>ENA-OUVC01001703-OUVC01001703.1-marine-metagenome-genome-assembly--contig:-NODE-1703-length-12779-cov-2.359707_pt1 | contig 12779 bp, 13 predicted proteins | sample MGYA00248622_ERZ508571 | MGnify/ENA primary metagenome ERZ508571 (study PRJEB26236, sample SAMN06267175) | marine metagenome | isolation source: Columbia River Estuary | place: USA:Columbia River... | reverse complement strand
CTGTCGGCTTCGGATTGATCGATCTGTCGACCGTGGACGAGCCTGTTACCGCACAATTGCTATCGCTTCCCGATGGCAGGCGTCCGACGGTCAACGATCTCGTGTTGCGAGCCGGGCGCTGGCCAGAAGCACATCGCACGAACGAAGCGTTGCTCAACGAAGCATTTGCCACTGCGCACGGAATCGAACCCGGCGGAACGATCTCACTGTTGATACGCGGCGAACGAAAGCGTTTCAACATCGTCGGTGTCGCCAGCAGCCCCGAATTCGTCTTTGCTGTCGCTCCGGGAAGCATTCTGCCGGAGCCAGGACGATTCGGCGTGCTCTGGATCAACCGTAGCACGCTCGCCAGCGCCCTAGAACTCGATGGCGCCTTCAATGACGTGGTGCTGCGTGTATCTTCAGAGAAATCTCGTGCAACCGTCAGCGCTAGCATCGACGAGCGTCTGACACGTTACGGTAACCGAGGCGTCTACGGACGCGAGCGGATGCTGTCTGCACGCTTTTTAACCGACGAACTATCGCAACTGAAAACGCTAGCCAGCATCTTGCCGCCGATATTCCTGCTCGTTGCCACGTTCTTGATCCACTCGATCCTCTCACGCTTGGTGGGAATGGAGCGGTCCAACATCGGGCTGCTGAAATCATTCGGCTATCGAAACTGGGCGATCGGCTGGCACTACGCCCAATTCTCGATCGCTTTTTCCTTAGTTGGCATCGGGATCGGTATCTTTCTCGGCACGATCGTCGGCCGATATATGACCGAGGTGTACCGTGACGTGTACCACTTTCCCACCCTCGAATTTCAAGCAGATGCGTTGACCTACAGTGGAGCCGTTACGGTTGGCCTAATCGCGGGCCTGTTGGGTGCCTTCAGCGCAGTACGTCAGGCGACGAGGCTTGCGCCGATCGTCGCCCTTTCGCCACCGACACCGACATCTTTTCGGAAGCTCAGCAGTGGAATCGAGCGGCGACTAGGTAATCTGTCACTGCGCTCAAGGATGGTGGTTCGACGACTGCTCCAGTTTCCGCGTCGCAGCGCGATGACCCTCATCGGCATTGCGCTCGCTTTGGCATTGCTGATCATGTCCGAGCACTTCCCGATCGCCATCAATCGCCTACTCGAACTGAATTTCGGCACGGCACAGCGAATGCATGCCACACTCACCTTCGCCGACCAGCGAAGCGATACCGTATTACGCGATATCGGCCGACTCCCTGGCGTTGTCATGGTTGAGCCGATACGAGCTGCTGACGTCTTTTTCTCAAGCCGGCACCGCCGCGAGCGCGAGGCCATCATCGGTCTGCCACAAGGGGCCGTGCTGAATCGACTGGTTGAGTCAAACGGATCGATCGTCACACCGGCCAAAGACGGACTGACGCTCTCGACAAGCCTCGCTCGAAAACTCGATGTCAAAGCGGGGGATCGTATTTTGGTAAAAGCGACTGACGGAAAACGTGTCGCTACCGAAGTCACCGTCAGCCAAGTAGTGAGTCCGTTTCTAGGTGCCGGTGCTTACATGGATCAGACAGAGCTTGGTCGCATGCTGCACGAACCAGCGCGAATCAGCGGAGCACACCTGGTCATCGATGCAGCACAACGTCAGGCGCTGAATGCGCGTTTGAAGCAGATCCCCTCCATCGTCGGGGTGGCGTATACGGATCACTTCCAGAGCGAGCTGCAAAAACTTTTCCGTGAGGGAGTCGGCTTCTTTTCGAATATGTTCCTGTTCTTCTCACTCAGCATGGCGGCTGGCGTTGCTTTCTCGGCAGCGCGAATCACCATCAGCGAACAAGAACGAGACCTCGCCACCTTGCGCGTGCTCGGTTATCGTCGCCAGGCGATCGCGAGCTTGCCTCTTGGCGAAATGACCGCCCTGCTGATCGCTGCGATCCCCACTGGTCTATTGCTTGGCGCGGCACTCTCGAATTGGATGATGCACCAGTTCGAAACAGACCTTTTCTCGTTTCCGCTGATCTTCGATCAGGGCACCTACGCCCAATCAGCCATCTTCATTACCTTGGCCGTGCTGCTGGCGACTTACTGGGCTCGCCGCTACATGGATAGAATGCATTTAGTCTCCGCGCTGAAATCGCACGAATGAACCGATCACAAGTGTCGAAATTTCTGATGCGACGTTGGTATGCCGTCGCCGCCACCCTCGCACTACTGGGCGTGCTGACTTGGTCGCTACAACCGCGACCTATTCCGGTGGAGACGGTCAGTATCGATCGCGGCATCGTGCGCAGTACGCTCATCGACGAAGCGCGCACCAGAATGCACGAAATTTTTATTGTCAGCGCTCCCATCAATGGCGAACTGCTTCGAGTCACCGTCGAACCTGGCGATGCCGTCAAAAAGGGCGAGACACTGGCCCGGCTGTCGCGCAACCGTGCCGAATTCGTCGACGCACGAACCGACGCCAGCACGCAATCATTGATCACCGCGGCGGAGTCCCGCTTGCGTGCGGCGACCGCGGCACTCGAATACGCCACACTCGAGCTCGAACGGGCGCAGAAACTTTCCGAGTCGAAACTGATCGCCGCGACAACCGTGGATGGTGCCCGCGCCCGAGTGCGCGCTGCCAGCGCGGAGGAAACCACCGCAAAGGCCGAACTGAGTCGGGCCAGAAGCGCCCTCCTCTCCGCTGCGACCCAGAACTCTGCCGGTCAAGTGGCGCTCGTCGCGCCCGCGTCGGGTTATATCCTAGAGGTGCGGCAGGAAAGCGAGACGTCCGTTCAAGCGGGCACACCGATCATCGTCCTCGGTGATCCATCTCGAATCGATATCGTGGCGGAGTTTCTCTCGCAAGACGCCCTGCGAATCGAGGCCGGTGACACTGCACTGATCGAGAACTGGAGTACCGGCGAATCTGCCGGTCAAAGTATCCGTGCGGTCGTCGAGCGCGTCGAACCCACAGCAAGAACCAAAATTTCAGCACTGGGTATCGAGGAGCAGCGCACACGAGTCATCCTGCGTTTTGATGAGAAGCTTCCGGATGAGCTCCGCTCACATCAATACCGCGTGGACGCGCGCGTGATCTTGGATCGAGTAGATAAAGTCGTTCGCGCCCCACGAGGCGCACTCTTTCGTGATGGTGATGATTGGAGTGTCTTCGTCGTGAGAGCTCAACGAGCCCGGTTGCAGCCCGTCGAGCTTGGCGTTCGCGGCGATGACTTCACTGAGATCAAAGGCGGCTTGCAAGTGGGCGATAGGGTGATTGTATTCCCGAGCCGAGAGCTGTCAGACGGAGCGAGGGTCGTTAATGAGGATTCGCGATAATCATGGATGATCTTCGCCTCAAAGCCATCTTGGCCAGCCCCAGTTACTGTCTCGCCGAAGACGACGGGGATTTCCTCGAGAGCGATAGCGCGCGAGCCATCCGTCTTGCGCTGGAATTCCATCGTGCCGAGACCTATCTGCAGGCCCACGGCATCGAAAGCACCGTCGCTGTCTTCGGCAGCGCCCGAGTTCGATCGCCCGAAGATCCGCTCGCGAGTGAGTCACATCGGCACGAATACGAGCAAGCACGCCGATTCAGCTATGACCTCAGTCGTGGTGCGGCGCACACACCCAGATGCCATCGACTCGTGGTCGCTACCGGCGGCGGCCCCGGACTGATGGAGGCCGCCAACCGAGGCGCTTCGGAGGCCGGCGCACCGACCATCGGTTTCAATATCCGACTGCCGCACGAACAGCAGCCGAATCCCTACATCACGCCCGGGCTCGCCTTCAGCTTTCGTTATTTCGCGCTACGCAAGATGCATTTCATTTTTCGAGCGCGCGCACTAGTCGCCTTTGCGGGCGGCTTCGGCACGCTTGATGAAGTCTACGAAGCGCTGAATCTCGTTCTCACGCGCACGATCGACCCGATACCCATCGTGCTCGTTGGTTCGAACTACTGGAGCCGGATGTTGGATCTGGATTATCTGGCCGACGGTGGCTACATCGAGGCGCGAGACAAAGCGCTCGTCTATCAAACCGATTCGGGCGCCGATGCCGCCGCATATGTGCTTGGGCGATGCGGCTGCGGAAAAGATGGTGGGTCCTGACAGGATCGAACTGTCGACCAACTCCTTAAAAGGGAGCTGCTCTACCGGCTGAGCTAAGGACCCGTTCCGCGAGAGGCGCGATTTTACACATATCGCGTCGAATCTGGGACACCCGCTGCGTGGAACCCCTCCCGGCGCAATCGACAGGAGTCGCAGACCCCGCAGGCTCGCCCCTGCGGATCGGCCTGATAGCAGGATACGGTTAACGAGTAGTCCACCCCGAGGCGCATACCCTCTTGGATGATCTGCGCCTTGCTCCAGTGCAGCAGCGGTGCAACCAGCCGCACCCCCCGACCTTCGACACCGGCTTTGGTACCGACATCGGCCAAGTGCTGGAATGCCGCGACGAACTCGGGTCGGCAATCGGGGTAACCGGAGTAATCGAGCGCATTCACACCTATGAAGACATGCTGCGCTTCGAGCACCTCGGCCCAACCGAGCGCCAGTGAGAGCATCAGCGTGTTACGAGCCGGTACGTAAGTGACGGGGATACCCGCCGTTGGCTCCTTGGGCACACCGATTGAGGCATCGGTCAGCGCCGAGCCACCAATGCCTGCCAGATCGACGCCCATGATTCGATGGTCCTGGGCGCCGAAAACTCTCGCGATCTTGGCAGCCGCCTCAAGCTCAATCGAATGTCGCTGACCGTAATGAACCGACAGCGCGTAGCACTCGTGTCCGGCTTCGCGCGCCATCGCAAGTACCGTAGCCGAATCGAGCCCACCCGAGAGCAGCACGACGGCTCGATCAGCGACCCGGGACATCGCCCCAAAGATATTTGTGCAGTTGGATCTGGAAACGCACCGGCAAACGATCCTCCAGTATCCAATCCGCCAAATCACCGGCCTTCAACTGCTGATGACTCGGCGAAAACAGTACGGTGCAACGCTCTGACAGCGCCCGCGCTTTAAGCTGCTCGCGACTCCATTCGTAATCCGTCCGATCCGCGATCACGAATTTCAGAAGATCCTTCTGGTCGAGACGCGCGAGCTCGTCATAGCGATTACGCGACTCCTCACCTGACGCCGGTGTTTTTATGTCGACGACCTTCACAACCCGAGGATCAACTCGCTCAAGAGACATGGCACCGCTCGTCTCGAGCGACACGCGATAACCCACATCGCACAACGCCGCCAGCAACTCGTGCACCGCCGCTTGAGCAAGTGGCTCACCACCGGTCACGCAAACGTGACGGACCTCGAGCTCTGCCACGCGCGCCAGAATCTCGGGCAACGTCCACCACTGGCCGCCGTGAAAGGCATAGGCCGTATCGCAATAATGGCAACGCAGCGGACACCCGGTGAGACGCACGAAGACCGTCGGAATACCTACCGTATCCGCCTCGCCCTGCAGCGATCGGAAAATCTCGGTGAGTTTAAGACGGCTTTCTTTGGTCACTCAGCGCAACTTCTGCAATGCATCCGCAGCCGTGCGCGCCGCATCGCTCTCCGGGTAGCGCTGCAACAACTCTCCGAAACTGCGGCGAGCATCTTCATTACGTTTCAGCTCGATTTCCGACAAGCCTTTCTTCAACAAAGCATCAGGCGCCTTAGATCGGTCGGGCGAGCGACCACCGACAGCCGAGAAAGCCTCGACGGCACGCGCGTAATCGCGGCTGAGATAGTAAGTTTGACCGAGCCAGTATTGCGCATTGTCGGCAAGCGGATGTTGGGGATGCGCTGCAAGGAACGCTTTCATTCCCTCGATCGCCTCTGGATAACGGGCTGACTTCAGCGCATCGAAGGCGCGGTTGTATAGCGCCTCGGCCGAAGGGTCCGTCACCACGGTCGGCGCTGCGACCGACGAGGACGGGGTTTCCGCGACCGGCGCTGCGATCATCGCCGGTCGCCGCTCGAGCTCGACGAGGCGCCGATCGAAGTCGGTGGCAAGATCGACCAGCTGCTTGCGCAGTTGCTGATTCTCGTTTTGCGATGACTCGATCGCACCACGCAGTTCACGCAACTCAGCCGCTTGCGCCTCTAATCGCTGCGACATCTCGATCAGGGTCTGGCTCTGGAGAGTCTGCTCGAGCTGCGCTACGCGCAACTCGAGATCCTCCACACGAGAGCGTGTGGATTGCGCGAAGAGCGGCGTTGCCGACAGCACCACCGCGCCCGCTGCAACCCAAGCGATTGATCGCATCAATTGGCGCCGTAAACCAACTCGACGCGACGGTTCTTGGCGAAGGCCTCGTCACCCTCACCGCCCATCGCGGGACGCTCCTCGCCGTAGCTCACCGTGGCAAGGCGCGACTCCGGCACACCCTGCAGCGCAAGTGCGCGACGCACCGCCTGAGCTCTGCGCTCGCCAAGACCGATGTTGTACTCGCGAGTGCCGCGCTCATCGGTATGCCCCTCGAGACGCAGGCTCACACCGGCCTTGCCATTGAGAAAGCGCGCGTGTTGCGAGAGCAGATCGAGGTCGGCACTCGAAATGGCGTCACTATCGAACGGGAAATAGATCACGAGACGATTGACGAGTTCCGGCGGCAAACCGACGGGGTTGCTGGATGCGTCGCCAACCATCCCAGCCGAGACGGCGTCATCACTGGCATCCGGTTGAGCCACAGCCGACTCGCTCTCGCTCTTGGCCACCGGCTCCGCTGGCGCCTCATCCGCCTTCTTCGGCGATGAGCAGGCAGCAAGCAACGCAAGCAAGGCGAGCGGGGCAATGAATCTCAAAGTCATGATGTTCTCCGAAAACAGATAAAACGAATTATGACAGGAAGCGAAGCGCAAGACCGTCAGGGCAGAAACGGACCCCAAGCCGGATCGCGAACGTCACCCCGGTCCGCCTTCAGGCGCTGCGAAATGAGCCCGTCAGCCGAGACCGTCGCCAACACGCCCTGCCCTCGCTCCCGCGCGGCATAGATCAGCGTGCCGCCATCGGGCGAGTAGCCAGGCGACTCGTCCTGCGAACCTTTCGACAGCACGGACATCGATCCGTTCCCAAGATCCTGCACGGCAACCCGATAACCACCACCATCACGAGTGATGAACGCGAGTTGCTTGCCATCCGGCGAGAGACGCGGTCTTGCGTTGTAGTTGCCACCAAAAGTGACTCGGGTGGCTGCGGCGCCCGCGCGCGGCTCGGTTCGATAGACTTCCGGACCACCGCCGCGATCCGAAGTGAAATACAGCCGTGAACCATCGCCCGACCAGACAGGCTCGGTGTCGATCGACGGATGCTCCGTCACCCGAGTCAAGGCACCGCCTTCGAGTTCGAGCACGTAGACATCGAGGTTGCCAGCAGGCGATGACAGCGTGAGCGCCAAGCGCCTGCCGTCGGGCGACCACGCCGGTGCGTTGTTCACGCCAGCGCGACCCGACACGCGCCGGCGCTCTGCCGTACGCAGGCGCTGCACGTAGATCGCGGCACTGCGCGTCTCGAAGGAAACGTAAGCCAACCACTCGCCATCGGGCGACCACGCGGGCGACATCAACGGCTGCTTCGACTCGAGAATCACGCGCGAGTTTTCGCCATCCGCGTCAGCCACAATGAGCTGGTATCGCTGCGCGGGTGGCCGTCCGTCGACCGAGACATACGCAATACGCGTCGCGAAAGAACTGCGCGCGCCGATGATGCGCTCGTAGATCTTATCGGCGATCCGATGCGCCGCATTGCGCCAGGCTTGCGGCGAGGCAACCATGCGCTCGCGCAGCAATTTTTGGCCGGTCAACAAATTGGTCAGCTCGTAATCGATCTGATGCCGACCATCCGCCGTCACCGCATGACGTCCGGTCACAAGATAGTCGGATCGATTGGCAGCGCCCGCGGAGAATCGTCCGCTACGCGTGAGGTCAGCCGCCACCACCTCGCTCGAGGGGCGCGGATCCGCATCAAACGGCAGCACCGCAATCGGGATCGGGTCCGTCACCCCCGAGGTGATATCGATCTTCAGTTGCGCGGGCGCTGCCGCCGATGCGAGCAGCAAGAGTGCAACCCACCACCCCTTCACACCGATGCCTCGAAACGAATCAATCATACGGTCTGAACCTCAACTCCAAAGTACGCTCGAACAGGGCCGGATCCGGCGGTGGCGGTAGAGGCGAAGCACGGAACACCGCCGCTTCGATCGACTGCTTGACCGCTTCATCGCCATTGCAAGTGCGCACTTCGGCGCGCACCACCGTGCCACCCGGAACCTGCGTGACGATGACCAGGCAGTCGAGCCCTGCCTTGGCGCTCGGCGGTCGTATCCAGGCGCGTTGCACGCGAGCTTGAATGGCCTGCGCCCATTGTGCACCGAGACCTGCGAGGCGCGACGCGTTGCGACGTTCCTCTTCGGCGTTCAGCGCACGCTGCAAGTCGGTCTCTCGCTCAGCTTTGATTCGTCGATCCTCGGCTTCAGCGGCGGCCTTACGCTTGGCTTCGACCTCAGCCGCCTCTGCTGCTTTTCGTTTTGCATCCGCTTCGGCTTGACGCTTGGTTTCGAGCTCGGCTTTACGTTTGGCCTCAAGCTCCGCTTTACGCTTCACGTCCGCTTCGCGCTTGGCAGCAGCCTCGCGCGCGGCCTCTTCTTTGGCACGATCCGGTTTGGGCGGCTCGGGCCTGGATGGTTCAGGCTGTGGCTGTGGCTGTGGCTCTGGCTCTGGCTGCGACGCAGGTTCGGGCTGCGGCGTTGCCGCCGGCGGCTGTCGACTCCGCTGCAACGCGCCGATCTGCTTCGCATCAACGACGGTCGCTTCGATGGCGAGCGTTTGCAGAGGCGGCGTGGAGTCCGACGTCACCCACCATCCCCCTGCCACGATGACGGCCACGAGCGCACCATGTAACAGCGCCGAGAGGATGAAGGGTCGCCAACGCCCCGCTTGCGAGGTCATGAGCGTGGCAGTGGCTCGGTCAAGAATCCGACCTTGGCGGCACCGGCGCGCTGCAAAAGCACCATCGCCTCGACCACACGCCCGTATGGCACGGCGCGATCGCCTTTGACGAACACCGGTACACCCGGCGTTCGGCGCAGCAACGCCGCCACGCGCGATTCCAACATGACATCTTCGAGCGCTTCGCTCGGGCTTTCGCCTTGGTTGAGGAACAGCCTGCCTTCGGCATCGATGGAGATCACGATTGGCGGTGTGTTCTTGAAATCATCCGGATCGATGGCCTCCGCCTCGGCCTGAGGCAAATCGACCTTGATCCCTTGAGTCAACAGCGGTGCGGTCACCATGAAGATGATGAGCAGGACGAGCATCACGTCGATGTAGGGAACGACGTTGATCTCGCTCATCGGGCGGCGACTCCGCTTCAGCTGTGCCATGGTGGCGCTCTGACCTCAACTCACGCTGCGCGTCGCATGACGCTGCAGGATGGTGGAGAACTCTTCCATGAAGGCGTCGAAGCGACTCTCGAGGCGCCACACTTGGTCAGCGTAGCGGTTGTAAGCAACCACGGCGGGAATCGCGGCGAAGAGACCGATGGCCGTGGCGATCAAGGCCTCGGCGATACCGGGAGCGACCGTGGCAAGCGTTGCCTGCTGCACCGAGCCCAAGCCGACAAAGGCATGCATGATGCCCCACACCGTTCCGAATAGACCCACGTACGGGCTCGTAGAGCCCACCGTAGCGAGGTTCGAGAGACCCTGCTCGAGATTCTCGATTTCTTTGATCTGCTGGGCTTTCATGGCCCGTCTCGCGCCCTCGAGTAGGACGTCTGCACTATCCACACCCTGCTGCTTCAGACGTGCAAATTCACGAAATCCGGCTTGAAAGATGCTGTCGATTCCGGCGGCTCGCCCACGCGCCTCGATGCTCTTATAGAGCGCAGCCAGATCGCCGCCCGACCAAAACTCGCGGTCAAAGCGTTGCAGATCGTCCGACGCCGATCGCAACACCTTACGCTTGCGAAAGATGATGCCCCAGGAATAGACGGAAGCCGCCAGAAGCAACGCCATCACGGCCTGAACCACGATCGTGGCCTCGGCAATCAAGCGCAGGATAGACAGATCATTCAAGGCAGATACTCCGACATGCGCCGCGGACGCAGCGACTTGGCATCGACACAAACCACACGGACTCGACCCTCGATCAGAAGTTCCCCATCGGCACGATGGATCGCCTGCTCGAAGATCGCACTGGTACGACCATCGGGAGCCGCCCGGCAACTGACGATCAACTCGTCGTCGAGCCTTGCCGGGGAACGATAATCAACCTCGACGTGCAGCACCATGAAGAGCACACCGCGCTCACGCTCAAGTGAAGACTGCGACACCCCAAGGCTTCGCAGCCATTCGGTCCGAGCGCGTTCCATGAACTTGAGGTAGTTGGCGTAGTAAACAACGCCACCGGCATCGGTATCTTCCCAATAGACCCGCACCGGCCAGCGCCAATCCTCGCCGAACAATCGACTCATGCGTCCTCACCGAACAAGGGCATGGCGGTGGCCGGACGCGCCGGCGGTGTCAGCCCGAAATGCAGATAGGCATTGCGGGTAGCAACGCGACCGCGAGCGGTGCGCATCAAGAAGCCCTGCTGAATCAAAAACGGTTCGATCACATCCTCGAGCGTGCCACGCTCTTCACCGATGGCGGCAGCCAGGCTATCAATGCCGACTGGACCGCCATCGAACTTGTCGATGAACGTCATGAGCAGCTTGCGATCGAGCAGATCAAAACCGAGCGGATCGACTTCAAGCAAGTCGAGAGCGGCTGCCGCCATCGCCGCCGTGATGGTGCCATCACCCTTTACTTGAGCGTAATCACGTGCGCGCCGCAGAAGCCGGTTTGCGATACGCGGCGTACCGCGAGAGCGCTCGGCGATCCGCTTTGCGCCCTCGCTCACTAGTGGCACACCGAGTATTCCGGCAGAGCGTGTCACGACATCGGTGAGATCGGCTACGTCGTAGAATTCCAGACGCTGCACGATGCCAAAGCGATCGCGCAAAGGCGAGGTCAACAAGCCCGCTCGCGTCGTGGCTCCGACCAAGGTGAAGGGAGGCAGACTGAGCTTGATGGAACGCGCCGCCGGCCCTTCCCCGATCATGATGTCGAGCTGGTAGTCCTCCATCGCGGGATACAGCACCTCCTCGACGACAGGTGACAGTCGATGGATCTCATCGACGAAGAGCACGTCGCGCGGTTGCAGATTCGTCAGCAGCGCAGCGAGATCACCGGGTCGCTCCAATACGGGCCCTGAGGTCTGCTTGAGATTGACCCCCATCTCGGTAGCCAAAATATTCGCCAGCGTCGTCTTGCCAAGACCTGGCGGACCAAAGATGAGCACGTGATCGAGTGCCTCTCCACGACTGCGTGCCGCACCAATGAAAATCTCGAGCTGTTCCTTCACGGGACGCTGGCCAACGTAATCCGCCAGACGCTTCGGCCGGATCGCCCGATCGATCGCCTCTTCTTCGCGCGACCCTTCGGCGCTGATGACACGCTCGGTCATTTGGCCGCTCCCTGCAGCGCTTTACGGATGAGATCTTCGGTGCTGGTCGCACCCGCGCCCACCGCCTTGATGAGACGCGTTGCCTCCGCGGGCTTGTAGCCCAAAGCCACCAGCGCCGAGAACGCTTCGCCCTCCGGCCCTGCGACGGACATCTCGGCCGCGACCGTGGGATTGGTTTGATCGGATTCGAGTCGATCGCGCATTTCGATGACGAGCCGCTCGGCTGTCTTGCGCCCCACCCCGGGGATCTTCGTCAGCGCGCCGGCGTCGCCCGCGAGCACGCAGGCGGCAAACCCTTCGACGGTCGTGCCGGATAGGATCGCGAGCGCGATCCTCGGGCCCACGCCCTGCACCTTCAGCAGATGGCGGAACAAGCGCCGCTCTTCGAGACTGCCGAATGCATAGAGAATATGGGCATCTTCGCGAACGACCAGATGAGTTAACAAACGAGTCGTCTCGCCCACGGACGGTAGCCCATAAAAGGTCGACATCGGAGCCTCAAGCTCGTACCCGACACCGCCCACCTCCAACAACAGCTGGGGTGGCGCTTTGATGACAATCTTGCCGGTTAGCGAACCGATCATGCGTTGCCCGCCGCCAGTAACGCGCGCAATCGGCGATGGTGCGCATGGCAGAGCGCCACGGCGAGCGCATCGGCCGCGTCGGCGGTCAAACGCCCTTCGATATCGAGCACACTGCGCATCATGTGAGCCACCTGCATCTTGTCCGCACCGCCGAAACCGACCACCGCAAGCTTGATCGCGCGTGGCGCGTATTCGGCCAGCTCGATCGATTCTCCGATAGCCGCCAGAGCCGCACCACGAGCCTGCCCAAGTTTCAGGGCGCTATCGACGTTGCGACTGACGAAGACCTTTTCGACGGCGACCTCGGTTGGCGCAAACTGCGCGATCAGCTCGCGCACCCCGGCATGGATGCGCGCGAGCCGCGCTTGCACCTCAAGACCATCGACTTCAATACGACCCTGCGCGAGGCAACGCTGCACACCCGGTCCAATTTCGAGGACGCCGAAGCCAGTACGTCTGGAGCCCGGATCGAGCCCCAAGATACGAACCGTCGCAGTCAAATCAGCCGTCACGGCCGCTGGCGTCGGGCTGGCCGTCGCAGTGGCGGACTCTGGATTGAAGGCGCGCCAAGACTTGGAGCGATATCGCGACATACGTCCGCGACCCCGAAAAAACGGCTGGAAAACCAGTTGCGTATGATACTCCGAAACGGAGACGCACCGTGCAAATTGCCGAGCCTGTTCCTGAGGCGCTGAGCCTCGACATCGAGCGATGGACCGACGCGCTGCGCCATGTCGGCGCCTCGGCCGCGCACCTGCAG
>ENA-OUVC01001698-OUVC01001698.1-marine-metagenome-genome-assembly--contig:-NODE-1698-length-12822-cov-3.128756_pt1 | contig 12822 bp, 13 predicted proteins | sample MGYA00248622_ERZ508571 | MGnify/ENA primary metagenome ERZ508571 (study PRJEB26236, sample SAMN06267175) | marine metagenome | isolation source: Columbia River Estuary | place: USA:Columbia River... | reverse complement strand
AATCTGCCACTATTTATTACTGTCAGACAGTAAATTTCCTAGAACCCTTATTCTTCTTGGGTTTCGTCCCATGGAAATTCGTTCTCGGCGGCCCATTCGTCGAATTCTGAGACTTCATATTCATCGCCGGTCACTTCGGAAACGTCAATCAGCGAGAACTTGATGGATTCCTCATTTGGAAAGAAGAGGCGCTTTTCCTCGCGCGCTTCTAACTCTCGCGAGGTGGCAGCAATCGTTCCAAATGCACGCGCCAGAAAAGTGCATGCAAACAAATCTGGTACCAGAACCTCAACTCCCAATTCATCAATTCCTCGGATGATTGGGACGCATCGCAATTCGTCTTGGAAGAGCTCGAGAAATTTCTCTGAGAATAAATCTTTCAGACGTTCATCGGGTGTGTTCACATCTCCGAACTTCCAGGTCTCACATTCCAAGAATGTCGTAACAATGAAAAATGAAAGGCGTGTGACGAATCGCGCCATGTTCTTTTCGCACCAGAAGTTATCAAGCTGTGCGATGCGAAGAATTGTTGAGCTGTGCACATATGAATCATCAACCAATGGGAGTGCCACATATTCCCTGATAACTTCAACTACCTCAGTTAAATCAACGTAATCATCTCGTACGATACTGCGTTCATTGCGAGCTGCAAGAAGAGTTGGTAGGTGCAAAGTAAGTGCTTCGATATCAATCATGCGTTCACGCTATGCAGGACTTGCGCCGAATAAAATCCTTTCAGAAAAATAATGTTTTCATTGATTTTTAGCCTTCGTTATTGCATGTTCAATGACTGATCTATTGTCAACCGTCTCACAGGTAATTGAATCCTCATCGTGTTCATCCACCTACAGATTTGATAGTCGCCAATCTTCTCGGACCGTAACCAGGAGTGCCCAAAATCGATGGCTACCTTGAAGAATTAGGAATCGGCCTCATGAACAGGACTTCTGCAAGGCCAAGTTTGCTAACCGCAAGGATCTGGCTCGCAAATAAATTGGTTCGGCTGAGGGCTCACTAGGGCTCTCGGGGTACTGTCGTTTCCATGACAATTCCTGCTGTCCCCGCATCTCTTCCTGTCACTCTGGCGGCACTTCGTGCCTCAGGCTGGAAATCCATTCCTGTCAAGGAAGAATTGCGCGCCAACGCCGTACGCAATATCTCTGCTGGCCTTCCTTTGTTTGAAGGTGTCATGGGATACGAAAACACTGTGATGCCCCAACTTGAGAACGCATTGCTTGCAGGTCACGACGTTGTGTTCCTCGGTGAACGCGGTCAAGCAAAGACACGAATGATTCGTTCACTCACTGATCTTCTCGATGAGTGGATGCCAATCATTGCAGGCAGCGAAATCAATGATGACCCTTACAACCCGGTCTCTCGACACGCGCGTGACGTCATTGCAGCAGAAGGCGAGAACGCTCCTATTTCGTGGGTGCATCGCAGTGAACGATTCGGTGAAAAATTGGCAACACCAGATACATCAATTGCTGACCTCATTGGTGAAGTTGACCCCATCAAAGTTGCAGAAGGTCGTTACCTCAGTGACGAACTCACATTGCATTACGGCTTAGTGCCACGCACCAACCGTGGAATTTTTGCAATCAACGAATTGCCAGACCTTTCAGAGCGAATTCAAGTTGGTTTGCTCAACGTTCTTGAAGAGCGTGACGTGCAAATTCGTGGTTACAAGATTCGTCTTCCACTTGATGTCTTGCTCGTTGCATCTGCAAACCCAGAGGACTACACGAATCGCGGTCGAATCATTACTCCATTGAAAGACCGTTTCGGTAGCCAGATTCGTACGCATTATCCACTTGAAGTTGAGACGGAAATTGCGATCATGCGTCAAGAGTCGCGTGCTGCATCAATCGGTGATGTCAAAGTCACCATGCCCGAGTTCATGGAGCGCATTATCGCTACGTTCTCCCATCAAGCTCGTAGCAGCAGCCATGTCAACCAGCGCAGCGGTGTCAGCGTGCGTTTGTCAGTGTCTAACTTCGAAATTCTCAGTGCAAATGCAGTGCGTCGTGCATTACGAGCAGGGGAGCGCGAAGTAGCGCCACGCATTAGTGATCTTGATGCTTTGGCATCGTCCACCAGCGGAAAAGTTGAAATCGAAGCACTTTAAGAAGGGCGTGAAAATGGCATTCTTCAACAGCTCATTTCTGGCGCAGTTCTCACCGTGTACAAGGAACTGGCTCCTGGTGAAATGATGCGTGAAGTTCTCACTGCATTCGAAGAAGGTGCAGTTGCACACGCTGGCGAAGACATTTCATCTGGCGAATTGATTGCACTTCTTACTCAGATTCCGGCGCTGATGCCACCAGTGAAAGTTCTTACCGGCGGTGACGATTCACCAGCCATGTTGGCAAGTGCTGTTGAGTTCATTCTTGAGGGATTGCATCTCACACGACGTCTCAATAAAGACGCATCTGGCTCAAAAGCCACGTATCGCTCGCGTAGCTAGTTACAGAACGAACGGCGAACGAGTCCACAGTTCGCCGGTGTCATTGCGGGCTGCATTTGTAGCCTCGCCAGTCAGCAACACCACAGGAATCGCTTCGTTGAGTCCACGTAGCGACATTGGTTCATGAGGGGTCACGACAACGCCTTCTGGCAGGTTCTCAATGTGCTCGCTTGGAATGATGACCTCAAAGGATCCGGCAGCGTCACAGAGGCGGGCAGCCATGTTGACAGCAGTTCCGATGTAGTCGTCGCCCTCAAACAGCAAGGCAAGCCCAGAAGCCATGCCAACGCGTATGGAGAGAGGCGCACAGGCGGCTCCAGAGCGCTTCTGAAGCTCGAGAGCGAACGTAATGGCATCTCGCTGGTCAACGGCCACGATCATGCAGCCATCGCCCAGCCACTTGGCAATGCGGACACCGGTCTCAGAGGCCACATCACGAGTGACGGCACGCCACGAGGCAAGAAGACGCCCTGCGGCATCATCTCCGTTCTCGTTTGTGAAATTGGTAAACCCCGAAATATCGACGAATACAAAAGTCCGTGGCACTCGCATAGTCCCCAACACCTTAGAGCAACTAAGTTGCGGATATGCCTGCACGGTTCACTTATTCACGCTGGGACGGCACCCAGACGGGATTCAGCCTCGATGCCGAGGGGATACTCGATGAATTGACCGATGATTTGCTCTATCACGGCGACCTCAACGCTGCATTGCGTCGATTGATGCGTGACGGAATGACAGACCCCGATGGAAATCAAATCGAGGGCTTGCGCGACATGATGCAACGCATTCGTGATCGTAAGAAAGAACTGGAAGAGAGTGGCGACCTTGGTGGCGTGTATTCAGAAATTGCTGATGCTCTGAAGGACATCATTGATGAAGAACGTCATGCGGTCGAGAACTCTGTTCGTGAGGCCGAAGCGTCAGGTGATGAACGGCGAGCTGATACTGCGCGCAATGCAGCAATGGAACGCAATTTCCGTCTTGACATGATGCCAAATGACCTTGCTGGCATGGTGCGCGAGATGCAGAGTTATGACTTTGAATCAAGCGAAGCACAACAACGTTTTGAAGAACTAATGGACAAACTGCGCCAAGAAATGATGCAGCAGTTCGTTGATCAAATGTCTGAAGGAATGCAGAACATGTCGCCAGAAGATATGGCACGTATGAAAGACATGATGGCTGCTTTGAACGGCATGATCGAAGCACGCGAACAAGGTGAAGATCCACAGTTTGAAAAGTTCATGGAACAGTTCGGAGATTTCTTTCCGGAGAATCCACAAACACTTGATGAGCTTCTCGAGAACATGGCAAAGCGCATGCAAGCAATGCAGGCACTTATGGATTCACTCACGCCAGAACAACGCTCCCAAATGCAGCAGTTGTCTCAACAGCTGATGGAAGACATGGACCTCAATTGGCAGGTTCAACAACTCAGCGAAAAGTTACAAAGCATGTTTCCCCAGCCGGGCCAGGGTGAAGGACAGGGCTACAACTTCCGTGGCGAGCCTTCTATGAACATGCAGCAGGCAATGGACGCCATGCAGGAAATGGGTGAATTGAGCGAAATGGAGGGAATGTTGCGCCAGGCCACAAACCCTGCCCAACTGGCTGAAGTCGACATCGACAAGGTTCGCCAAATGCTCGGAGAAGAGGCCGCTAACTCCATGGAGCGGCTCGCTGAGATGACGAAGATGCTTGAAGAAGCGGGCCTCATCAATCTCAAAGAAGGAAAGATGGAGCTCACTCCACGTGGCCTTCGTGCCATTGGCAACAATGCTCTTCGTCAGTTGTTCAACAACCTGTCGAAAGACAAATTTGGTCAGCACCGAATTGCCCGTGATGGCAGTGGCCACGAGCGAACGTACGACTCAAAGCCATACGAATTTGGTGACCCATTCCGCCTTGATCTTCAGCGCACAATTCGCAATGCCATTTCACGCAATGGCAGTGGTACACCCGTGAGATTGTCACCAGAAGATTTTGAAATTGAACGCACAGAACACAACACGCGTTCATCAACAGTTCTCATGATCGACTTGTCGATGTCCATGCCAATGCGTGGCAACTTTGTTCCCGCCAAGAAAGTGGCAATGGCCCTGCATTCATTGATTAGTTCGCAATTTCCGCGTGACTATTTGGGCCTTGTTGGTTTCAGTGAAACAGCGCACATCATGACTCACGAGCAATTGCCCGAAGTCAGTTGGGATCTTGCGTACGGCACCAACATGCAGCACGGTCTCCGCCTTGCTCGTCAATTGCTTGCTCGCCAAACCGGCACCAAACAAATCATCATGATCACCGACGGCGAACCGACAGCTCATATCACTCAATCGGGCGACGTGTATTTCAACTATCCACCAGTGCGAGAGACCGTCGAAGCCACATTGCGCGAAGCGATGCGATGCACGAAGGACAACATCACCATCAATACATTCGTGCTTGATGCAACAGGCCCATTGCGCCACTTCATTGAGCAAATGGCCCAGGTGAACCATGGTCGTGCGTTCTTCACAACCCCGGAGACTTTGGGTGATTACGTGTTGGTGGACTTCCTCGAAAATCGTCGTAGAACTAGCCGAGCTCGCTGACCATTTCAGGTATCCATCGGACCTGGAATGAGAAAGATGCTGACTGTTCATTTGGGATTTCCCATATTCCATTTGCTTTTTGTGCAAATCTTTGCCACAATTACAACGCTGTAATTACAAGCCACATTCCAAGATCCCTTGGGACTCGGATATGGCTGTAGCTGGGAGGCAAAAGCATGCACGGAGATTCTGATTCATTAAGCCAAGAACGTGGCTGGCAAGACCAGGCCAACTGCCTTGGTGTCGACCCCGACCTATTTTTCCCTGAGCGTGGTGCAAGCACCCGTGAAGCAAAAGAAGTCTGCAAAGGTTGTGTTGTTCGCGGAGATTGCCTCGAGTACGCACTTGCTAATGGCGAGAAATTCGGAATCTGGGGCGGCTTGTCAGAACGCGAGCGTCGTCGCTTGCGTCGTCAACGCGCACAAGATGGCCGTCGCGTCATAATCAACGGTTAGTTACACGCCACTCAATAGTTCGTTCCACGGACAGATCTAGGTCCTCCCACCGGGCACGTGGAATAGTTGCAAGAACAGAAGCGGGAAGCAACCCGACTAGTTCTGCATGGTGAACCTTTGTGTGTTGCGAAACTGCTTCGTACACATCATTTGGGCCTGCAATCATTGGCTGAATGAGGTTCACGCTCACTTGTGTAAACGCCCCTACTTGCAGGCCTAATGTGCGAATGTTCGCTGTACGAACAGACGTTGCGATACGGCGCGTTGTTTCGAGATCAACATTTTCTAACCACAGGTTGTACGCGACTAAAGGTTCACGCACACCGACACACATTGCGCCAGCAGTGGGGTGGGGAACTTTCGAACCAACTTCAGGGAAAAGTGAAGTCCACGCATTTTTGCGAATGTCAGGAAGTGTGCGCTCAGTTCCATAGAGAAAAATTGGCACGTTCAATTCAACAGCAACCCACGCTGCAAATTCATCACGTGCTTTTTGTGCATCTTGCATTGTGGAATCAACTAGCGGCACAAATGGGACAACATCGACAACACCAATTCGCGGATGAACACCGGAATGATCGCTGAGACTCAATGCCGAAACAGCTGCGCGTGCGAGAGCGCGGGGGGCATCAACACCAAGCAGCGTGAACACGCTGCGGTTGTGATCCGGGTCTGAATGAATATCGAGAAGGTCGCCCGCACATGATTGAGCGAGGGAATCGATGATGACGTGGTCACGCCCCTCGCTGACGTTGATGACACATTCGAGCACCCCTCGTGCTTACCAAAGAAGGGCCCCTTCCTGCTACCGTCAGGAACATGATTTCGTTTCTTGAAGGCCCAGAGCTCATTATCGTTCTAGTTGTCGTACTGGTGCTGTTTGGTGGTGCACAACTGCCAAAACTCGCCAAGAACCTTGGTTCGGCTCAGAAAGAGTTCAAGAAGGCAATGGACGAAGGCAAGTCTGACGACTCTTCGTCTGATTCAAAGTAAGTAGGTCAGACCGCGATACCGCGGCGCCTCTTCAAAATTCTGCGACGCTCACGCTCGCTGCAACCGCCCCACACGCCATGATCAATGCGTTCAGCAAGGGCATATTCAAGACACGTATTGCTCACCGGGCAGCCTTTGCAAATTGCACGGGCCCGATCTACACCAACTCCGTCTGACGGAAAGAAGGTGGCGGGTGGGTAATTGCGGCAGTTGCCGTCGCCCATCCAGGATGTCGGTGAGTCATCGAACGGAAGGTTCGTGACTGGTGCACTCGTAACTTGAAGTTGTACTTTCATGGCTGTCCTCGCTTCATCTGAAACAGATGCTCTTGGTTCGGTGTCTGTATGACGCCGAGTCATGGCGGGAAGTTCCCGCAATTCCAGTCAAGCAGGCGGGGGTGCCAGCGTGTCGGCATTTTTGGTAAAGGTTTAGTAAAGATGTCACTTATCCACAGGATGGGCCTGGAAAAAGGCACAAAAATCAGCAAAAATGCTCAGAAGTCGTCGTGCGCGTGCCCCGATAGGATGTTTAGGTTCGCTATTGATTCACACGTGCAACCCTTGCATTGCAGTTCGGAGACACCATGACAGATATCCAGATTCCTCAGGCCCCGAAAGCTCATGCCCGCATCGCGTTTCTTGGTGCAGTATCTCCTCATTGGGAGGTCTACTCAGACTGGGGCGATCAGACAGTTCTTGATGAATTCCGTTCGCGTGTTCTTGCTCGTCTTGTCTTGCTTCCTCGTGACGACCCACAATTTCGCCGCAACATGGCTCGCATCGTTCGCGATGCTGAACGTGAACTCATTTCCATTGAATGGGATATGGGTGACCCTGACTACGAGTTCTAGATCGAAGTCGTGGGTAACGCTCACATCACAGCACGGTAAACACACGGCGAACTCTATGAGTTGCCGGCCACTAGTCCGGCGCTCCTTTCACTACCCTTGTCTCTCATGAGTCGTCTCATTGGCAATCGTGAACTGAGTTGGCTTGATTTCAATGAGCGTGTTCTTTCGCTTGCGCGCGAAACCTCGGTGCCATTGCTTGAGCGCATCAAGTTTTGCGCCATCTTTTGCTCGAACCTTGATGAGTTTTTTCAGGTAAGAGTTGCCGCACTGAAGGGCCAAGTTGCTGCTGGAATTCAGTCGTCATCTTCAGATGGACTGTCACCAACGAGACAACTAAACGAAATTGCACATCGGGTTGATTACTTGGTGTCCGAGCACGAAAACCTGCTCCTCAACGAACTATTTCCATCGCTTGAAAAACACGGGATCGTCATTTGTCGTTGGGAAGATCTCACGTCTGAAGAGCGTGAAAGTATGCAGAAGTTTTTTGAGCGCCAATTGTTCCCGGTGCTTACTCCGCTTGCTGTTGACCCATCGCATCCGTTTCCCTACATCTCGAACTTGGCTATCAGTCTCGGGGTATTGGTGCGTGACGCAAGCACGGGTGAGCAACGTTTTGCCAGAGTGAAAATCCCTACGTTCCTCAAGAGATTTCACAAAATGTCTGAAGGTCGATACGTATTGATTGAAGACGTCATTGCAGCGTTTATCTCTGAACTTTTTGTTGGAATGGACATCATCCACGTCAGTGCATTCAGAGTTACGCGCAATGCAGACCTCACCCTTGACGATGAAGATGCAGATGATCTTCTTGCCGCAGTCGAGATGGAGCTACGTCGTCGTCGTTTTGGCCGAGCTGTTCGTCTTGAAGTTGATCATCACATCAACCCTGATGTTCTTGACATGCTGTTGGAAGAACTTGATCTGGAAAGAACTGATGTTTCTTTTCACACAGCCCCGCTTGCCCTGTCTTCCTTGTGGGAATTGCACGGACTAGACGAACCTGCGCTGAAGGACACTCCGTGGCGCTCGGTCACTGCAGGCCGTTTGGCTGCCGCTGATGGCAACGACCAGTCCATGTTTAGCGTGTTGCGTCAACGTGACCTTTTGGTGCACCACCCATACGAGTCATTTTCTTCATCAACTGAAGAGTTTCTTGAGCAAGCCGCCAATGACCCTCGTGTGCAAGGAATCAAAATCACTTTGTACCGCACGTCAGGTGATTCACCCATTGCACGCAGTCTTATCAAGGCTGCTGAACTAGGGAAACAGGTAGTTGCGCTTATTGAATTGACAGCTCGATTCGACGAAGCAACCAATGTCACTTGGGCTAAAGAACTTGAACGTGCAGGCGTGCATGTGGTGTACGGAGTTGTTGGGTTAAAGACTCACTGCAAGTGCGTGTTGGTTGTTCGTCAAGAGGAATCCGGACTACGTCGATACGTGCATGTCGGTACTGGTAACTACAACTCAAAGACTGCTCGTACATATGAAGACATTGGGCTCTTTACATGTAACGAAAGCATTGGTGATGATGTTTCGCATTTGTTTAATTCGCTAACTGGCTTCGGTCGTGATCATGATTACAAGCGCCTCATCGTGGCCCCTCGTTACTTGCGCAATACGATGATTGAGCTCATTAAGAAGGAAATCACCTTTGGTTCAGAAGGACACATGGTGATCAAGATCAATGGTCTCGCCGATGCTGAGATGATTGAGCTGCTGTATCAAGCAAGTGAAGCCGGCGTTCGAATTGATCTCATTGTTCGTGGTGTTTGTTGTATGCGACCAAGCTCGGATCACGAAAAGAATGTGCGTATTCGATCAGTTTTGGGCAGGTATCTTGAGCATTCACGTATGTATCACTTTGCACATGGTGGCCGAAATGATGAGCCTGTGTATTACATCGGCTCAGCAGATTTGATGCCGCGCAACCTTGATAAGCGGGTTGAAGTTCTGATTCCGGTTGAGCACCCGAAACATCGTGCATGGATTGAAGAAGTCTTTTCCACTCTTCTTTCAGATGATGTTGTGGCATTTGAAATGAATCGTGAAGGCAACTGGCGTCGTGTCGGACCTGTCGACTATGTGCCAGTGAATGATGCTCAGTATCGAATTCACCAAAGGGACTCGGAATCGCAGTTGAAACAGGGAGTGCCTCAGGGCACTATTTCTCTCTAACTACCCAGTACAAGTTCATTTCTCGTTCATATTGTGACAGACTATTCGTGAATGGCACGTTCCTATAGTGGAGCTGCTGGTAATCATCTAGCACTTAGGGGGAATCATGGACGAACTTCGTAAAGGTTTTCACCAACAACTTGACGGTGTACGCACTGAACTTGTGCGGTTGGCTGCGTCTGTCATTGAAGCCATTCCTCGCGCCACAGCGGTAATTCTCAATGGCGACCTAGAGGGTGCCGATGCCTTGATTCGGTTCGACGATGAAATTGATTCGCTGTCGTTGGAACTAGAGGAACGTTGTTATCAGATCCTTGCTTTGCAAGCACCGGTAGCCGGAGACCTTCGCCAGGTCGTCTCTGTTGTAAAGATGATTGCTGAAATTGAACGGTCTGCAGACCTAGCAGTCAATATTTGCAAAGCTGCGCGCCGTATATATGGCCATGATCTTGACCCACGTCTTCGTGGGTTGATTGCGCGCATGGGTGAGCAGGCAGAACAATTGTGGGAATCAGCTCTTGAGTCTTTCGAAGAAAATGATGCTGCAAAGGCTGCAGCTATTGACGACATGGACTCGTACCTAGACAGCTTGCAGCGTGAATTCGTTCAGGCAATCCTTGAGAGCCATTCAGAAAATGCAATTGATCTGCAAGTTGCGATTCAGCTTGCGGTTGTTGCCCGCTTCTACGAGCGTATTGGTGACCACGCAGTCAACATTGGCGAGCGCGTGCGGTACTTGGTTACGGGTTGGTTGCCAGAGCACAAAGGCGCAGCTCGCTTTCGTCAGAAATCTGGCGAAGACGACACCGATGGCATTCCTTTCTTTCCAAACAAAGAAAGTTAAATCCGCTAGTTCAGCATCAATATGTGGTGGTTGATAGTCGGCATAGTTTGTGGTGTAGGAGTGGGCTTTATTGTTCGCGACCGCACTCGCAGTCCTCGTGTTGTCTCAGCTCCTGTTGTTGACGAACCAGCATTGCTACAAGATTCAGAAGCAGAAATCAGAGTTCTTCTCGATGCTCTTCCAATGGGTGTCGTAGTTCTCCTTCCAGAAGGTCAAGAGCGTTTTCGAAACACCGTTGCAATGTCGATAGCAGGCGCTCGTCATGCCGACGTACTTGTTGAAGCGGCCGCAGAGCGATTGCTTGTGTTGGCACTTCGTGGTCTTGAAAGTCGTGAGCAGATTCAATTAGCCGGCCCCCCGCAACGTGTTATTGAAGTACGAGCAATTCCACTTGCAGATGGCGGAGCAATCGCGATTATGGACGATGTCACCGAGAGGTGGCGCATTGACCAAGTCCGTACGGACTTTGTTGCGAACGTCAGCCATGAACTCAAAACCCCGATTGGTGCAATATCGGTATTGGCCGAGACCATTGAAGGTGAAACCGATGATGAACTGGTTCTACGTCTCACTGGTCGCATGGTGATTGAAGCACAACGTATGTCACGCACTATTGATGACTTACTTGAGCTGTCGCGCATCGAATTAGGTGGCGAAATGCTGACTGTTGATATTGATATGGCGGATGTTGCAGCAGAGGCCATAGAGCGTGTCAGTCCTATTGCCATGCGCAAAGGTGTTCCTTTGTTACTCAAATCCGAGAAAGGCATCGCCGTAGTTTCCGGTGATTTCTTTCAGCTGGTATCAGCTCTTGCAAACCTGGTGGAGAACGCCGTGAAGTACAGCGATCAGACTCATCAAGTTGATGTTCGGGTTGTCACCACTGACACCACTGTGTTGGTGGAAGTGGAAGACAGGGGTATTGGAATCCCTGCAGACAGCATTGATCGCATCTTTGAACGCTTCTACAGGGTTGATCGAGCTCGTAATCGTGCCACCGGGGGCACGGGCCTCGGACTGTCAATTGTGCGCCATGTGGCCACCAATCATGGCGGGGAGGTGAACGTACGGTCTCGGGAAGGTGAAGGTTCGACGTTTATTCTCCAGATACCTCGTGTTTTGAGGTCAGTATGAGTCACTATGGGAGTGCATGGTGAACGCACGGACAGCAACAGGTATCCCAACGGTGTTGGTAGTAGAAGACGAAGAGTCATTCATTGAGGCGTTGCAGGTCGGATTAAAGCGCGAAGGGTTTCGTGTTGAGGTTGCCCGTGATGGTTTGCAGGCTCTTGAAATGTTCGATCTTGTTCAGCCAGATCTCGTGCTTCTTGATGTCATGTTGCCAAAAATGTCTGGCATTGATGTGTGTCGCCAATTGCGCAAGAAGACCACAACCCCGATCATCATGGTGACTGCAAAAGGCGCCGAGATCGACACTGTTGTTGGTCTTGAAGTCGGAGCGGATGATTACGTCACAAAGCCGTACCGCCTTCGTGAATTAACAGCACGTATGCGCGCAGTAATGCGTCGCGTGCCGAATGACCGTGGTGGAGAACTTTCCGGAGCTTCTATTGAAGTTGGCGATGTGGCACTTGACCCTGACCAACACGAAGTGATCATTCGTGGAGAAGCACAAGCTCTACCACTGAAGGAATTTGAACTGCTTCATATTTTGCTCGCTAATGCCGGACGAGTATTGCCACGCGAAACACTGATTGACCGTGTGTGGGGAAGTGATTATGTGGGCGATACGAAGACTCTCGATGTCCATGTCAAGCGCCTTCGTTCAAAAATTGAAGACGATCCCGCTAATCCGACTCGTATTGTCACTATTCGCGGCCTCGGATACAAGTACGACAAACAACGTACGGCGTAGTATCGCTGCGTGGTCACGCGGCGTAAAACCAAACCTCTAGAAAACGGCGGTCTGCCTCCCGTCACTGCTTTTCAGAGGTTGTCGCGCACTCATTCGCTTATGGTGGCCGGCGAAACTTCTATGACATTGGCGCTCGCTGATTCCCTCTTTTTGTCGATTAGCCCTGATGCGGCTCGAACCAAAGTGATTTTGTTTCTTGCAGTGAGCATGGCGCCATTCGCCATTGTGGCACCGTTTGTCGGGCCTCTCGTTGATCGCATGCGCGGTGGGCAACGAATGGTTGTGTTGATGGTGGCCATTCTGCGCGCAATTGTGCTGATTGGCATGATGCAGTCACTTGATTCCCTGACGCTCTTTCCGTTGGCATTCGCATCACTTGTTCTTGCGAAAACGTATTCAATTGCAAAATCTTCTTTAGTCCCAACCACGGTCGTTGGTTCTGATGGTTTAGTAGAAGCGAATAGCAAACTTGGACAGATAGCTGGTATCACGGGCTTTATCGTTGTTGTACCAGTTTGGCTTCTGCAGTTGATTAGTTCTCAAGCCGCACTTGGTTTCGGAG
>ENA-OUVC01001694-OUVC01001694.1-marine-metagenome-genome-assembly--contig:-NODE-1694-length-12839-cov-3.798543_pt1 | contig 12839 bp, 11 predicted proteins | sample MGYA00248622_ERZ508571 | MGnify/ENA primary metagenome ERZ508571 (study PRJEB26236, sample SAMN06267175) | marine metagenome | isolation source: Columbia River Estuary | place: USA:Columbia River... | reverse complement strand
GGCATCGATATCGCACGCAAGGTTCTCGATTGGCGGCAACTGACGAAGCTGAAATCAACCTATACGGACAGCCTTCAGCAGCAGATTGATCCCAAAACCGGCCGTGTGCACACAAGCTACAGTCTCGTCGGCGCGCAAACCGGGCGGCTGTCATCGACCGATCCGAACTTGCAAAATATCCCCATTCGTACCGAAACCGGTCGGCAGATCAGGGACGCTTTTGTCGCCGAACCCGGCAATGTGATCCTGTCTGCCGACTATAGCCAAATTGAGCTTCGGCTTGCGGCGCATTTCGCGGATGTCGAGCCGTTGCGCGATGCCTTTGAAAAGGGCGAAGACATTCATGCGCGCACCGCATTGGAACTGTTCGGCGAAGTAAACCGCGACACACGCGGCCGTGCCAAGACCATCAACTTTTCGATTCTATACGGCATTTCCCGCTGGGGTCTTTCAAAGCGTTTGGAATCCACCGCCGACGAAGCGCAGGCGCTTATCGAAGCCTATTTCCAACGTTTCCCCGGCATTTCGAATTATATTCAGGAAACCATGGCCACGGTCCGCGAATGCGGGCACTCGACGACATTGTTTGGCCGGAAAACATGGTTTCCGCGCATCACATCCCCCAATCAGGCAGAGCGGCAAGGTAGCGAACGCGCTGCGATTAATGCGCCGATTCAGGGGACAAGCGCTGACATCATCAAACGCGCGATGGTGCAAATGGGGCCGGCGTTGAAAGCTGCTGGCTTAGGCCATGTGAAGATGTTGCTGCAGGTGCATGACGAACTTGTGTTCGAACTGCCCGAGGCGGATGTCGCCGCGGCAAGCGACGTCATCCGCGCGATTATGGCAGGGGCGGCCGAACCTTTGGTAAAGCTCACTGTCCCGCTCGGTATCGAAATCGGGACGGGGCCAAGCTGGGGCGCGGCGCATTAAGGCACCGCCGCCCTGTGCCTTCAGCTTTTGTCGTCTTCTTTTTGTTCAAAGGTGACGCCAACGTCGGGCTGGGTAGTTAGGCGCGCTCAGCCGCGATTGCGGGTTTGCACATATGTACCGAGCAGGCGGACCGAGTTGCAATGAAAGCGCAGCTCATCCAGCGCGCGGTCAAACGCTGCTTCACCCGGCGCGCCTTCGATATCCGCAAAAAATTCGGTCGCGGCAAAGCTTGCGCCGTTTTGATAGCTTTCCAGCTTCGTCATATTGACGCCATTGGTCGCAAAGCCGCCCATCGCCTTGTATAACGCTGCAGGGACGTTCTTCACTTCAAAGATGAGCGTTGTCATCAACGTGCCCGTCACCCCGGTATGGCTAATTTGCTCTCGCGATAACACGACAAATCGCGTCGTATTGCTCGCATCATCCTGAATACCGTCATTTATCGGGACCAAGCCATACAGCTCAGCGGCGATTGGCGGCGCTATGGCGGCGGCCGACGCGTCATCATTGGCTGCAACAAATGCAGCCGCAGCGGCTGTGTCTGCATAAGCGACCGGAATAATGCCATGCGAACGCAGATAATGGCGGCATTGGCCAAGTGCTTGCGGGTGGCTCATGGCTGTTTTCAATTCCGCATCGGCGGATTTCGCCATCAGGCAATGGCGGATCGGCATGAAATGTTCGGCGATGATGCTCAGGCCCGATTCCGGCAGAAGAAAATGGATGTCCGCCACGCGGCCGTGCAGTGAATTCTCAATTGGAATAATCGCCCTGGCCGCAGACCCGTCCTTGACGGCGTCAATGGCGTCTTCGAACGAGAAACAGGGCAGGGGTAGGCAATCCGCGTCAAATTCCAACGCGGCAAGATGGGAGTTTGCGCCGGGCGCACCTTGAAAGGCAATCGCTTTTGCAGGCTGTTCATTCGCCGCTAAAGCCATGGTTCTGACAAGAGCGAGTGCGGGTGCGGGGTAACTGTTCATATGGCCACTGCGATAGGATAGCCAAACTTATCCGGCAAGTCTGGAATTGGACACTTGCACGGCCTTACTGACGCTATTAGAGGGGCTTGAGAATCCGGCCGTCAGACCGACGCCGGCTTAAAACCGCATTTCAGGGCTGATAACCAATGGATGATCGTAGTAACACAATTGCAGGCTGGGTTTTGGCAGGCGGCATCGTCGCGCTCGGGCTAAGCATCGTATCGGGCATGTACTTCCATGCTGAAGCGCCTGAAAAAGAAGGTTTTGCAGTTGCAGCGGAAGCTGGCGGCGAAGCTGGTGGCGCTGCGGCTGTGCCGATTGCGACATTGCTGGCCACTGCAGACATCGCCAAGGGCGAAGCGGCTTTCAAAAAATGCGCGGCTTGCCACACCATTGCGCAAGGCGGGCCAAATGGAATTGGTCCAAATCTTTGGGCCTCGATGGGTAAACCGCACGGTCATGTTGCAGGCTTTTCTTATTCGGATGCGCTGAAAAGCGTTCCCGGCAACTGGGACTTTGAAGGCATGGACAAGTGGCTGGCCAACCCTAAGAAATATGCGCCTGGCACGAAGATGACTTTCGCTGGCTTGGGTAACCCCGAAGAACGCGCAAATTTGATCGCGTATCTCAATGCGCAGGGTTCAAACCTGCCGTTGCCACCACCGCCAGCAGCCGACGCAGCAGCACCTGCGGCTGATGCAGCAACCGGTGAAGCAGCTGCTGCGCCAGCGGCTGATGCCGCGGCGCCTGCGCCTGCTGCAAAGTAATTACATCAAATCAGTTTGAGACTTCGTAGAAATCGCAGATAGCATTCCATGCTTCTTCTGCGGTTTCTACAAACTGGAAAAGTTCCAGATCACGTGGGCTGATGACGCCCTCGAGCATAAGCTCCTCAAAATTCACAACACGGTTCCAGAATGCGCGACCAAATAGCAGGATCGGCATCTTTTTGATCTTGCCGGTTTGAACAAGCGTAAGCAGTTCGAAGAATTCGTCGAACGTACCAAAGCCACCGGGGAACACCGCTACGGCACGTGCGCGCAGCAAGAAATGCATTTTGCGCAACGCGAAATAGTGGAACTGGAAACTCAATCGCGGCGTCACAAACAGATTTGGCGCCTGCTCATGCGGAAGCACGATATTGAGGCCAACGGATTCCGCGCCAACGTCGTGCGCGCCGCGGTTGGCGGCTTCCATGATGGATGGGCCACCACCCGAACAAACGACGAAGTGGCGTCGGCCTTCTTCGTCCGTCACATTGGCCTGTCCTGCCAGCTGCGCAAGGTGGCGGGATTCGTCGTAGAAACGCGCCTTTTCCTTCATGCGCTCGGCAATGACTTTTGACCGCTCATCGGTTGCAGCCGCGATTAAGGCATCTGCACCATCGGCTTCGGGAATGCGCGCAGAGCCGTAGATCACCAACATGGATCCGATGTTGGCCTCGTCCAGCAACATTTCGGTCTTGAGCAGTTCCAGCTGGAAACGGACGGGGCGCAAATCCTCACGCAACAGGAAGTCGGTGTCCTGAAATGCGAGCCGGTAAGACTTGCTTTGCGTTTGCGGGGTGGAGAGTTGCTGTTCAGCAAAGTCCGCTTCTTGTTGTGCTTTGTAGAAGCGGCGATCGTTAATTTTTGTATCTGTCATTACCCTGCATATAGGGTGCAAGTGGGTGTTCTGCCACCCCTCATCGGCAAAAGGATGTGCCGTTGCGCATGGATCGGGCCATGTCCAAGTGGAAATGGTTGGCATGCGCAGCGTTATAATCAGGGCCAAGCACAGTGCCGAACCGTTTGCAGGCGGACTGGTGCAGGCGGCGCAGGAAAGCGCGTTCTTCGCTTGATCCGTTCCAGCCTGTGAGCACGGACACGCGGCGGCCATCACGCAAAACGAACGCTGAGACATCGACGGCATTGGCAAAGGCATGTTCGGATAATTTGCCCGAACGCCCCCCATAGATGTTCCGGCAATTAAACGTGCCCATTGTTTCGATACGGACGACCTCAGCGCCCAAATATTGCTTGGCTGCGGGGCGAACGGCGTAGCGTGCCCAATCGGTAAAGTTGGCCGCCAACGGGCACGTCATTGCCCCCAAATTGGTGGCTGGCGTCCCAAAATCCATGAGTTTGATCGTGTCGATCATGCGGCACCCGCCGTCGAAACTTTTGTTGGGTAAGCCGGCAAAGCGGACGGACTTTTCTTTCAAACCCGCCATGCACTGCCGCGCATTTTCCGTTGTTGCATTTGCACCCGTGCGTGTCGTTTTCGGGGCCTCGCGCGCGCTACAAGACGCCAATAGCAGTGCGCTCGCGACAAGCAATATTCTTGGAGCAGTGACGACGGCCATAGCCCATATCATAGCGAAATCTCAGCTGTGTGCAGCCCCAAATCGACCAAATGGACGCCATATGGCGGCAAAGACGTGGATGTTTATTCAATTTCCGCGTTGCGCACAGTGGCGTGCGCGATTATCGCGAATGCATGTTGCGAATCATTCTTAATAAGAAGCCGGTGTTTTGGATATTGCTGTCTTTGCCAGCGATATTGATGCTGCGCAGCTTCTATGCGGGTGACCGCATCGCGATGGATATGCTGCATCCAACGGGTGAATGGTCCGCGCGTTTTATGATTGTCGCGATGATACTAAGTCCGTTGTTGTCCTTACTGGGACCACGCCCGTGGCTCAGCTGGTTGATCCAGCGGCGCCGTGCGCTGGGTGTCGCAGCGTTCGCTTATGCGGTGCTCCATCTGGTCTTCTATCTTATCGACATGGGCAATATTGATGACATGATCGCCGAGTTTCTGGCGCTGGGCATCTGGACGGGATGGGCGGCCATGCTGTTGTTTGTTCCGCTTGCGCTGACGAGCAATGATGCATCGATGCGCGCGCTGAAGGCGGGATGGAAGCGGCTGCAACGCCTTGTGTATCCCGCTGCCGTGCTTGTTCTGGTACACTGGATATTCATCCACAACAATCTAGGCCCAGCGCTCGTTCATTTCGCCCCATTGGCCTTGCTCGTGGCGGCCCGCTTTTTTCTTCCCCGTAAATCTGCATTTAAAGGAGCATGAATATGCGTTTATTGACTTCACTTTCACTGGCCGCAGCGACCGCAATTGCCTTCGCATCGGTGCCTGCATCGGCAACCGGCGTTATCACATGTAAGGCTGGACCGGTTTCGGGTTGGAAAAGCCAAAAGGCACTTACCGATAAGCTTACCAAGGAAGGCTGGACCGTCCGCAAGACAAAGGTCGATGGCGGTTGTTATGAAGTGTACGGCACAACGCCAGAAGGCGACCGTGTCGAAGCCTATTTCCACCCTGTAACGCTTGAGAAATTATATGTCGGTCGCCGCGGTGAAGTATTGTTTCGTAAGGCGGGTTACTGATTACATTTTGCGATAGTCATTGACAAAGCCGGGGCTGCGCTTAAACGCGGCTCCGGGCCACGCGGTCCCAACGCCGCGCTGCTCTCTGCAAGGAGAAGCTTACATGACTATAGTACCCCCCGCCGTTAAACCGGCGCGTCCATATTTTTCCTCCGGTCCCTGCGCGAAACCGCCAGGCTGGAGCCCCGAAAAACTTCAAACCGAATCTCTTGGCCGTTCGCATCGTGCGAAAATCGGTAAATCGCGCCTTCAGCTTGCGATCGACCTGATGCGCGAAGTGCTTCAGGTGCCTGACACGCACCGCATCGGCATCGTCCCCGGTTCGGATACCGGCGCAATCGAAATGGCGATGTGGACCATGCTTGGCGCACGCCCGGTCACGATGATGGCTTGGGAAAGCTTTGGCGAGGGCTGGGTTACCGACGTCAACAAGCAGCTCAAGCTGAATGCGACCGTCATGAACGCGCCATATGGCGAAATTCCTGACCTGAGCGCGGTAGATTTTTCCAACGACGTGGTTTTCACATGGAACGGCACGACTTCAGGTGCGCGCGTTCCAAATGGTGACTGGATTGCCGACGACCGTGAAGGCCTGACCTTCAACGATGCGACGTCGGCGGTGTTTGCCTATGATATGCCATGGGACAAGCTGGATGTCACAACGTTCAGCTGGCAAAAAGTGCTCGGTGGTGAGGGGGCGCATGGCGTGCTCATTCTCGGACCGCGCGCTGTTGAACGGCTTGAAAATTACACCCCGGCATGGCCGTTGCCCAAAGTTTTCCGCCTGATGTCGAAAGGCGCACTCGCCGAAGGCATTTTCAAGGGCGAGACGATTAACACGCCATCGATGCTTGCGGTGGAAGATGTGATCTTCGCGCTTGAGTGGGCGAAGACCGTTGGCGGTTTGCAGGGCCTTATGGGCCGCAGCAATGCCAATGCTGCTGCGCTCGCAAAAATCGTTGAGACACGTGACTATCTCGGCTTTCTTGCCGCTGATCCGGCTATTCGGTCAACGACGTCGGTGTGCCTGACCGTTGAGGGTGCTGACGAAGCCATGATTAAAAAAATGGCGTCACTGCTTGAGGCGGAAGATGCGGCTTATGACATCGCCGGATATCGCGATGCCCCTGCGGGCCTTCGCATTTGGTGCGGCGCCACTGTCGACACCGCAGATGTTGAAGCGCTCGGCCCTTGGCTCGATTGGGCTTACGAGAAAGCAAAAGCTTAAAATCCCACCCGTGTCATTTCCGCGCATGCGGGAATCCGTGAACGCACATGTCCGCGCAAGGCGGCAGTCCGGAACATGGGTCCCCGATCAAGTCGGGGATGACGACAAAAGGCATATAGGAATTTCAAAATGACCAAACCACGCGTACTTATCTCCGACAAAATGGATCCCAACGCAGCGAAGATTTTCGCAGAACGCGGCTGTGACGTTGATGTCATTACCGACAAAAGCCCTGAAGAGCTCGCCGCCATCATCGGCGATTATGATGGCCTTGCCATTCGCAGCTCAACCAAGGTCACGAAAGCCATCCTAGACGCCGCAACCAATTTGAAGGTTATTGGCCGCGCCGGCATCGGCGTCGACAATGTGGATATCCCGAACGCCTCGGCAAAGGGCGTTGTCGTTATGAACACGCCGTTCGGTAACTCGATCACCACTGCTGAACATGCGATCGCATTGATGTTCGCACTGGCGCGCCAATTGCCAGAAGCAAATGCGCAGACACAGGCTGGCCTCTGGCCGAAAAACGGCTTCATGGGCATTGAAGTCACCGGCAAGACGCTGGGCCTGATCGGCGCAGGGAATATCGGTTCCATCGTCGCAAGCCGCGCGCTGGGCCTGCGTATGAAGGTCGTTGCCTTTGACCCGTTCCTGACGGCGGAACGCGCCATTGAAATGGGCGTGGAAAAGGCGGACTTGGACACGCTGCTGGCCAAGGCTGATTTCATCACCTTGCACACGCCGCTGACCGATCAGACGCGCAATATCCTGTCCAAAGAAAATTTGGCGAAAACCAAAAAGGGTGTGCGCATCATCAACTGCGCGCGCGGTGGCCTGGTCGATGAAGCCGCGTTGAAGGAAGCGTTGGACAGCGGCCAAGTCGGCGGCGCTGCGCTGGACGTTTTCGTAACCGAGCCTGCCAAGGAATCACCGCTATTTGGCACACCAAACTTCATCTGCACCCCGCATTTGGGTGCGTCGACCAACGAAGCACAGGTCAATGTTGCGCTTCAAGTTGCCGAACAGATGGCGGATTATCTCGTTAATGGCGGCGTGACCAATGCGCTCAACATGCCCAGCCTGTCCGCCGAAGAAGCGCCCAAGTTAAAGCCATATATGACCTTGGCGCAAAAGCTGGGTTCGCTGGTTGGCCAGCTTGCGCACGACAATCTGGATAATATCGCGATTGAGGTTGAGGGCGCTGCTGCCGAATTGAATATCAAGCCCATTACCGCCGCGGTTCTTTCCGGTTTCATGCGGCGGTTCTCGGACGCGGTGAACATGGTCAACGCACCGTTTTTGGCGAAAGAGCGCGGGTTTGATATCCGTGAAGTCCGCCATGACAAGGCGGGTGCCTATCACACATTGGTGCGCGTCACCGTTAACACGGCGCAAGGGCCACGTTCGGTTGCCGGCACATTGTTCGCCAACAGCGAAGCGCGGCTTGTGGAGATTTTCGGCATCAGTCTTGAGGCTGAGCTCGAAGGCAGCATGCTGTATATCGTCAACGAAGATGCACCGGGTTTCATTGGCCGTGTCGGTACGACATTGGGCGAAGCTGGCTTGAATATCGGCACGTTCCATTTGGGCCGCCGAAGTGCAGGCGGCGAGGCGGTTCTGCTGTTGTCGATGGATGCAGCGATTCCAGAGGCTGTTCTTAAGCAGTTGGCTTCGCTTCCGGGCGTGAAGACGGTAAAGGCGCTTAAGTTCTAAGCGGGGCTTCCCCGCGAGAACTTTTCGCGTAAAGAACGCGCATGAAGATTCCGCCCGACTTGCTGCCTGAAGGCTTCCGTGACCGACTTCCTCCCCAAGCGGAGGTTGCGGCGCGGGTGTCGCGTGCCATGATCGATGTGCTGACACGCTATGGCTATGCCAGAGTAGCGCCAGCCATCGCCGAATTTGAAAGCGCGCTTGCCGAACGCAGTGGCGGCGCGGCGCGTAATCAGCATTTGCGTTTTACCGACCCTGTTTCCGGGCACACGCTGGCATTACGTGGCGATATAACCGTTCAGGTCGGGCGCATTGCGACAACACGGATGCAGGAATCGCCTCGGCCGCTGCGCTTGTGCTACCATGGTCAGGTTCTGCGCCTGAAGGCCAAGCAGCTGCGCCCCGAGCGTGAATTGACACAGCTGGGCGCGGAATTGATCGGCAATGACAGCGTCGCTGCGGCGTGCGAAATTGTCGGCGTTGCTATTGATGCGCTGGAGGCAGCGGGCGTTAAAGACATCACCATTGATTTTACGCTCCCTGACTTGGTCGAAAGGCTTGCTGAAAAAGCGCTGCCTTTGGCTCCCGATAAAATCGATGCCGTCCGTTCCGAACTTGATATGAAGGATGCTGGCGGCCTTAGCGGGTTGGGCGCTGATGCCTATCTGCCGTTGCTGGCGGCTACCGGTCCTTTTGCTGCGGCGGTTGAAAAATTACGGGCGATTGATGCTGGCGGTGCACTTGCGTCGCGAATCGAAGCGCTGGAAAGCATTGCCGCAACGGTCGCTGGTCGTGCCAATGTGACGCTTGATCCGACCGAACGGCATGGCTTTGAATATCAAAGCTGGTTCGGCTTCACGATCTTCGCCAAAGGCTATAGCGCCGCGCTCGGTCGTGGTGGCACATATTACATCAACCGCGCCGATGGCCCATCCGAAGCCGCAACTGGATTCTCGTTGTACCCAGATCCGTTGATTGACTTGGCCGAAGAAAGCACCGTGCAGCGCCTGTTCCTGCCGCTCGGCACCGATGCTGCCACCGGCGCGAAATTGCGCAGCGAAGGTTGGGTTACCGTTGCTGCGTTGGACGAGAATGACGCCGCCGCCGCGCTGGGCTGCACCCATATATGGGCAAACGGGCAGGCCGTTATCGTCTGAAATCGTCCATCACGTTGCTTTAGGGTGGACGCAGCGCCATCATAATCATAACGGAGCACATGGCGAATCCCTTCGCAGGAAAAAGCTCCTGCGCAGAAAAAGGCCCCAGAGCTATCTGGCTTTGACAGGGAATATCTGATGGCAAATGTAACCGTAATTGGCGCTCAATGGGGCGACGAGGGAAAAGGTAAGATTGTCGACTGGTTGGCGGAACGCGCCGATGCAGTGGTCCGGTTTCAGGGCGGACATAATGCGGGCCACACATTGGTGGTCGGCGAAAATGTATATAAATTGTCGCTGCTGCCGTCGGGTATCGTGACGGGCACGCTGTCGATCATCGGCAATGGCGTTGTTCTGGACCCATGGGCGTTGCGCGACGAAATGACGAAACTGCGTGGGCAGGGCGTTTCGATTACAACAGAAAACTTCGCGCTTGCCGACAATTGCGCGCTGATTTTGCCCATCCATCGTGATTTGGATGGCTTGCGCGAAGCCGCCGCCGGTTCGGGCAAGATCGGCACGACGGGTCGCGGCATTGGCCCCGCTTATGAAGATAAGGTTGGTCGCCGTGCCATTCGCGTGTGCGACCTTGCGCATTTGGATGCGCTTGATGCGCAATTGGACCGCTTGTGCGCGCACCATGATGCGCTGCGCGCCGGTTTTGGCGAACCGCCGGTAGACCGCGCGCGGCTTATCGCTGACCTTAAAGAAATCGCGCCATTCGTTCTCGAATATGCGCAGCCAGTGTGGAAAAGGTTGAACCAAGTGCGCAAGGCAGGCGCGCGGATATTGTTTGAAGGCGCGCAGGGCGTTTTGCTGGATGTCGACCATGGCACCTATCCATTTGTGACATCGTCAAACACGGTTTCGGGCACGGCTGCCGCTGGCTCTGGTCTTGGGCCAAGTGCCGCCGGTTTTGTCCTTGGTATTGTGAAGGCATATACCACGCGGGTTGGTTCGGGGCCTTTCCCCACCGAGTTGGAAGATGAAACGGGCCAGCGGCTGGGCGAACGCGGTCATGAATTTGGAACCGTGACCGGTAGAAAGCGCCGTTGCGGCTGGTTCGATGCCGTCATCGTGCGTCAAAGCTGCGCGGTGTCGGGTGTCACGGGCATTGCGCTGACGAAGTTGGATGTCTTGGACGGTTTCGACACGATCAAAATCTGCACGGGCTACCGCCTGAACGGCAAGGTATATGATTATCTGCCCGCGCACGCCGCAGAACAGGCCGCAGTTGAGCCGATTTACGAAGAAATGCCCGGTTGGCAAGAAACGACCGCCGGCGCGCGCAGCTGGGCCGACCTTCCTGCACAGGCGATAAAATATATCACCCGTGTTCAGGAATTGATCGAAACGCCCGTTGCCTTGGTATCGACGTCTCCGCAGCGCGAAGACACGATTTTGGTGCGCGACCCGTTTGCGGACTAACCGCTTTTCAGTTCTGCGTTCAGCCGCAAGCTAGCGCGCCAGAAGAAGAAGGCGGGGATTAGCCCAAGCCAGGCTGCACCATACAGCACCCAACGGACGCTATCGTCGCCGGCCATGGGTTGCAGCCAATCGGACAGCACGCCGAACAATAATGGGCCCAATCCAAGCCCGATGAGATTTTGTCCAAAGACGACAAGCGATGCGGCAATGGCGCGCGCCTCTGGCCGCACAAGGCCTTGGACGCATCCATAAGCGGGCCCATAATAAGCCGCATTCAATATGGTCGGCAGAATGAGCAAAGCGACGGCAATCCGCCAATCTTCGGCCCAATATCCGGCAAATAAAATCGGTGCAGCAATCGCCATGCCGATGGCGGGCAGGGTCAAGATATGCCGCTTGTCACGCTTGCCAAAAACATCGGCCATTTTCCCGCCAAGCCATGTGCCGATGATGCCGGAGATGCCAAGCGCGACCGCCATAGCAAGCCCCGCCTCGGTCGTTGATAGTCCGTGAGACCGGATGAAGAAGCTGATCGTCCACAGACCCTTGCCGTAGCTGAGGAAGGCGGTGAACGATGCGGCGATAAAGACGTACAAATAGGCCTTGGACGCAAAGACTTCACGCACAGCATCTTTAATCGACAGCTTTGGCTTCACGGGGGTGTCTGCGGTGTTGAAATGCGCGCTATCGGCGCAGCGCCGTGGATCGCGAATGAGCAATGGGAGTATAAACGCCAGCAATATCCCCGGCATACCAACCAGCATCAGCGCCATGCGCCAGCCATATTGGTCGTTGACGACCCCGCCAATGATGAGGCCAAGCAATCCACCAATTGGGATGCCCAACCCAAAAAAGGCAATAGCCGAAGACCGTTTTTCAGGCGGCACGCTGTCTGCGATCAGCGAGTGCGCAGCAGGGGTGCAGCCAGCTTCGCCGACGCCTACGCCAATGCGCGCAAGAGCGAGTTGAACGAAGTTTTGCGCAACCCCGCATAATGCGGTCATAGCCGACCACACCGCGAGGCAAACAGAGATGAGCCAAACCCGGTTGGTCTTTGCATTATCCGCATAGCGGGCGATTGGTATGCCGAGCACGGCATAAAAAACTGCGAAAGCAGGGCCAGCGAGCAAACCGAGCTGCGTATCGCTCAGACCAAGCTCGCCCTTGATAGGTTCGGCCAGAATATTGATAATCTGGCGATCCAAAAAGTTCAGAATGTACACCAGCAGAAGCGCGAACAGCATTATCTTGGGGTTGGTTATCGCCAATCCACCGCTGCGCACAGCCGCTCGATCATTCATTCCGTTTCTCCTTCTCCAATGCGCAGTTATTCAACTATTTTTGGGATTGTAAAGCGTCCTTGAAACAATGCGTTCGACAATCGTTTCTCCCAGCGTCGGAAAGGGTATGGAAAATCGGACAGTCTGAAAAATGCGTGATTGACTGTTGGTCGTACCGCGTCATTGGAGGACCATATGACCACGCGCGAAACCACGGCTTTCTTGGCCCTCGACGATCTTGATCTCACATTGTCGTTGAGCGACCGGGTCATGGTCATCGCTTATGGCGCCATCCAATGGCCCTGGTTGCTACGCAGCCTTGATGGTGGCCGAAAGAAGGATAAGGCGAAACTGCTCGCTTATCTCGATTTGCCGCTGGATGCGTTGCCCAATTTGGGCAGCTGGAAAGCAGATACGCATTTTTTGTGGCACATCGTTTCTGCAATCGAAGAAATGCGCCCGCAACAGGTGGTTGAGCTGGGTTGCGGGGCATCGACTTTTGTCGCGGCGCGGGCACTGCAGCTATTTGGCGGCGGAAAAATCGTCAGCTTTGACCAGCACGGGGATTTTGCGTCGACGACGCAGGATTGGATCCGCGAGAACGATATGGATGTCGACATCCGTCATGCGCCATTAGGACCGCCACCTGCTGGCTGGCCGGGCCATTGGTATCAACTGAGCGATGTGCCGGCTGAAATCGATCTGCTGATCGTCGACGGGCCACCATGGGCCCTTCATCC
>ENA-OUVC01001692-OUVC01001692.1-marine-metagenome-genome-assembly--contig:-NODE-1692-length-12847-cov-8.413861_pt1 | contig 12847 bp, 14 predicted proteins | sample MGYA00248622_ERZ508571 | MGnify/ENA primary metagenome ERZ508571 (study PRJEB26236, sample SAMN06267175) | marine metagenome | isolation source: Columbia River Estuary | place: USA:Columbia River... | reverse complement strand
ATGTTCTTGTACGGCGTGGTGAACGCTTCACCTGACTCATTAAACCTTGATTCAATCGCAACTGATGCCACTTCTGCCAAGCGGAGAGGTGAATATCTCCTGAATCACGGGTGTGACGGCATTGATTTGGGCGGCCAGGGGTCGACAGACAACGCCTCAGTCATTCCGTGGCAAGAAGAATGGGACCGATTGAAAGAAATTGTCGAGACTCTCGCGCAGTTCAATGTGCCCCTCAGTATCGATTCGTGGAAACCACAGGTCACGCGCCTCGCACTAGAACACGGCGCGACTGTGATCAACGCCGCCGACGGAATGCAGAACGACGAGATGTGGCAAGTTGCCGCCGACTTTCAAGCACCGATTGTGTTGCCCTTTTTGTCTGGACCTAACCCGCGAGAAATGGAATTAGTCAAGGCTGACCCAATACAAGTCATGCTCGATTTCTTTGAAGCACAATTGAAAGTCGCTGATCGCTTCGGCCTTCGCCAACTTTGCATTCTTGATCCCGGCACCGGCTTTGCTCCATCTAACTGGCCCTGGGAAGAGCGTTACATCTATCAAAAGCGCGTGTACTCAAACCTGGATCGATTACGCATTTTCAACTTGCCGTTGTACATCGCGTTGCCTTGGAAAGAAACTGCACAACACGACGAACTTCTTGAAATCGTTTTGCGCCAACAACCCGAATACGGCCGCGGCCACTACCCCGAGAAGATTCGTCGCGTCGAACGACAGCTTGGTTTGTAGTTTCTAGCCGAGGTCTTCGAGCAGTCCGCGAGGATAGACCGCGTCATGCGGAAGAAGGCTTTCCCAATTCTTCGGACAGCGCTGCGGCGCGACTTCACTCAATGGCGCCAAAACAAAACGACGTTCGGCGTATCTCGGATGCGGCACGGTTAACTCGCCGCCAGCGATTGACACATCATCATAAAAAAGCAAATCTAAATCGAGCGTGCGTGGTCCCCAATGAATCTCGCGCACCCTTCCCGCTTCGGCTTCGATGCGGTGCAACCATCGCATGAGCGCATAAGGGTCAAGTTCGGTTTCAAGTGCCACAACCATGTTGAGATAAGCGCCTTGATTTTCTGGGCCACCAACTGGGTCTGTCTCAAAAACCTGAGATTGATTCAATACATGGACACCGAGTTGTTCAATTGCAAATTTCAACGATTGAACTCGGTCTCCTAAATTACTTCCTAGAGCAATAATCGCTTCGTGCACGTTTTACTCGTTGGTGCGAAGTGCGACGCGATGAATCCGTACTGCCGATGATTGAACATCTTCGGGAACCGGAGGACGTAGTTTGGTCAAAGTCAGATCAACCGCTAGTACATGCGGGAAAGAAAGAACTACATCGGCCATACGCTGCGCCAAACGTTCGAGCAACTGATCTGAAGTGGCACGAGCGGTGGCCGCTAACTGCATGCAGACTTCGCCGTAGTGGACGGTTTGAGTCAAGTCGTCACTGGCCCCTGCAGCGCTCAGGTCAACATGAATATCGACATCAACTTGGAGTGGTTGCGCCGATTCGCGCTCGTGATCAAGCACCCCAATCACGCTGACAACTCGAAGCCCGTTAATAAGAATGTGATCAGTCACATCTTCCACGGTACCGTTATGGCATGTCGAGTAACACCGCAATTGATACTGGAACTTTTAGCCCCCAGCGTGTGATCGCCGACTTACGCGAATTGGCGTCCCGAACCGGTGGTCCCGAAGGCTCGCGACGCCTCTGCTGGACCCCCGAATGGGCCAACGCCCGCAATCTGCTACGTGAAGAGCTCAGTGGCCTGCCTGTTGACGTTGAAGTTGACGAAGCTGGAAACCTTTGGGCATATCTACGCGGCACATCCAAAGACACCTTGGTTGTTGGCAGCCACCTCGACAGCGTCCCCAAGGGCGGCTGGCTTGATGGTGCGCTCGGGGTATTTGCAGGTCTTGAACTACTGCGTTCGCTCGCGGCACAGGGCACTCCCCCAGTCACAGTTGCCCTCGTCGATTGGGCCGACGAAGAAGGCGCTCGGTTTAGCCGTTCACTCTTTGGTTCGGCGGCAGTGATGGGAACAGTTGACGTTGACATCTTGCGCGGACTCTCCGACAAAGAGGGCAACAAACTGATCGACATCTTGCCCCAACATGGAGTTGATATCGACAATTTGGATGGAGCACAGACTCGCGTCTCTGACACCAAGGCTTATGTCGAAGTGCACATTGAGCAAGGACCAATTCTCGAATCAATGAATCTGGGTATTTGCACTGTCACTGGCACGAAGGGAATTGAGCGCGAGCGACTGATCTTCAGAGGTCAAGCAGCCCACGCCGGCACAATGCCCATGCCCATGCGACGTGACAGTTTCCGCGCTGCAGCGAGATTTGCTCTTGCCGTTGCCGATATTGGCGAAAACCACGATGGCGTCACCACCGTTGGTGCAGTGGCCTGCAAGCCAGGCGTTGTCACCGCGGTCGCCGGCGAAACCACAATCACTCTTGATATGCGCCATATCGACGCTCGCGAATTAGCAACGATGTATTCAGAAAGCATCACCGCAGCTCATGCGGCAGCCGAATCCGAAGGATGCACAGTCGAGTTCGAACACATCTTCCGTATTCCCCCGATGCCGTTTCACCCCGCGCTTCTTGATGCCGCGCGCACGAGTGTTCGCGAAGTCGAAGGTCACGATGTCGAGTTGCCGAGTGGCGCACTCCACGATGCCAGTGAAATGGCTCGCAGTATCCCGACAGTCATGATTTTCTCGTCATCAATCGCCGGCTTAAGCCACACCAAAGAAGAAGACACCCCCGACGAGCATTTACACATGGCTGTCGATGCATTCAATCGCACTTGTCGACGTGCCATTGAGTTAATGGTGGCAGGAGAGCTCTAAATCAAACGGCCAAGGTTTGAATGAGTTCACGAATAAATCGTGCTCAAATCATTTCTCGTCTCTTGCAATTGGATACAACGTTTTCACCAAAAAGAATGCCACGATTCCTCCGACAAACTGCGCAATCAAGAAGCCCGGGATAGATGACGGCTTGATACCTGCAAATGTGTCCGACATTGAACGAGCAAAATCAACTGCGGGGTTAGCGAAACTCGTCGATGACGTGAACCAATATGCTGCTCCGATCCAGACGCCCACTGCGTAGGGAACTGCCGAGGCCCGACCACTGCGCACAATGCAAAAGATAACGACGACTAATCCGATCGTCGCAATCATCTCCGAGAACCACAGGGCTCCTGATGAACGATCTTTGGTTGACCAGTTCACGGCATCAAGTTCAAACATGATGTTGGCAATCATCGCTCCGATGCAGCCACCAACAATTTGCACGATTGAGTAGAGCGCCAATTCCTTATTCGTCAATCCACCAAATAGCCGTGTTACTAATGAAACAACTGGGTTGAAATGAGCGCCCGAAACTGGACCGAGTGCCAAGATCAGGGCAATCAGCGCACCAGTAGTTGCCGCGGCATTTTCAAGCAACTGCAAGCCAACATCATTGGGCGAGAGTCGTTGCGCCATAATGCCCGACCCAACAACCACCGCCACCAAGAAAGCCGTGCCCACGCCCTCGGCCAAAAGACGTACGCCCAGCGTTGGTCGCACATGAGATTCCACGTGGACATTCTGCCAAGTCGGCAAGACCGAATGATGCGAACGCACCGAAGAAGGTAAACACGGGGCGAACTCGGCCAGGACGAGTACGGTGAGATCTGTGTTGAGACGCAAGCGAAGCGAAACAATGTCTATTGAGAACATGATTTCGCTCGTATTTGGCGATGTGACCCCCGAGCAAAATCATCATCTTCACCACATTGCAACCCAGGCGGTCGCGTCCGGCAAAGATCCCTTGCGATCACTCATTTTGCAGACAGATCAACAAATCCAGCCTTCTCGAATTGTGTCGCGCTTTGGCCCCGCTGATCTTGAGTGGCATGAAGTTGATGGTCTGCATATTGCTACCGACGGCTCCGAAGGTTCAGTTTCGCCGCAGGTCGCTGCAGGCTACGAACCTCATGTGTCTCAGACCTTGCGCAAACTCTTAAAGCCCAGCGACACCTTTATTGATGTCGGAGCCAACATCGGCGTTCACGTTGCAAGAGCCGCGCAACTTGTTGGTAGTTCGGGTCGTGTGATTGCTGTCGAACCCAACACCGAGAACTGCCGCCTCCTACTACTCACAATCCAAAAGAATAGTTTCCACAATGTCACGCTGATACCAAGCGCACTTTCGGATACTGGCGATTGGACTTGGTTCGGAACACATATCGGTTCTAATGGCGGCGCACTTCCATTCAAGCACGAAACACTCATCCAGGGATTCGGATTCATCGTTCCGATTCGACGCCTAGATGACATCGCACCTCCAGGAACGACAGTCATCAAAATTGATGTTGAGGGGGCCGAAGTCTCGGTATTGAAATCTGGCCTACAAACAATTCAACGTGATCGCCCTTGGGTCATTATGGAATTCAGTTGCGAAATGGTTCGCAGGGTCTCAGGCGTTGAACCGCTCAGCGCGCTCAAATGGATCGAAGGTCTTGGTTACGAGATTGCCGTGATCAATAAAGAGACCTATGAACCCGTTGCAACAACCGCAGAAATGTTGATTGATCACTGGGGGTCGTCAACGCGGATTGAAGACTTGTTACTCACACCGCGCTGACTCAGGCAGGGGCGATCGTCGTTGTGAGGTTTGGGTCAACCGGCAGGGTTGTTGTCGTTGTAGTCGTTGTCGGTATCACCGGAGGTTCGCCTTCAGCCTCAATGTCATTTCCGTACACCCACACCGGAGTCTTCTTTGGAATAAAACCCGACGCCCAAATCATGTCCATTGCTGAAGTACTGACGCGCACGCAACCATGCGAGGCTGGATAATTCGGAATCTTCTTTGATCCATGAATCGCGATTCCACCGTTGAAATACTTGGGCCGATAAATCTGTCCGAGATCGCCATCCCACCAACCTTCAGACTTCTCACGATTGATTTTGTAGCGACCAGACGGAGTCAGAGAGCGACCCGTTTCCCACGTCACTAAATCTTTTTGATTCATCTCAAGGAAGTACTGACCGCTACCCGTTGAGATATTGAGTGCCCACAAAAGTTTGCCTGCATTCATGATGAAGAGCACTTGCTTGTCTTTATCAACTTCAACCAAAGTTCCTGGTTCATTCGATTGGCCAACCGCTCGGGTCGTTGAAAGTGTTAGAGCATCAGCCGTCGCTTGATCGACGCTCGCTGTTGCTTCGAGGCCCATGTATTTCTGAAATGCCATGACCGCCTGCTTGGTAGTGGTCCCGTAATCCCCATCAACAAGCATGAGCCAAAAACCAAGTTCGAGTAAGCGTTCTTGGATGCGCGCAGTTTCAAACCCATCCTTTTGTCCAACTGCGACGAGTGGAGCCATGAGAGGAGTGACCTCTGGGATTGTTGTCGTTGTTGTTGTTGGCGGCACGGTCGTCGTCGGAACAATTGTCGTCGTTGTCGTTGGGGGCACGGTCGTCGAAGTTGTGGTCGATTCAACAACCGGAACGGACGATAAATCGGTCGCCCCTTGCGCCGAATCCGAAGCACATGCTGAAGCGGTCAGAAGCAGGGCTAATGATCCCGCGACAACTCGGTTATGGCGCAACATGGACATCACATCAAAGTACCCATTGAGCAGGGCTAAGTGTTGGCAGCCTCTCGGACTTCACAACCTTTTGAAGCAACGACGACAAAAAGGTGTTTTTACCATTTGGTCTGAGAGAATAAACCCGTGAGCGATAGCAAAGTTTCTGACATTTTTGATCCAACGGCATGGCGGGTCGTCCCCGGCTTCAATTTCACCGACATTACGTACCATCGTTCGGTTGAACATGGCACGGTCCGAGTCGCTTTCAATCGACCAGAGATTCGCAATGCATTTCGTCCTCACACTGTCGACGAGCTTTTCACGGCTCTTGAACATGCTCGCCAAAGTACCGATGTCGGTTGTGTTCTACTGACGGGCAATGGCCCATCGGCAAAAGATGGCGGGTGGGCATTTTGTAGTGGAGGTGACCAACGTATTCGTGGCCGAGACGGATACCGCTACGCCGAGGGCGAAACTGCCGAAACCATCAATCCGGGCAAGAGTGGTCGCTTACACATTCTCGAAGTACAACGTCTCATTCGCTTTATGCCCAAAATAGTGATCTGCGTCGTTCCTGGCTGGGCTGCTGGTGGAGGACATAGTTTGCATGTGGTGAGCGATCTCACAATTGCGAGCCAAGAGCACGCGCGCTTCAAACAAACTGATGCCGATGTAGCGAGCTTTGATGGTGGCTTTGGTTCGGCTTACCTCGCCCGTCAAGTTGGGCAAAAGTTTGCTCGCGAAATCTTCTTCCTTGGTCGCGAATACAGCGCCGAAGACGCTCAACGTATGGGCATGGTGAATGCCGTTGTTCCACACGCCGAACTTGAAGCCACTGCACTTCAGTGGGCCAAAGAAATCAATGGCAAGAGCCCTACTGCTCAACGCATGTTGAAGTTTTCTTTCAACCTCATTGATGACGGCCTCGTTGGTCAACAAGTATTTGCCGGAGAAGCAACTCGGTTGGCCTATATGACCGACGAAGCCCAAGAAGGTCGCATGTCTTTCCTCGAAAAGCGCGATCCTGATTGGGCTCCCTATCCCTGGTATTACTGATTTCTGGCGACGCCGAATTCATGTCTCGTGAACTGATCTATGTTGATTCTTTAGACGATCAACGTCTCGACCGGTTTCGCTTGCGTGAGCGCGAACTTCGTCCGCGCAATATCCCGGCACGCGTATTTAAAACGATGCAAACGGGCGAGGCCGAAAAGATCACTCTCGGTATGTTCATCGCCGAAGGTGACCTCGTTGTTGAGCGGGCATTGTCAGCAGGCTGTCGGCTGGTCGAAGCATTGACTGATGCTGCGTCTCCCAGCGCTCTTGTCCAAAACATTGACGCCTCTATCCCCGTATATGCCGCACACGCCGATGTCCGCAAGACGTTGACCGGCATGGGAGTCGCCCTCGACATCATGGGCCTATTTGAACGACCATCGCCTCTCAAACTCGACGAATTATTGGCGACCGCTCGTCACTTACTCGTTGTCGAAGACGTTGACAACCCAACAAATATTGGCGCCATCATTCGTAGCGCTGCAGCTTTCGGAATTGATGGGGTCATTCTCGATCGCAACAGCGCCGATCCCCTTGCTCGACGCGCTCTTCGCGTCTCGATGGGTACAGCTTTCTCGATGCGTTACAGCCGGGTCACCGATGCATCGTCAACACTCATCGCATTGCGCGATGCGGGATACATCGTGTGTGGCTTAACCCCCCGAAGCGACGCTCTCAATATTCGTGAAGTCGGTGCTGGGCTATCTCAAGATGCCAAAGTCGCGATTGTTCTAGGTTCTGAGCGGGCTGGTCTCTCCCCCGAAGCTCTTGCCGCAGTCAATTTCATGGTCAAGATCCCCATGGCCGACGGAGTCGATTCTCTCAATGTGGCTGCCGCCGCAGCGGTGGCCTGCCATGCACTGATCCCTGAATCGCGCGCTCTGTAGGCCTCAAAGGCCGAGCAGGTCGCAAATGACTTAATCCGCAGGCAAACTTATCAACGTGTCTGCAACTGGCGTCCTCCTACTTTCTTGCCCAGACCAACGTGGCGTCGTAGCTGCTGTCGCCGAATTCATTGCTGCTCACGGCGGGAATATCGTTCATGCCGAGCAACACACTGATGATGTTGAGAAAGTCTTTTTTCAGCGTGTCGAATTTGAGACTGACGGGTTCTCGTTGGACCGTCAAGAAATCTTGGCTGCATTCGCTCCAGTTGCGTCGAAGTTTTCAATGCAGGTTCAATTGCGATTTACCGATGTCAAGCCACGAGTGGCCATCTTGGCAAGCAAACAATCTCATTGCCTCTTTGACCTTTTGAGCCGCTGGCACTCAGGCGAACTACCAGCCGACATCGTCACGGTCATCAACAATCACCCCGACCACGCCGACCTTGTGCAACATATGGGCGTTCCATATCTGCACTTGCCAGTCACACCAGAAACTAAATCTGCTCAGGAAGAAGCCGTTCTGCATGCGCTCAATGAACAGCAGGTCGATCTCGTGATCTTGGCTCGGTACATGCAAATCCTCTCGCCCAAGTTGGTCAATGCTTATCCCTCGCGCATTATCAATATCCACCACTCGTTTTTGCCGGCATTTATCGGCGCCAATCCGTATCGACAAGCACATGATCGCGGCGTCAAAATCATCGGCGCGACAGCTCACTATGTCACTGCAGATCTTGACGAAGGCCCAATTCTCGATCAAGAAGTATCACGCGTTTCACACCGCGACTCGGTTGCCGATCTCACTCGCAAAGGTCGTGACCTCGAGACAATCGTGCTCGCCCGCGCCGTGCGCGCTCATCTTGAGCATCGTGTCTTGGTATACGGCAGCAAAACTGTCGTCTTTAGCTGACAGACAAGTCAGCAACTAGTTAGTTCGGTCGCGCCGAACTAATGGGCAGACCGGTGTCATTGCGTAAATGTTCGGCCGCAGGAATGAAATATGCCAACAACTCTTGTTGAATCGCTTCATCATTCGTCGTTTCCTCAACAGCTGCAGTCATATGCACGAGCCACCGATCGCGTTCAAGCGGACCGACATGAAAAGGCATATGCCGAAGACGCAGTTTCGGGTGGCCGCGCTCTTCCATGTACGTCTGCGGACCGCCCCAATACTGTCCCAAAAAGAGGGCTAGCCGACGTTTCGCACCTTCAAGATCACTGTGGTCGGGATAGAGGGGCCACAACACTTCATCGGCCACGACCCCAACATAAAAATGATCAACGAGTGTGACGAAAAATGGCATCCCGCCGACTCGTTCGTACATCGAGATTTCTATTGCTTCATCGTCGCTCACGAGAACTGTGGATCCTGCCAATCAGGGAACACCTCTGGCAAGCCATCACTAACTTTGACCGGGAAGTCAGCGGGGCGCTTTTCGAGAAAACTCATGACACCTTCACGAGCGTCGTCACTCGCGCCACGTGAATTAATTGCCCGCGAATCGACCCGGTGCGCTTGCATTGGGTGATCGGCGCCCAGCATGCGCCACAACATCTGCCTCGACAAGGCCACCGACACTGGTGCAGTGTTCTCGGCAATCTCGCGAGCGATCGCACGTGCTGCTGGCAAAAGATCTTCTGGTGCATGAACACTTCGAACGAGTCGACCCTCTAACGCCTCATCGGCACTGATCATCCGACCGGTAAAACACCATTCGGTTGCTTGCGAGATGCCAACAATTCGCGGCAGAAACCAACTACTAGCCGCCTCGGGAACAATTCCTCGCTTGGCGAATACGAAACCAAACTTCGAGCTCGTGCTCGCCAAACGAATATCCATCGGCAAAGTCATGGTGACGCCAACGCCTACCGCGGCGCCGTTAATTGCGCCGATCACCGGCTTCTTGCTCTCAAAAATTCGCAATGACACTAAACCGCCGCCATCACGCATCACTCCCGTCTTGGCTTTCACATCACTTCCGCCCTTGGCGAAAGTTTCTCCGCCGCCAGACAGGTCTGCACCAGCACAAAAGGCGCGTCCAGATCCAGTCACAATGACTGCACGTACGTTGTCATCGGCATCACTTTCATCAAATGCGGCGATGATCTCTTTCAACATGCGATTCGTAAACGAATTCAACTTGTCAGGACGATTTAAAGTAATCGTCGCAATCTGCTCAGATACTTCGTAAATGATTTCTTCGTAGGCCATGCAAAGACCTTAATAGAACGTCAGACGTCTAGGAAACGTGTAGCGGCGATACCTGAGCCCACGGCACCCGCAATCGCACCAATAGCCAACAAAATGAACATCACGAATCGCATATAGCCGTCTGTAACAACGAGCGCCGCTAGTTCGGTGTCATTGAAATCAGTAACAGCACCCGACCAAGCCGAATTCAGTCCCCAGAGACCAAGACACGACAGAACCCCGCCTATCAAGCCCTGTAAAAGTCCTTCGAGCATGAACGGAATACGAATGAACCAGTTGGTCGCACCCACAAGTTTCATCACTTCAATTTCTCGACGACGAGCGAACATGGCCGTACGGATCGTGTTCCAAATGAGGCCAACTGCGACGACAAGCAGAACTATTGACATCGCAGTCGTCGCAATTCGAATGAATTGCGAGACTCGTGCCACAACATCAAAAACATCTTGTGCATAAGCGACTTCACGGACTCCTGCGAGACCTCGGAATTGTTCACCAAGTTCACGAATCAAATTTGAGTCTTGCGAAATCGGTACAACTTTGAATTGCGAGGGGATGTTTTCCGGAGTCAACAGGCGCAGTGTTCCGGGATCGCCAGCAAATAACTTTTGCGCTTCGGCATAACTTTCTGCCTGGTTGAGATAGCGCAACTGAGCCACATCAATAATCGCCGGCTGAGATTTGAGTGCATCTTCGATGACTTGAATCTGATTAGGGTCGGCATCGGATCGAACGTACACAATGAGCTCAACGTCGCCCTTCCAGCGAGTCAACAAGTTGTCGAAGGCTCGCTGGATCAAGAATGTCGACCCAACCAAAAGTAATGAAACGGCCGACGTAATAACCGCAGCCATCGTCAAGGTGACGTTGCGCTTGAAACTAGCCCAAGTCTCGCGGAACGCGTAACTGATACGAGCAATCATCAGTCGTACACTCCTCGTTCTTGATCGCGCACAATGACGCCGCGGTCGAGTTGAACAACTCGACGACGCATCATGTTGACGATTCGCTGATCGTGTGTCGCCATGACCACAGTTGTACCAGTGTTATTAATACGATCGAGCAGTCGCATGATCCCTTCACCCGTTGCTGGGTCGAGGTTTCCGGTTGGTTCGTCGGCCAACAAAATCAGCGGTCGGTTGACGAAAGCTCGCGCAATTGAAACACGTTGTTGTTCGCCACCTGACAATTGATGCGGGAAGCGGTCTTCTTTATCGGAGAGACCAACAAGGTCGAGAACTGCGGGCACTTGCTGGCGAATCACGTGCTTGGGTCGCCCAATCACTTCAAGGGCAAAAGCGACATTTTCAAAGACGGTTTTGTTGAGCAAGAGTTTGTAGTCCTGGAAGATGTTGCCGATATTGCGTCGTAAGTACGGAACTTTCGAATCAGCCATTTCGTTGATGTTTTTGCCGGCAACCCAAACCGCACCGCGCTCGGGCTGTTCTTGACGATTCATCAAACGAAGCAAAGTAGATTTTCCCGATCCCGAAGGGCCGACCATAAAGACGAAATCGCCTTTAGCAATCTCAAATGAGGCGTCGCGCACTGCGGGTATTTCAGTGCCATAAGTTTTTGTCACGTTTTCGAGGCGAATCATGTTGCTCCTCGGGCAAGAAACCGACCAAATGGCCGATCACATGAAGTCAAGAAATGAGGTTATCAGTGGTCATTCGTCAGGAATCGTCGCCTGCACGACGCCACTGCAAATATCCGACCATAAATTCGTCGATATCGCCGTCCAGCACCGATTCGACGCTGCTCGATTCAACATTTGTACGTACATCTTTCACCATTTGATAGGGCTGCAAGACGTAACTTCGAATTTGGCTACCCCAGCCGACAGTCGCTTGTTTACCAGCGATGCGATCGAGTTCGGCTTGATGTTCTTCTTCGATTTTTGCGGCCACCATTGCCTTCAGGCGATTCATGGCCTTTTCGCGGTTTTGCAATTGGCTGCGTTCTTCTTGTGATGACGACACAAGGCCCGTTGGTTCATGAATGAGGCGAACTGCCGACGAGGTCTTGTTGACGTGCTGACCGCCAGCTCCAGACGCACGGAACACTTCCATGCGGACATCGGTTTCATCAATTTCAATATCAGGGTTCTCCATCGCTGGCCAGACCTGGACATTAGAGAAACTCGTTTGCCGGCGTCCCTGATTATCAAAAGGACTAATTCGTACCAAACGATGCGTCCCACGTTCGGATGTCATGAGACCGTAGGCGTATCGGCCTTTCAAGGTGAATTCAACCGACATGATTCCGGCTTCGGCACCGGGTGAAATGTCATTGATTTCAAATTCAAGCCCACGTCGTTCTGCCCAACGCTGATACATGCGCAAGAGAAGTTCGCTCCAGTCTTGAGCGTCAACGCCACCATCTTTGGTATTGATGTGCACGATGCAATCTGATTCGTCATGTTCACCTGTGAACAGACTGCGCATCTCTAAGACATTCAGCGCTTGGGCAATGGCTTGAATATTCGCATTAATTTCGGTTTCTTGTGACTCGTCATTGATTTCGCGAGCCATTTCATGCAGTACTTCGGCATCCTCAAGTTGCCGAGACAGACCATCAAAAATGTCAATATCGCCCTTGGTGTTGGCGTATTCGGCGTTGAGTTTTTTCGCAAATTCTTGATCGTCCCAGAGCCCAGGCTTTGAAACTTCAATTTCAAGCTCACGGAAACGATCTCGTTGAGCATCAATCTTGAGATAGACATTGGCTTCACCGAGTCGTCGACTCACATCTTTTAAATCATCTGTGAAATCGCGCATGGCTGCCTCAGTTGGTGCCGTGGCACATCTTGAACTTCTTGCCCGACCCACAAGGGCACGGAGCATTACGAGGAGTCTTCGACCACTCGTCGTTCACGACTGGCTGTTGCTTGACTGGCGCAGCCTGCTGAGGCATATCGCCTCCACCTTGTACAGATCCTTGGCTAACCGCCGAAGGAGCTTCTGATTTGGTCTGCTGAAGGTTTTGTACGACGGGTGCCGTTTCTTCATTTCGAACCACTTGGACATGCATGACGTACTTCACGAAGTCTTGAGCGATGCCCTTCATCAT
>ENA-OUVC01001691-OUVC01001691.1-marine-metagenome-genome-assembly--contig:-NODE-1691-length-12851-cov-2.968765_pt1 | contig 12851 bp, 10 predicted proteins | sample MGYA00248622_ERZ508571 | MGnify/ENA primary metagenome ERZ508571 (study PRJEB26236, sample SAMN06267175) | marine metagenome | isolation source: Columbia River Estuary | place: USA:Columbia River... | reverse complement strand
ACAATCACTGCGTTTAGGCCTTCTGTTATGCCACGCCATACTTCTCTTTCTGCTTCAAATTTACTTATCGAATAGTCTGAAATAGTTGCGTCGTAAATCCATTGACAAGTTTCGTCGATGAGCATACCGGGTTTTGCTTCTCCAATTGCAGCTATCGAACTTACATATAGTAATTTTTGGATGCCTAAAAATAAAGCTGCATTCACAATATGTGCGGTTCCCTGCACATTGGTTTGCCAAATTTCTTTTTTATCTTTTGGATCAAAGGATACCTTGGCTGCGCAATGATAAACATGCGTACAACCATTCATGGCTTGCTCGATTGCATCATAATCTTGCAAATCGGCTTCAAACCATTCTATTTGATGCGCATAAGGAATTAAAGCATTAGGCACTTTAGCATTCGGTCGAATGATTGCGCGAATGGGCTTTTGCTGCTGCACCAAAGTTTGTAGCAAATGTCCTCCAACTAAACCGGTTCCTCCTGTAACTAAAATCATATTTTATTTTACAAATATGTGTAAAATAAGGCAGATAATTTATGAGAATTGATATAGGAATGTGTGAAACATTTCTTTATTTTCGCTTATGCTACAAGATTTCTTAAGTCCGATAAATGCATCTAGGTTTGAACCTGAAAACGGTTATAATACCTCCCAATTGGGTGCTAAAATTATTTGTCACCAAAACAGCTTTCCAGATTTAGCAAATGCGCAATTGGCTATTATTGGTGTACTTGAAGACAGAAAAGCGATTCAAAACGAAGGCTGTGCAAATGGAGTGGAACAAATTCGTGCTTTTTTATATCAATTAAATGAAGGTGATTTTAACAGTAAAGTTGTTGACTTAGGAAATATTTTACCAGGCGAAACTTTAAGAGACACCCATTATGCATTAAAGGTAGTTACGGAATCTTTATTGAAGAAATCTATTATTCCAATTATCATTGGTGGTGGACACGACTTATGTTATGCGCAATATTGGGCTTACGAAAATTTAGATAAAAAAGTAGACCTACTTTCTTTCGATGCGCATTTTGATTTAGATGCTACCGTAGATGAACATCAAATTCCAAATTCACAATCTTATTTGAATAGCATAATTTTACATGAGCCCAATTTCTTGTTTAATTTTAGCAATATTGGTTATCAAACTTATTATACAAATCAAGAGAGCATTCAACTAATGGATAAAATGTATTTCGACATTCATCGATTAGGTGAATTCAGAAATAAAATTCAAGAATCAGAACCTATAATTCGAAATGCAGACTTGATAAGTGTAGACATTTCTGCTGTTAAAATGGCAGATGCGCCAGGCAATGCAAATGCACATCCGAATGGTTTTTATGGAGAAGAAATGTGCCAAATGATGCGCTATGCGGGCATGAGCGACAAATGTTCTTCTATTGGTTTTTATGAATTCAATCCTAAATACGACCATCGTAATCAAACTGCAGAATTAATTGCACAAATGATTTGGTGTTTTGTAGAGGGCTATTACGCTAGAAAAGATGATCACCCAAGTAGCAGTAAAAATGATTATATAAAATATCGAGCTACTTTTCAAGATGTTCAACACGAAGTTATTTTTTTAAAAAGCAAAAAAACAGATCGATGGTGGATGCAAATTCCGTATCCAAATTTGATATCTAAAAATGAAAGGTATTTAATGGTGCCTTGTTCTTACGAAGATTATGTGCAAGCCACAAACGGAGAGGTTCCTAATAGGTGGTGGAAAAATTATCAAAAACTAATTATATAAATTATGAATAGAATAGTAATCATTTGTTGTATCATTTCTTTAAGCGCTTGTTCCAAATTTGGTCAAAAAAGCACCTACACCATAGACGGAAATTTGAGTGCTAAAGATTCTAGTGTAATCTACTTGAAAAGCTACCAAACAGTAGAACCCACGCTTGATTCCACTTTTATTGTAAATGGAAAATTTACATTCGAAGGTAAACTAAGCGCAGCAGCTCAGTTTTTTTTGTATACCAAAAAGAACGAAGAAACAAACCAAAGATTGAGCTTTGTTTTAGAAAATGAGCACTATACGATTAATGGGTCCGAAGACAGCATTGCCAGTGCTATGGTTGTTGGTGGCAAAGAGCAATCGTATTATGTTGCATTAAGAACAACTTTAAAGCCAATAGAAATCCAATTTAAAGAATTACAAAAGGCTTACTACCAAGCGGCCGATCAAAAAGATACCGCTTCTATGACGGCAATCGATGCCAAGTGGGAATTACAAGGTAAAATTTTTGATAGTTTAAATAATGCTTTCATTAAAAATAATCCAGCAGCTTTTGCTAGTTTATTGGCTATAGATGAACTCGCTGGAGGTATAATAGATCCAGCTGTTATAGGCCCTTTATTGGAAAGCGTAAATCCTAAATTATTAGAGAGTCCATTAGGAAAAAATCTGAGTGATAAACTTTTAAAAGCAAAAAAAACAGCGGTAGGTCAACATTTCATCGACTTTAATGCGAAGGATATTAACAAACAAGATTTTCAACTTTCAAAAGTAAAAAGCAAATATATTTTATTAGACTTTTGGGCTTCGTGGTGTGGACCTTGTAGAGCCGAAAATCCATTTGTAGTAAAAGCATATGAAATGTATCATCCAAAAGGATTAGCCATAGTAAGTGTTTCCTTAGATGATAATGAAAGTGATTGGAAAGCAGCAGTTGCAAAAGATCATTTAAATTGGATTCATGTTTCTTCTTTAAAAGGATTCGATGAGCCCGCAGCAAAATTATATGGAATATCTGCTATTCCACAAAATTTTTTAATTGATAGTGCTGGAACCATAGTAGCTAAAGACTTACGAGGGGATGCGCTTTCAATCGCATTAGCAAATTGTTTAAAATAAAAATATTATGAAATATACTTCAATTGATTCAGCACTTTTTTTTGAAAACAGAAAAAGATTCAACGAAAAACTAAAGCCAAGTTCCATGGTGATCATTCATTCTAATGATGAATTTCCAAGAAGTGGCGATCAAGCTTTTCCATTTCATCAAAATCCAGATATGTTTTGGCTCTCTGGAATCGATCAAGAAGAAAGTATTTTAATTTTATTTCCTGATTGTCCAATACCAGCATATAAAGAAGTATTATTTTTGAAAAAAACCAACGAACATATTGCGGTTTGGGAAGGACATAAATACACAAAAGAAGAAGCAACTGCCGCTTCAGGAATTCATACCGTATGCTGGTTAGAAGAGTTTAAAACAATGTTGCCGATGTTAATGCACCATTGCGAAAACGTATACCTCAATACGAACGAGAACGATCGCTATGTGCATACTAATCAATATAGAGACTTGCGTTTTGCAAAAGATTTAAAAGATCAATATCCTTTGCACGAATATCAAAGAGCTGCCACTATTTTCAGGTCTTTAAGGGCTGTAAAATCTGGCTACGAAGTAGAGTTATTACAAATGGCTTGCGATATTACCGAAAAAGCTTTTCGTCGGGTATTGAAATTTGTAAAACCAGGCGTAACAGAATATGAAATTGAAGCAGAAATTATTCATGAATTTATAAAGAATAGAGCAAGCGGTCATGCATACAATCCAATTATTGCATCGGGCAAAAATGCATGTGTGTTACATTATAACGACAACAATCAAGTTTGTAAAGATGGAGAAGTAATCTTATTTGATTTTGGCGCAGAGTATGCCAATTACAATGCGGATTTATCGAGATCAATTCCTGTTAATGGTAAATTTACTGCCAGACAAAAAGCAGTATATAATGCAGTTTTAAAGGTAATGACAGAAGCCAAAAAAATGTTGGTAGAGGGTACTATTTTAGATGAATACCATAAAGAAGTAGGCTTAGTTATGCAATCAGAATTAATCGAATTAGGATTACTCGACAAACATGCCGTTGCCAAACAAGATCCGAATATGCCTTTATATAAAAAATATTTTATGCATGGCACTTCTCATTTTCTTGGTTTAGATGTGCACGATATTGGTAATCGTTACGAAAAAATGAAAGCAGGAATGATATTCACTTGCGAGCCTGGTATCTATATTCCAGAAGAGGGATTAGGGATTCGCTTAGAAAATGACATCTTAATAACTACGAATGGCAATATCGATTTAATGCAAAACATTCCAATCACTGCAGATGAAATTGAAAGTTTAATGAACGAATAAACTAATTTTTATCTGGCTCAATTTCAAGCAACATGTTTAATAGCGTCGTAATTTCTTCCGCTTTAGCCATGTTGCTTTGTTTTTCGTAAGCACTTATTAAATTTCTTAATACTCTTTTAATAATTTGAATATTACTACAAGGATTGTAAAAACTCAGATCTGGCGAAATGTTTAACTGCTTTAAAAAATGATCTACATCTTTTCGGTTAAACACCGAGCCTTTATTAAATGCATTGATATAAAATAAAATGCCATTTGCTTCGCCAGTAGAAATATGAGGGTACTCCAGTCGTTCATCTAAATACGCTAATACAAAATGCTGTGGTAAATTGATTCCATAAATTGGAATGTCGAGTCGTTGAGCGACTACCGCATATATGATGGCTAATGAAATTTGATTGCCACGTCGAGATTCTAATACATTATTTATAAAGGAATTTTGTGGATCGTGAAAATTGCTAGTATTTCCGGTAAAGCCATGCACAGCATAAAATACATGATTTAAAATTTTAACTTTCTCTAAGGGACTCGCATCGTAGCGGAGTTCAATCCATGCGTCTCTCTTTATGGCATCAATTTGATTGATGATTTTTTGTTCGTCTAAATCTGGATACTGCAATCGGGCAACCGATATAAAGCCATTTAGCAAATCAAAAGAACCAGAAATAGCCCAAAGTTTAAGCGATTCTTTTACTGCTATAAATTGTATTTGATGGATTAAGTTTTCTATTCTTTCTTGTAAAAAACTATCTAATGATTGCTCCCATTGCGTTTCGAGCGTTGGAATAATAGCTGTTCCTAAACTCAACACCTTAGCAGAGACTTGTTCATAGACCATTTGATCTGGATCGTCTAATAAGGAAATTAAGGCCGCTATTTCTTTTGAGTTACGCATCTAACACTAAACTAAAGAATTTTAAATTAATAATCAAAATGTTTGTAAAAGGATTATAATAGCTTATTTTTATTCGATGAATATTTTTAAGCAAACTTATTATTATTTAAAATATAGAATTCGTGCAAATACTTTACATGGAACACATTCTCCTTATGTGTATCAATTTTTAGAACAAATTTTGTATCAAAATGTTTCTAGCGAAAGTTTAAAAAAAATTGAATTAAGAAGAGCTGATTTATTAAAAGACCAAAGGCAAATTGAAATTACCGATTTAGGTGCAGGGTCTCATCAAAATAATAATCGAATCAAATCAATACAAGGAATTGCTAAGTCTGCACTCAAACAAGCTCGTTTTGCTGCACTTTATTATAGAATTATAAAATCCGCTAATCCAGCACATATCATAGAATTAGGCACTTCTTTAGGAATTACCAGTTCTTATATGGCAATGGCGTCCACTCAAAAAGTATATACGCTAGAAGGTTGCCCAAATACTTTAAGCATTGCTAAAGAAACATTTGAAGTGTTACAGATAAACAATGTAGAAACAGTTGCAGGAAACTTTGATGATACACTTCCTACCTTACTTGAAAAACTAAATCAGGTTGATTTTATTTATTTTGATGGTAACCATACAAAATCAGCAACGCTACATTACTTTAATCTTGCACTTGCCAAAGCAAATGAAAATAGCTTATTTATCTTCGACGATATTTATTGGTCGGAAGAAATGATCGATGCTTGGAAAATTATAAAAGCAGATCCGAGGGTAAGTATTACTATCGATTTATATTTCATTGGCTTAGTTTTTTTTAAAAAAGGCCAAGCAAAAGAAAATTTTACGATTTTATTTTAACAAAAAAAAACCCTTGTAAAAATACAAGGGCTTTTTTTAAATAGCTTAAATTATTTTGTTTCTTCTGCTGCAACAGGCACTAAAACTCCGTTTGCTTCAAAGGTAATTTCGTTTTTAGGTTCTTTAATTGCATCCATTTCTGCTTTTGTAGCACCACCATCTTCTGCATAATGCTTTTGATCTTCTACAGAAATTGTAGCAAACTTAGCTGTTCCTTGCATAATAACTTCTTTACCTGCCATCATTGCATTGTCGGTTGGAACAAAGAATGCATAATCTTTAAAAGTAACTTTCATTACTTCGCCATTTGCCAATTCCACATTCATCCAGCATCCTTTCTTTTGACAAACTTCCACTACTTTCGCTTTTAATTTTGTGTCGTAAGTTGGCGCATTGCCCATCTCTGCAAGTAAAGTAGTTGCATCAATTGTGCTGTCTGGTGTAATCATGCCACCATATGAATCAAAATTACCCATTGCAGTTTCTACTCTTGTTGCATCATTACTTTTTTTAGTTTCAGATGAACATGCCGCAAAGAAAATTGCGATTGCAGCAAATAATATTAATTTTTTCATGTGTATATTTCTTTAATTTGAAGCAAAGTTAAGCATATCTCTATTAAAAAATAGCATATTTTAATAGATTTTAACCGAAAAGCTCTTTAAATAACTCGTCTAATCTACCTACTGCAATAATCTCTAAATTGAATTTCTTTTTATCTATTCCTTTCAAAGAAAATACGGAAACAATAATTTTTTCAAAACCCAACCGTTCGGCTTCAGCAATTCTTTGTTCTACCCGGTTAACATTTCGAATTTCTCCAGATAATCCAACCTCTGCAGCAAAACATATTTTAGATGAAATTGGAATGTCTTCGTGAGAAGAAATAATGGCTGCAATAATTCCTAAATCTATGGCAGGATCTTCTACCTTAATGCCTCCTGTGATATTTAAAAAAACATCTTTGATCCCTAACCTAAAGCCACATCTTTTTTCTAAGACAGCCAGTAGCATATTCATTCTTTTGGCATCAAAACCGTTTGCCGATCTTTGTGGTGTGCCATAAGCGGCTGTGCTTACCAATGCCTGAGATTCAATGAGCATTGGTCTCATGCCTTCTATCATTACCGAAATTGCAATGCCGCTTAAATCTTCGGAACGTTGCGAAATTAATATTTCTGATGGATTATGCACTTCCCTTAATCCGGTACTTTGCATTTCGTAAATACCTAATTCGGAAGTGGAACCAAATCTGTTTTTAACCGAACGCAACATACGGTAGGTATGATGTTGATCGCCTTCGACTTGCAATACGGTATCTACCATGTGTTCCAATATTTTTGGACCAGCAATGGCGCCATCTTTGGTTATATGCCCAACTAAAAAAACAGGTGTCGATGTTTCTTTTGCAAATCGTAATAATTCTGCGGTACATTCTCGAATTTGTGAAACACTTCCTGGCGTTGATTCTATATGAGCAGAATGTAAGGTTTGAATAGAATCAATGATGACAATATCTGGATTTAATTCTTCAATTTGTTTGAAAATATTTTGGGTAGAAGTTTCGGTTAATACAAAACAATTACTCGCTTCGCGTTCGGTAATTCTAGCTGCGCGCATTTTAATTTGATGTTCACTTTCTTCGCCAGAAACATATAATACTTTTGATTTTTTTAAACTGATAGCCAATTGTAAAAGTAAAGTTGATTTACCTATACCAGGCTCACCACCAATTAACACCAAAGAACCCGGAACAATTCCACCACCAAGCACCCTATTCAATTCGATATCGTGCGTGATGATTCTTTTGTCGTCTGTTGCCTCAATGGTATTAATTAAAATGGGTTTATTACTTCGCGTGCTGCCACTTTGTTTCCATTCAATTTTAGCGGTATTTTTTTCTACAATTTCTTCGACAAATGTATTCCATTGATTACACGACGGACAATTACCTAGCCACTTTGCTGCTTGGTATCCACAATTTTGACAGAAATAGGTTGTTTTTGACTTTGCCATAATGGTTAAATATATTGAAAAAAAAATTACTTTTAGGAATGAAAAAAATACCACTGCTGTATTTGTTGTTACTAATTAATATTGTTCAGGCTCAATCTTATAAGAAATCGAAATTCTTATATGGGCAAGCTGCAGAAAGCAGTCCATATACGCTGGGATTTTACGCTGGGAATGTGGAAAAAAGTCGATTAGCCAGCTCCGATTTTATTAATGAAAATAAAGATTTTGCTTTGGGTTTTTTTATGGAAAAGCCATTGAGTTATCGATTTGCAATTTTAACCGACTTAAGGTTAATAGGAGATATCAATGGAGAAAATTTAAATACTAAATATGCACTCCGTAATTCTTACGATATAAGTTGCGCAATCAAATATTTAATGGTGGATAAATCCTATGGTAAAATTTCGATGTCTGCAGGTATAGGCCTATTAAATCGATCGACCCATATTGAAAGTGCACTAATCGATACCAACTCTACGAATCAAGCAAATGTAGTGTTTCCGGTAAGTATATATTATTGCAAGTCTATTAGCAAAAGAATAGATGCTACTATTTTATATAGAAATTATTGGAGCTTTACTGATGATTTAGATGCCCTTGAGCTGAATAAAAATAATGACCAATACCAATTAATTGCCATTGGTCTGAGTTATCATTTTGGCAGTAAAAACTATCGTTTTAAAAAACAAAACACTTGCCCTGCTCAACAATAAAAAAGAATTATTTTATTTAATAAAAATAGAAATAAAGAAATATACTAGCGCCGCTAATGCTGCAGAAACAGGAATGGTTAGGATCCAAGCCCATAATAAATTTACTGTTACGCCCCATCTTACTGCAGAAACTCTTTTAGATAATCCAACCCCAATAATAGAACCTGTAATGGTATGCGTAGTAGATACTGGAATTTTAAAATGCTCTGTCATAAATAAAGTAATGGCACCGGCAGTTTCTGCAGCAACCCCTTCTAATGGCGTTACTTTAGTAATTTTAGATCCCATTGTTTTTACAATTTTCCAACCACCAGACATAGTGCCTAATGCAATGGCAGAGTAACAAGCCAAAGGAATCCAATTCGGTAATTCAAAAACTTTTTTACCATTTTCTAAATGCGTATTGATATGTAACCAAGTTGGCATCTGACTCATATCGGCAGTTGCGCCACTTGTATAAACTACAATAGCAGCAGCAATAATTCCCATAACTTTTTGTGCATCGTTACCACCATGACCTATACTAAATGCTGCAGAAGAAACCAATTGTAACTTTCTAAACCACCACTCCGCTTTACTGGGAATCGCGTATTTACAAATATGAATAATGATAACTGTTAAAGTGTACGCTAATATCATTCCAATAATAGGTGCAAGAAAAATAAATGCGGCAATCTTTCCAATCACTTGAAAATTAACGATGGTAATGCCACCGTGTGCTATAGCCGCACCAGCAAAACCTCCAATTAATGTATGAGAAGAACTAGATGGAATTCCAAACCACCAAGTAAGTAAACTCCAAAAAATAGCTGCAACAATTCCTGCTAAAATAACGACTAAATTTATTTGAGAAGTATCTACTGCTTTTGCAATAGTATTAGCCACATTGTGTTCTTTGAAAATTAAAAATGCAACGAAGTTAAAAAATGCAGCCCAAATAACCGCTTGTGTTGGAGATAATACTTTAGTAGAAACAACCGTTGCAATTGAGTTTGCAGCATCATGAAAACCATTAATATAATCAAAAATTAAAGCAAGGACAATTACCGTGAAAAGTAGTGTTAAACTCATTGTTTAAAATTTATTAAGCATTTTTAACAATGATCGTTTCCATCACATTAGCAACATCTTCACATTTATCTGTAGCTCTTTCTAATGCGTTTAATACTTCTTTGTTTTTGAACAATTCAATGGCGTTGGTTTCGTTTTTAAATAAATCTGCAACTGCCATATCAAATACATAATCAGCTTGATTTTCCATGCTATTGATACGCACACAAGAATCGGTTACATTACGAATATTTTTTAAATCTCTTAATTCAGAAATTCCTTTATGAATATCTTTACAGCCTAGATGAATTAAATCTGCCAATTTTTTCATTGGCTCAGTTACCGTTGTTAAATTGTATAGATACATTCTGTTTGCAGATCCATGAACGTAATCTGCAATATCATCAAGTGCTGATGCTAATGCATGAATGTCTTCTCTGTCAAATGGCGTAATAAAATTCTTACTTAACTCCACAAATATTTCGTGGGTAATTCTATCCCCTTCATGTTCTAAATCTTCTATCTCTTTAATTAAATCTTTGCGATTTTCAAGTTCCTCTATCTCAAAAACCTCTTTTAATTTAGCGGAAATTGAAATCAAGTTACTACTCGCTTGTTCAAATAATGGGAAGAACTTTTTATCCTTCGGAACGAAATACTGGAAAATAGAATTTAAAGACATAAATTTTTTTTACTAAAGTAAGAGAACAATGTTAGTTAATTGTTAATGATTGCGAATTTAAACAGATTTTTGAAGGAAACGAACAGAACAAGCAAAATAATACTGATTTTTTATTAATCAAAAAACTGATTATCAATTAATTAAAAATAATTTACTAGCAAATATAAATTTGGCAATTCCTGTTTAAATTCAAAAAAATAATACCTTTACCGAAATAACGTGGGTTTGGATTGAATGGATTTACTTCAATATTATAAAACCGACGACCGAATAATCAAATTAGCTGGGGCGCTTTCCGATTATAAAGCAGCCCGAATTCACTTAAAAGGCTTGATTGGTTCGTCGGATGCAATGGTTGCTTTGGCTTTGTATAATATACAAAAGCAGGGGAATCTATTTGTCTTACCCGACCGCGAAGAGGCTATTTACTTTCAAAATGACTTAGAAAATATTTCTGGCCATCGCGTATTATTTTTCCCTTCGTCGTATAAAAAACCATTTGACATTACGCAATTAGATACCAGCGCAGTATTGCAAAGAGCAGAAGTATTAAATGAGTTAAAATACAACACGGCTAATGGAAAATTAATTGTCAGCTATCCGGAAGCAATTGCCGAAAAAGTTGTTGACCAACAGGTACTAGCAGCAAATACGCTAGAAATAAATTTAGCTGAAAAAATATCGATTGAAACCATCAACGAATTTTTATACGATTTTGATTTTGAAAGAGTTGATTTTGTATATGAAGCAGGCCAATTTGCAATCAGAGGTGGCATTGTAGACATTTTTTCTTATTCTAACGAATTACCCTATCGAATTGAATTTTTTGGTGATCATATAGAAAGCATTCGAACATTCGAAACCGAAAATCAATTATCAATTGAGCAAATAAACGCGCTGACAATTGTTCCAAATATTCAGTCAAAATTAATCAATACACAAACGGTATCTTTTTTAAATTACATCGATAAACATGCCAATATTTGGATAAAAGATGTTCAATTTACCTTAGATATTATCCAAGCAGGCTATCCTAAATCAATCGAAATTTTTGAAGGTTTAAGCACAGAAGATAAAAACTTACATCCAGAATTTTTAGACCCACAATATGTTTTTCAAAATACCGAAAGCATAGAAAGTGCCTTTGAAAAATTTAATTTAATTGAGTTTGGTAAGCAATACCATTACCCAGCAAGCTTATCGTTGATGTTTAACATGAAACCGCAAACATCATTTAATAAAGATTTTAATTTATTAATTCATCATTTAAAAAAGAATGAAAGTGATGGTTTGGTAAATTATATTTTTGCAGAACAACAAAAACAAATAGAGAGGCTTTACAGTATTTTCGAAGATATCTCGAGTGCTGCTATCAAAAAAGTTAAGTTCAACCCAATTAACACTGCCATTAGAGAAGGGTTTTTAGATTACGATACTAAAATTGCTTGTTATACCGATCACCAAATATTTGATCGTTTTTATAAATATAAAATCCACAAAAATTACAGTAAATCGCAAGCATTAACGCTCAAAGAATTAAGAGCATTAAAAGCTGGAGACTATGTAGTTCACATAGATCATGGCATTGGTAAATATGCAGGTTTAGAAAAAATAGATGTAAACGGAAAAACGCAAGAGGCCATCAGATTGATTTATGCCGATGGAGATTTATTATATGTGAATATTAATTCGCTTAACCGTATTTCTAAATACAGCGGCAAAGATGGTACTATACCCAAAACACATAAATTAGGAAGCGAAGCTTGGGAAAAATTAAAGAAGAGCACGAAGAAAAAAGTGAAAGATATTGCGCGTGATTTGATAAAATTATACGCAGTTAGAAAAGCACAAAAAGGAAATGCGTTTTCGCCTGATACTTATTTGCAAAATGAACTAGAAGCTTCGTTCATGTTCGAAGATACTCCAGACCAAATTAAAGCAACCATCGATTTTAAAAAAGACATGGAATCGCCACACCCAATGGATCGCTTAATTTGCGGTGATGTAGGTTTTGGAAAAACTGAAATAGCTATCAGGGCAGCATTTAAAGCGGTTTCGGATAGTAAGCAAGTAGCTATATTAGTACCGACTACCATTTTAGCCATGCAACATCACAAAACTTTTAAAGAAAGGTTAAAAGATTTTCCATGTAATATTGAATATGTTTCGAGATTTAGAACTGCTAAAGAAATTAAAGAAACATTAACAAGAACAACAGAAGGTAAAGTTGATATTCTAATTGGCACACATAGAATTGTGAGTAAAGACATTAAATTTAAAGACCTTGGTTTACTTATTATCGATGAAGAACAAAAATTTGGCGTAAGCACAAAAGAAAAGTTAAAGCAATTTAGGGCAAACGTTGATACGCTTACTTTAACTGCTACACCAATTCCACGAACCTTACACTTTTCTTTGATGGGTGCACGCGATTTATCTATTATCAATACGCCACCACCCACCCG
>ENA-OUVC01001690-OUVC01001690.1-marine-metagenome-genome-assembly--contig:-NODE-1690-length-12856-cov-2.653494_pt1 | contig 12856 bp, 10 predicted proteins | sample MGYA00248622_ERZ508571 | MGnify/ENA primary metagenome ERZ508571 (study PRJEB26236, sample SAMN06267175) | marine metagenome | isolation source: Columbia River Estuary | place: USA:Columbia River... | reverse complement strand
TTTCAGGAATATAGTCTGAGAGGATTAAAATTTTAGTGTCGTATTCTTTTAGTTTTAACTGAATTTCTTCTAATCCTTCTTGTATAAAATCTATATGTAAGTCACTGTAATGTGGGTCTTGAGTCCAAAAGCTTTCAAACGAATAAAGTAGTAGCACCTTTTCGCCACTCACTAAAGCCCGGGTTAAGGGTTCGTGGTCTTCTAGTCTTAGATCTCTTTTAAACCAAACAACAACCATTTTAAGCCAAAGCCTTTTTATAAGTAGCTAGGCACCTTTCCCTGGCCATTTTATGATCTACTATTGGACTGGGATAAGTAAGTTCACCTAAATCTGAGACCCACTTTTTAAGGTAAATATGCTGTTTGTCAAATTTGTCTATTTGGGTGGTAGGGTTAAAAATTCTAAAATAAGGTGCAGCGTCTACTCCAGATCCAGCAGCCCATTGCCAATTTCCAACATTACTAGCCAATTCAAAGTCCAATAATTTTTCTGCAAAATAAGCTTCGCCCCACCTCCAATCTATCAATAGGTGTTTGCAAAGAAAACTAGCCACAAGCATGCGAACCCTATTGTGCATGGTTCCTGTGGCATTGAGTTCTCTCATTCCAGCGTCTACCAAAGGATAGCCTGTTGTGCCATTTTTCCAGTGTTCAAACTCCGCAGCATTATTTCTCCATTCAATGCGATCGTAAGCAGGTTTAAATGCATTAGTAGGGGTATGTGGAAAATGCCATAATATTTGCATGAAGAACTCCCTCCAAATAAGTTCACTCAAGAATACTTGGTTTTTTTGTCCTTTGGCTTTTTGAACAAGTGCCCTAATAGATACTGTCCCAAACCTAAGATGTGGTCCTAATTTAGAGGTGCCGTTTTCTATACTCGGAAAATTCCTTTTTGCCTCATATGCTTCTATGAGCGCTGAAGTAACCGAATATTGAGGTACTTCAATTTCTGCAGAAGAAAAGCCTAGAGCTTTCATATCATGAAGACTAGTATTCATTTTGTATAGGTTTTCAAGCGGCATATCTATTGCTTGAAATCCGTTGGGGTATTGCTGTTCAAAAACACTTAACCATTTATTCTTATAAGGCGTATAAACTACATAAGGTTTGCCGTCTTCTTTAGTGACCTGGTCTTTTTCAAAAACTACCTGGTCTTTAAAGGAGTGAAAATCCACTGATTTAGTGGCCAAATAAGCTTTAATCTCTAAGTCTCTTTGTACTGCATAGGGTTCATAATCTTCATTGGTGTACACCCCACACACTTTAAAATCATTTGCTGCTTCTAATAGGGATTTAAATACATTTAATGGACTGTTGTGGTAAGACTGAACCCCTGATTGAAACTGCGTATTGAAATGCTGGTTTATTTCATGTAATTGGTTCACAATAAATTGAAGCCTTGGGTCTTTTTCAGGAAGCATATCCAAGATTTCTGTGTCAAAGATAAAAATAGGCAATACTTTTTTCCCACTTAAAAGGGCCTTAGACAATCCAGTATTGTCATTGTATCTCAAATCCCTTCTAAACCAAAAAATGACAATTTCTTCCTTCATAAATACCTGCTTAAACTCAATAAATATTTTTTCTAAGCCTGTTAATGTACGTTTAAACTTCCCATTCCACCATCTAATCCAATGATTTGTCCACTCATCCAGCTGCTTTTGTCTGAAAGTAAAAACACAGTCATTTCAGCAATATCAACCGCTGTACCTACTCTTTTTAATGGGTGCCTTGCATCCATCATCTCTTTTTTCTTATCGTTGTTTAATAAGCGTCCGGCCAATGGGGTATTGGTTAGCGATGGTGCAATACAATTCACCCTAAGTTTGGGTGCATTTTCAGCAGCAATAGACTTTACAAAACCTTCAACAGCGCCCTTTGCCGCTGCTATACTGGCATGAAAGGGCATACCCATTGCCACTGCTACAGTACTGTAGAACACCATACTACTTCCCTCACTCATTTTTGGCATAATGGCCTGAACAATAGGTAGCATAGCAAAGAAATTTATTTCCATATCTGCTCTAAAAGCTTCGTTAGAAAGCATTTTAAGTGGCTTTAAGTTAATAGAGCCTGGACAGTACACAAATCCATCTATGGGCACATTAATTTCATCTATAGGGAAGGTGTCTGTAAGTACATCAAAAACGCTGTGGTTTACATGAGACAATGAAACTTCTGGAGCAGTTCTTGAGAATAAATGTACTTGGTGTTCTTGAGACAATATTTTTACTGTTTCAAGTCCAATGCCATGAGAGCCTCCTATAATAACAATATTTTTCATAATTAAATCTTTTTTAAACTTAGGGTTGTTGGGGTAGGTAATTGACCAAATAATTCTTTAAGGGCTTTTTCTCTGTGTGCAAATATCTTTTTTAACTGAGGCTTCACTAAAATGGGGTGCACCATTTGGCCTAAAATTCCAAAAGGAATTTTGTAGTCAATAATGTCTTCCATTTCTACACCGCCCTCAATTTCTTTAATAAAATGTTTATGGTGCCATAAAGCGTATGGTCCAAAACGCTGTTCGTCTACAAAGTACTTCCCATCTTCTACATGTGTTATTTCAGTCACCCATTTGGTGGTTATCCCCGGAAAAGGGCTTACAGTATAATGAATCACTTGGCCAGGAAACATTTTTCTGTCTGCGCCAGCCAAAATGTTAAATCCCATGGCTTCAGGGGTTATTCTCTGTAAGTTTTTAGGGTCCGACAAAAATTCCCAGGCAGTATTCATATCCGTTTTAATACATTGTTTTGCGTGTAATTGGTATAGTTGCATAGGTCTTGAATCTGTTTTATTACAAAGATACTATTTTGTTTAACTTTAAAGATATTTTCGTTAAACATTTTAACTATTTATTCTTTAGTTTATCGCTATATTTGAAGCTAGTTTTAAACAAACAAAACAGTATAACACCATGAAAAAAACACTTCTTTTATTATTGATGATTACGTCTCTTGAGGGCTTTTCTCAAATTGTTGCGCCACAACCCAGTCCTTCAGTGACCCTTAATCAAACGGTTGGATTAAGTGAAGTAACCCTTAAATATTCAAGACCTGCCATGAGGGGTAGAACAGTAATGGGTAATTTAGTTCCCTATAATGCCATTTGGAGAACAGGCGCCAATGCCAACACTACATTAACTGTAAATACTGCTTTTGAATTTGGCGGGACTTCCATAGAAGCAGGTACTTATGCCTTATTTACTAAGCCAGCTCCAAGCCAATGGGAAGTGTTTTTATACCGTAAAAATGACAATTGGGGTGCGCCAGCTGTTTGGGATCCTTCATTAATTGTGGCAACAGCTTCAGTAAGTACTCAGCAAACAGAAAGAACCATGACTTCTTTTTCTATAAATATTAATGAAATTACCCTCAACGGGGCCCATTTAGAAATTCACTGGGAAAACACTTTATTGGCAGTGCCTTTTAGCGTACCTACCGATCAAATGGTTATGGATTCTATAGAAAAGACCTTAAATCAAGCGCCAACTGCGAATGATTACTACACTGCTGCAGTCTATTTATTAACAGCAGATAAAGACGTAAAAACGGCTTTGGAATATATGGACACTGCTATGGCACAGATTGAAAAACCTGCTTTTTGGCAATTGAGACAACAGTCTTTGTTATTTGCTAAAGCTGGAATGGTCAAAAAAGCAATTGCAGCAGCTGAAGCTTCTTTGGCTGGAGCCAAAGAAGCCAATAATATGGATTATGTAAAAATGAATACAGATTCATTGGCAGAATGGCGTAACTAAATATTTTAGCGTGCTAAGGTGCTGTTTGTTTTTCCTTTAAAAAAACGGACAGCACATGTGCGCATACTACAACCAAGACACATCCCAATACATTGAGCCACAAATAGGACATGAGGTCTAAATAGAAGCTGAGAATAACCAGTATTTGTGTGATAATTGCCCCGTAGAATACGGCTTTCCCTTTAATGTATTTAAAGAAAAATGCCAACAGAAATATCCCCAAAACGTTTCCGTAAAATATTGATCCAATGATGTTGACCAATTGAATGAGGTTTTCAAATAGGTTGGCTATGCTGGCAATACAAATGGCTATAACACCCCATCCAAAAGTAAACCATTTGGTCATTTTTAAATAGTGGCCTTGGTCCTTAGAAGCTGGTGCAAAGCGTCGGTAAAGATCTATACTTGTAATAGTACCTAAGGCATTTAATTCCGAGGCGGTAGAAGACATGGCTGCAGAGAGTATTACGGCCAATAAAAGTCCAATAAGCCCTTTGGGCAAATAGTGTAATATGTAGTAAATAAACACATAGTCTTTGTCGTTTTCTGCAATAGTGGGATCTGCTTTTTTAAGGAGTGTCTTTGTTTGACTCCTAAGGTCTTTTTCTTGTTTTTGAAAGTCTTTTAAAATCAAATTGGCCTTATTTGCCGCTTCCGTTTTATGGTCCGCCAAAGCATTTAAATAATTTATTTGCCAAGTGGCGCGCTCTGTTTGAATCTTTGAAAGGGATGTTTTCAGAGATTCGTATTGGGCAATGTACTCAGGGGCTTCCATGGCCTTTTGTGCGGCTGGGTTAAAATGTATGGGATTGGCATTAAACTGAAAGAATACAAATACCATTACACCAACACCTAGAATGAAAAATTGCATGGGAATTTTCAAGATTCCATTGAAGACTAGGCCCAATTGGCTTTCCCTTTTAGACTTGCCTGAAAGGTATCTTTGGACCTGACTTTGGTCGGTACCAAAGTAGGAGAGTGCTAAGAAAAAACCGCCTGTAATACCACTCCAAAAAGTATAGCGGTTGTTGGGATCTAGGCTAAAATCTAGGACGTCTAATTTACCAGACTGTTCGGCAATAGTGAGGGCTTTACTGAAATTGACATCGGCCGGCAGGCCAGAAACAATCATGTAAAATGCCACAAACATACCGCCCATGATCACAAACATTTGCTGCTTTTGGGTGACGTTAACTGCTTTTGTTCCCCCGCTTACGGTATAGACAATCACTAGTCCTCCTATAATAACCACCAAGAGTTTGAGTGGCCAACCCAATACGGCAGAGAGAATTATGGCGGGTGCAAAGATGGTAATTCCTGCGGACAGCCCCCTTTGTACCAAAAACAGTAGTGCGGTGAGCGTTCTGGTTTCTCCATTAAACCGTTTCTCTAAAAATTCATAGGCTGTCTCCACCTGTAACCGATCGTATAATGGAATAAACACCAATATAATAACTAGCATGGCGAGGGGCAATCCAAAATAGAATTGTACAAAACCCATTCCGTCGTGATAGGCCTGACCTGGTGTAGACAGAAAAGTTATGGCAGAGGCTTGAGTGGCCATGACAGATAAGCCTACTGTGGCCCAATTGGCTTCTTTCCCGCCTAGTACATAGTCCCTTACATTTTTACTTCCTTTGGTTTTCCAAAGTCCATAACCCACTATGAATAGTAAGGTGAAAACTAGGATACTCCAATCTAGTAGGCTCATATCTAATTTTTAAGGGCTTGTTTTTCTATGTTTTGTGGCATGGAAATCATATTGGTAAACAATCGGTAAGCACCAGGAACGCCAGCAGGCAATTCCCTAAAGAAACTCAGGCCTGTGTATATGAAGTGGCCTTTTCCAAATGGCGCAACTAATAAACTGCCTTGGGTGGGCGCCTCTGTGCCATCTTTTATTTCTAGTATTGGGTTGTATGCTTTGTCCCATTTGTTTGGGAAATACAGTCCCCGTTCTTGCACCCATCCCTCAAAGTCTTTGGTGTCTATTTTATTGGGAAAGGATAATATGGGGTGTTTGGGATCTATAAAGCGAACCGGCGCGTTTTCTCTGGTTACCCTATCTCTAGACAGGTAAAGCGGGTAGGGGGCTAATTTAAATAGGTTGTCTGAATTCCTGACCGCAGTATTGTATTGGCTAATTAAAACGCCTCCATTTTTTACATATTCTCCAAGAATGTTTTTATTTAATGCCAAACCATCTATGACATTCAAAGCCCTTATTCCTAGTATAATAGATTGGTATTTGGTTAGGTCTAAACTCCCTAAATCATTTGGATTTAATAGGTGAACCACATATCCTATGGCTTCGAGACTTTCTGGGATTTTATCTCCTGCACCCATAATATACCCTATGTGACTGCCTCTTTTTTGTATGTTGAGTCTGACAAATTTCGTGCTTGAAGTTTCAAGCACCACTTGAGAGGGAATGTGGTCATAGCTAATAGTGACCATATTTTTATCAAAGAGATCTTCCTTTGTTGCCACTTTAAATAAACCTTGGGCTTGACTGTCTTTAGTTGGGGGAGTTACCCTAAAAGTAAATAGTGCGCTTGCACCTTTTTCTTTGATATTAAACGAGTGAAATGAAGGGCTTACGCTCCAATCGCTGGGGAGCGATAAAGAGACCTGACCGCTTTGGTTGGCCGCTTTGGCGCTGAGTGTCATTTGAACTTCTTTGGATTCGGTGTCCGGAAATAAAACCACTTCTTGATTGGGTTTTAGGGAGAGTTTTGGGGCTATCTTAAACAGTTCCCAGAGTTCTCCTTTGTCTGGTTCCGCATGCCTGTATACCAAAGGAAGTTCGTAGTCAATGATGCTACCCTCAAAATCTAAGCCTAATTTTATAGTAACTGAGGCTGGAGACTCGGCTTTTCCAATAAGCGTTGGATCTGTCACTTTGTACATCCCTAAAGTGGCGGGTTCATTGAGCCAATAGGGGTTACTATATGGACTGTCTTCTGGTAATTTCATTAAAATGGATTGACTGTATTTTTGATTTTGATCCAAATCTTTTGGGGAGAATACTTCTAGTTTAATAGCGCCTTTTAGGCTTATATTTTGGACACTTATGCCTTTTGCGTTTCTGGCCACCAATGCAACAACAGCTTCCATTTTCTCTCCAGGATTGCTATAGGCTTGAGGGCTTAAAAAAGCCATATGTAGTCCAGAAACATCTGCGATGATTGTTTTTATTTGTTCCGTTTTCTGCTCCTTCCAAAAAGGATCGTTAATCTTTTGTATCAGCTGGTAGGCAGCCAATAGGTCTTTTAAGTGTGTTGCGGGATCGTTGAAATTGAAATTTTCTTGGATGGGTTTTAATAATTTTTGAATTTCAAGGCCTTCGGGGATTCTATTCCAAGTAGTGTCTATTCCGTCAAAAAGAGATGCATTGTTTGGGAAATCTCCTTTTAAAAATTCTAGGTATTCATTTTCTGCCCCCCTTTGATTTAACCTTCCAAAGCCTTGGCATAAATGCTGGCTGCTGGCCAAGGAAGCTATCTCATTGTTGGAGATGCCTAAACTTGGGTAGTAAACGCCTACATCTAAAGTAATTAAACCCTTTTTTGAAGCGGCGCTAAACTTTTCTTCAGATCCGTAAAACCACCAAGAAGTATTGAAAAACACCCTTTTTGGTTGCCATTGGCTTAGGGTGTTTAATTGCGTAGGGTATGCTTTTGTAGCAGCCAAATCAAATGCTTCCATACTCAATAAAGCACTTGAGGTGTGGTGGCCGTGTGTGCTGCCCGGTGTTCTGTGGTCAAATCTATTGATGATAACATCTGGCCTGAGTTGTCTGATGGTTTTTACAACATCTGAAAGTACAGCTTCTTTGTTCCATATTTCTAAGGTCTCGTCTGGGTGTTTGGAAAAACCAAAGTCATTGGCCCGAGTAAAATACTGATTGCCACCGTCTATTTTCCTTGCGGCCAGTAATTCTTGTGTTCTAAGTACGCCCAAAAGTGCCCTAATTTCTGTTCCTATTAAATTTTGCCCCCCGTCTCCTCTAGTTAAGGAAAGATAAGAAGTGGTGGCATGACTGTAGTTGGATAAATAAGAGATGAGCCTGGTGTTTTCGTCATCGGGATGGGCTGCTATATAAAGTACGTTTCCTAAAAAATTAAGCTGCTGAATAGATTGGTGTATTGTGGCGCTACTTTTAGGGGTGAAATCTTGTGCTTGTAGGGTAATTAAACCTAAAAACATGGCGCAAAAAGCCTTGGATTTGCTCATTTTCATCTTTTAAAGTTCTTGCTTTTTTAATAAAAGGACGCCTTTTTGCAAGAATAAATTATTTGGATAGGTGACCAAGGTACCTTCATCTGTTTTTAATTCTACGTAAAATGCCCTTACATCTGTGATAATGGCTTCAAGAGGAAAATCGGCGTCCTGAATTTTAATTCTATCCCCAATTTTAAAAGGAAAGGAGAAAAACAATATAATTCCTGCGCTAATATTGCTTAGTATAGACCAGGTAGCGAATAGTGCAACCCCTAATATGGCAAAGAAAGAAGATAGTACTAAGCCCAAATCTTCTAATTTCACCCCCCATATAATCAACAGAGACACCAGGCCAATACTGCTAATCCCTATGCTGCTGTACTTGACAATTAGCTTGGTTCTTGAAGTGTTTAAATCACTTATTTTCCCTACTTTTTTGATCGCTTTTGTACTGATAAATTTAAAAATCAACAAACCAATGAGCAGGGCGATTGTACTGTAAATTTCTTGTAAATGGGACTGAATAAATGGATTCATTTGTTGGTGTTTTTAGTGTTTTGGCCTAAGGATACTATTATTTTATTTGCAAATTGGTCTTTAATTCTGACGCAGTAGGTCTAAATACACAGGCCTTTAGTGATATTCTGGGTTGCCTAAAAGTGCTTTAAGCGTGGCGTACACTTTTTGAGTTGGCAACCCCACTACATTGTTATAACTGCCGTTAATTTTTGTTATTCCTACAAGTCCCAGCCATTCTTGAATACCATAAGCACCCGCTTTATCATAGGGTTTGTAATGGCCTACATAATATTCAATTTCATTTTGCGACAAAGGGGCAAAAGTAACTTCAGTTGCTTCACTACATTGGATTTTTTTGCCTTTATAAGTAAAATAGACCGCCGTATATACCCAGTGAGTGTCTGCCGAAAGACGGCTTAACATGGCTGTGGCTTCTTTATGGTCTTTTGGTTTTCCAAGGGCCGCTTCTTTATGCCAAACAATGGTGTCTGAAGTAATGAGCACAGAATTTCCCAAACTTTCTTCGGAAAAGGCGCTGGCCTTTAATTCAGCCAAAAAAGCAGGTATTTGCTTGGCAACCAGTTCAGTAGGGAAAACCTCATCTACTTCCCTTACTTGAATGTCTACGGTAAACCCCATGTCTTCAAAGAATTTTTTTCTTCTGGGAGATCCTGAAGCTAAAATAATTTTATGATCGGGGTATTGAAGGGACATTGTTTTAAAGATTTTAGTTAAAAATATCGGTTTAGTCTGTTTGAGCGTCTGTATTACTCGCCCATTTCCCTTGAACTTTAAGTACTTGCTCTATGACATCTCTAACACAACCTTCTCCGCCATTGAGGTGAGAAATATATTCAGATACCGCTTTAACCTCTGGGACCGCATTTTGCGGGCAAGTAGGAAGTCCTATGAATTGCATGGGTGGAATATCCGGAATGTCGTCACCCATATAAAGGACCTCTTTAGGGTCTATTTTATAGCCGTCTAAATATTCATGTAAAGGCTCCATTTTATGGTGGGCTCCCATGTATATGTCTTTAACTCCCAGCGCTTTAAAGCGGTCTCTGACCCCTTCATTGGTTCCTCCGGAGATGAGGCAAACCCTAAAACCTTTATCTAAAGCCGTTTTTACTGCATAACCATCTTTTACGCTTACTTTCCTAAGTAGTTCTCCACTGGTCGTGATGAGTACTTGTCCGTCTGTAAATACCCCATCAATATCAAAGACGAAGGTGGTGATATTTGGCAATAATTTTTTATAACTCATGCTTGTATTTTTCTTTAATAGCGTCGCTAATATATTGGTAAATCTTTTTTTGACTAACAGATTCTAATGAGGCTATATGGCTTTTAATGGTGTTGGTGTCTCCTCTTCTCGCAGGTCCCGTTTGGGCCATATCTGGCCCTAAATCTAGGGCATTATGAACGGTTTGTTCCATTAAAGGTCCTAATAATTTAAAGTCTATCTCATTAGACTTACAGTATGATGCCGCCTCAGAAAAAAGAAAATTAGAAAAATTATTCACCCAAACCGCTGCCAAATGAATTGATTTTCTTTTGTTAGAATCGAAAAAATCTACCCGAGAACTCACCCCTTTAGCTAGCGCACTAAGTGTTTCAATACCTTCTTTTTGGGAGGCTTCCAGAAGCAGTGGCACCTTTGAAAAATCAATAAATTCATTAGAGCCAAATGTTTGCAAGGGATAAAATACCCCAGTAGCAGTATGTTTTTTAAGTACGGAAATAGGTATGCTCCCTGAACAATGACAAACCAGTGCATTTGGAGCATTAATCTGATTAGAAACGGATTCTATTGCCCTGTCAGAAATAGCTAAAAAAACCAAATCTTCCAAGATTATTTTATTGAAATCTGAACGAGTCTCTACATGATTAAATTGCGCTAATTCTCCTTCATTTCTACCAAGAATTAAGCTGGGAGAATAGTCCTTTAAACTGCCGAACAAATGAAACAATTGGCGCGCGAGCCTTCCGGTTCCAATAATTGCTATAGAAATCATACTCAAAAATAGGATAAATAAGCGGGTTAATAAGGACTTTAAATAGTTTTTATATACTGTTTTTACCATTTAATCACGAGGTAAAAAGAGAAAAAGGCCGTACTTTTATACCCAAAAATTGTACCTTATATCATGATTGAAACCTTAAAGAAAATACTTTTCTCTACCAGACTTATGTCTGTATTGTTTATTGCGTTTGCCACTGCAATGGCTTTTGGTACTTTTATAGAGAGTTGGTACTCAACAGAAACCGCCAGAATATGGATATATAATGCCACTTGGTTCGAAACCATGATGGTGTTTTTTGTCATAAACTTTGCAGGAAATATTAAGCGTTATGGATTGTTAAAATGGAAAAAGTGGCCCGTATTACTGCTCCACATTTCTTGGGTGCTCATTATTATTGGTGCATTTGTTACGCGTTATATTAGTTATGAAGGAATGATGCCCATTAGAGAGGGTGAAACAGAAAAAATCTTTTATTCAGACAAAACCTATGTGACCCTTATGGTAGATGGAGAGAAAGATGGTCAGCCAGCAAGGCGAACTTTTGAAGACCATGCTATTTTCACTCCTGAGGCCAAGAAAACATCTTTGCCTTGGAATTCTAACTTTGCAGAGCAAGATTTTAATATAGCATTTGTCTCTTTTCAGCAGGGGGCTAAAGAAGGTGTTATTGAAGACCCTAATGGAACGGATTTTTTAAAAATTGTAGAAGCAGGAGATGGGAATAGACACGATCACTTCTTGGAGTCAGGAAGTGTGACCAGTATTCACAACATTCTTTTTGCTTTAAATGAAGAGACCCCTGGGGCAATTAATATTAATACAACAGTGAATCCTTATACCATAAACACTCCTTTTGAGGGAGATTTTATGCGAATGGCAGACCAATTTCAGGGAGCCGTAATTAAAGACAGTGTTCAGGAATTACAACTCAGGTCACTTTACAATGTGGGCGGCATGCAGTTTGTTATTCCTGAATTACCTATGAAAGGAACCAATGGAATAGTGGCTGTTCCAGAAGATGAAAAGACTCCTGAGACTAAAGATGCCTTAACGGTTCAAATCAGCAGTGGAGGAGAAACCAAACAAATGACCATCTTAGGGACAAAAGGGTTGGCCAGTTTTTCACAAAAACAGACCATAGGAGGATTAGACTTTACTTTAGGCTACGGTTCAAAAGTGTACGAATTGCCATTTTCTGTTAAATTAAATGACTTCATAGCCCAAAAATACCCCGGAACAGAAAAAGGCTATGCGTCTTTTATGAGTAAAGTTACGGTAGAAGATGAGCGGCCTTTTGACTATGATATTTTCATGAACCATGTATTAGACCACGGAGGTTATCGATTTTTCCAATCGAGCTTTCACCCAGATGAAAAAGGCACTGTACTGTCTGTAAGTCATGATTTTTGGGGTACATGGATTACCTATATTGGTTATTTTTTACTCTATATTGGACTCATGGGGATCTTATTTTTTGGAAATACCCGATTCAAAGACCTCTCAAGATCTATTGAGAAGGTAAAGGCCAAGAAAGCATTATTGTCTTTGGTGTTTTTATTTGGGAGTATTACTGCCTCTTTGGCCCAACAGGCCGATGCCGCTTCAGAAGACTCCCATGCACACAGCAACACACCGCTAACTGACCTACAAATTGCCCTAGAAAAAACAACGGTTTCTCCAGCGCATGCAGTAAAGTTTGGCGCCTTGGTTATCCAAGACGACGGAGGAAGAATGAAGCCTATAAATACGTTTGCTTCAGAGCTTTTAAGAAAATTGAGTTTTAAGACTAAATACGAAGGTCTGAACCCAGACCAAGTATTGCTCTCTATGATGCTCAATCCAGCCCTTTGGTACAATACACCTTTTATAGCATTAGATAAGAAAGGCCAAAATGACAGCCTTAGAAATATTTTAGGATTGCCCTCAGGACAAAGAATGGTTAGGGCTACAGATTTCTTTGACGCCTCTGGAGCTTATAAATTAGCGCCATTCCTTCAGGATGCCTATGCGACAACAAACCCAAATAAATTTCAAAAAGATTTTCAAGACATAGACCTTAGATTGGGTTTATTGAACAGGGCTTTGGGAGGAGAAATTATAAAAATATTCCCGCTTTTAAATGATGAAAATAACATAAGTACTTCATCGCTTATCGAAGTGAGCAATGCGCAATTTGAAGCAAATCAACTTAGCTTAGCTTCACCCCAAACCCTAGCCTTTACATCTACCATTAAGTGTACAGGAAAAGTGGATGTTCCGCCTGAATTTATGGCATCAATTAGCACCTACTATCAAGGATATGTAAAAGGAATAAAGCTCA
>ENA-OUVC01001689-OUVC01001689.1-marine-metagenome-genome-assembly--contig:-NODE-1689-length-12863-cov-2.263491_pt1 | contig 12863 bp, 10 predicted proteins | sample MGYA00248622_ERZ508571 | MGnify/ENA primary metagenome ERZ508571 (study PRJEB26236, sample SAMN06267175) | marine metagenome | isolation source: Columbia River Estuary | place: USA:Columbia River... | reverse complement strand
CTTGCCTGCTCTATAGCTAGAACGTACCAATGGACCACTCATAACACCAAGAAATCCTATTTCCTGTGCCTCGTTACTCAACTCCACAAACTCATTTGGCTTAACCCAACGGCTTACCGGATGATGCTTATTTGTTGGGCGAAGATATTGGGTAATTGTAATCAGATCACAACCGGCATCGTGTAGATCTTGCAGGGCTTTAGAGACCTCTTCGCGAGTTTCCCCCATTCCTAAGATTAGGTTTGATTTGGTAATTAATCCAAAATCTCTGGCTTGCGTAATTACATCAAGTGATCTTTCATAGGTGAAGGCAGGTCTTATTTGTTTAAAGATTCTTGGCACTGTCTCAAGATTGTGGGCAAATACTTCAGGGCGAGCTTGAAATACCTGATTTAGTAGTTGAGCATTACCGCTGAAATCAGGTGCCAACATCTCAACCCCAACACCGGGATTAATTGCGTGGACCTGCAAAATGCTCTCTGCATATAACCAGGCACCTTCATCATCTAGATCATCTCTGGCAACTCCAGTAATGGTTGCATACTTTAAATTCATGGCTTTTACAGATTGGGCAACTCTTCTTGGTTCATCCCTGTCTAATGGATCAGGCTTTCCTGTATCAATATTGCAAAAGTCACACCTTCTAGTGCAGGCAGAGCCACCAATTAAAAATGTTGCTTCGCGGTCCTCCCAGCACTCAAAAATATTAGGACATGCAGCTTCCTGACAAACTGTATGCAATCCTTCTTTAGCAACTAATGAACGAAGTTTTGTGTACTCCGGCCCCATCTTGGCACGAGTTTTAATCCACTCAGGTTTTTTCTCAATCGGAGTTTGTGCATTCCGTGCCTCTATTCGAAGCAGTTTACGACCGTTGGGAGCAATACTCATTGCGCCAAATTCTCTAACACTGGGCAGATATATTTTTGAAGCACCGGCATCACCTGTTCGATAGTGATTTGCTCTCCTAATTCAGCAGAAAGTGATGTCACTTTTGCATCGGGGATTCCACATGGAATTATCTTTAAGTATGCAGAAAGATCTGGGTTAACATTTAATGCAAAGCCATGCGTACTCACACCCTTTGCCACCCTAAGGCCGATGGCAGCGATCTTTCGATCACTCTTTTCATCTCGTACCCAAACTCCGCTGCGCTCACAATATCTTTGCGCTGTAATACCAAACTCTGCACAAACTTGGATCAATACATTCTCTAGCTCTCTAACAAAACCAACCACATCAGCAGAGTTCTTCAAATTAATGATTGGGTAGCCAACAAGTTGGCCAACTCCATGCCAAGTAATTTTTCCACCACGGTCAACATCAATAACTGGTGTGTTATCTAGTGGCCGATCAGATAGTTGGGTTCTTCTTCCTGCGGTATAAACGGAAGGGTGTTGTAGTAACAACAAAGTATTTTCTATTTTTCCGGTTAGTACCTCTTCAGCAATCTGCTTTTGCATCTCCCAGGCAGATAGATAATCCACCACACCCAGCTCTTGTACTTTGACAAGTTTTTGCATCGTTATGGATGAAATCACAGGCTTAGCCTAATTGCCAGGTTAATTTTTGGCTAAAGATTGCTGATATCGCCCTGCCAGAGTGTGTTCAAAATAGCATCGCTGGTAGGTTTCCCACCTAGTCACTGGGATCGAAAGGCTGTTCTTTATCATGTCCATAAAAAGCAAATCATCAAACACTGTAATGGGTCGCAAGCCGCTATGGATCGCTGTTGTCGTGATCATCGCCTGGCTTGGTATTACCTCAATCGCCGGCCCTACATTTGGCAAGCTTTCAACGGTGCAAGAAAATGATAACGCTGCTTTTTTACCTGATAACGCCGAATCAACACTTGCCAGCAAAATAACCGTAAAGTTTTCAGATAGTTCTAATGATCAGATCCCAACTCTGTTGGTTTTCTTAGGTGATATTGATCCAAAAAATAATCCAGCCAAGATGATGCAGATTCAAAAGTATTTAGATGGTTTGGGCGCTGAAATCCTGCCAGAGTCAGGCAAGCCTTTGAGCACTTACTTTGTGCCAGGTTTTCCGATTCAAGCATTTCCCTCTGAAGATGGAAAAGCCGCACTAGTAAATATTGCGCTTAGTTCAGATGTGGCACAAGATCGTATTGAAGAAAAACCCACACTTACCTTAGTTGTTGATTTCTTGCGCGAGGATTTAAAGAAAAATTTTGAGTCCCAAGCTTTGACCACGCATGTGACTGGTTTCGGTGGAATTTTTGCAGATCTATTTGGTGCATTTGGTTCGATTGATTCAACATTACTTACAACCACATTATTGGTTGTTTCACTCATTTTGATTGTGGTTTACCGATCTCCTTTGCTTTGGATCTTGCCATTATTCACAGCCGTTACTGCGTTGTCCCTTGCAGGAACAATTGTTTATTACCTGGCAAAGGCTGGCACAATCGATTTAAATGGCCAGTCGCAGGGAATTCTTTCGGTGCTGGTATTGGGTGCTGCAACGGATTACGCACTCTTGCTAATTGCTCGATATCGGGAGGAGTTACATCATCATGAGTCTCGATTTGAATCGATGCGAATTGCATTAAAGGGTGTAATTGAGCCAATCATTGCCTCAGGATCTACCGTAATCGCTGGCCTATTAGTTTTATTACTCAGTCAGTTATCTGGAAACAGAGGGCTAGGACCAGTTGGTGCGATCGGAATCGCAGCTGCGATGATCACAGTATTAACTCTGCTACCGGCACTACTAGTGGTCTTTGGTAGATGGATATTCTGGCCAAAGATTCCAAAATTTGATGATGTTGATGAACAGTTAAGTGGTACTTGGGCAAAGGTTGGTAAGGCTGTTGAAAAAAATCCAAAGCGAATTTGGATATCAACTGCAGTGGTATTAACAATTTTTGCCGGTTTTTCATTCACTTTAAAGGCGGATGGCTTAGCAAACACTGAAGCTTTTACCTCTCGAACCGACTCGGTTATTGGATTAGAGGAGTTGGGTAAACATTTTCCAAGTGGTGAAGGCTCCCCAGTTGAAATAGTTGTCAGGCAAAATGATGTTGCTGCTGTAACCAATGCGTTAGGGGCGATTACAAATGTGGCATTTGTTGAGCCAGTTGTAGATGGTCAGAAAATTCCAGGTGCTCCGACTCCGCCAATTAAGGTAGTTGAGGGTAAGGTCTTATTAAATGCCACTCTTAAAGTGGCACCCGATTCAGTTGAGGCACGTAACACCATTCCAAAAATTCGGGAAGCATTGCATCAGATTGATAAAGAAATCTTGGTAGGAGGCGGGACAGCGGTTCAATATGACACCGATGTTGCTTCACGTGCGGATAATCGGCTAATTATTCCGATTGTGCTGCTTATTATCGGTTTAATTCTAGGTTTGTTGCTTCGCAGTATTGCAGCAGCTGCGTTGCTGCTTCTGACCGTGGTCTTATCATTTATGGCTACATTAGGAGTTTGCCAATTGGTTTTTGAGAATGTATTTGGTTTTGCTGGCGCAGATGCCTCCTTCCCGTTGTTTGCATTTATATTCTTAGTGGCATTGGGAATTGATTACAACATATTCCTGATGACAAGAGTTAGGGAAGAAGCGATGAAAATTGGTACCCGTAAAGGTGTAGTAAAGGGCTTAACTGTCACTGGTGGTGTTATTACCTCTGCTGGAATTGTTTTGGCTGCGACCTTTGCAGTTTTAGGTGTTCTGCCATTGGTATTTTTAGCAGAGCTTGGCTTTGCAGTTGCCTTTGGCGTATTGCTAGACACAATTATTGTTAGATCACTTCTTGTACCTGCACTTGTGCATGTGATCGGGCCAAAGATTTGGTGGCCATCAAAGTTGCAACATGAAAAGGTGTAGTACCCTCTATAAATGTCGCCTCGCGTAGGTATCGCAGGATTTGGTCTAGCTGGGCGTTACTTTCACGCACCGTTACTAGTCGGTGCGGGGTTTGAGATAGCAAGCATCCTTACAAAAAATCCAGAGCGAATAAAAAATGCTGCCACTGATTTTCCTTCTGCAAAAATTGTTTCAAGTATTGATGAATTACTTGGTGGGAATCTAGATCTTCTTGTGGTGGCATCAACTAATGATTCTCACGCTACTTTGGCGATTGCAGCTTTAAAAGCAGGAGTACCAGTAGTTGTTGACAAGCCAATGGGGCGGACATTAAAAGAGACGCAAGAGATTATTGATGTATCAAAACAAACCAAGGTAGCAGTTACAACTTACTTTAATCGCAAGTGGGATAGCGATAGCTTGACTATCAAAAAGCTAATCAGTCAAGGCGTGCTGGGGAATATATTCAGGTTGGATTCAAGGTTTGAGCGGTTTAATCCAAAGTTGAAATCTGATTCTTGGCGCGAAAAGCAATCAGCAGCGCAAGGCGGTGGCAACTTACTTGATTTACAACCACACCTTGTTTCAACAGCATTGGATTGGTTTGGGCCTGCAAAATTAGTAACCTCATCAGTTAGATCAATTCGAGGCGCAGCAGATGATGACATTACTCTGGTACTTAAACACGATAGTGGTGTTGATTCTTATTTGTCTGCCAGTGCAATCATCGGTGGTGGTGGACCAAGGATTAGGTTAAGCGGAGATAATGGAACCCTTTTGATCCAAGATCTAGATCCACAAGAGGCGTTGCTTAAAAGTGGTGCTAAACCAGTTAACGGTAAGTGGCAGCAGAGCACAAAAAGTAAAGCTTTTATTCATCGAGGCGATGAGGTCACTGAGTATGACAGTGTTGATGGCAATTACACCGAGTTCTACACCCAAGTAAATGGTGCATTATCAGGTGGTAAGTGGCCGGTAAGCATTGATGAAGCATTAGCAGTTGCAGCAATTATTGATCAGGCTAGAGAAGCATCCTTTAGATAAAAAATTATTGAACTAAAGCAGTAAGTGCATTTGAAACAAATGGATATTCAAATTTGAAACCATTATCCAGCAATACTTTGGGCATAACCTTTTTAGAACCTAAAATCTCAGATGAAAAGCCGCCGAGTACTGCGCGTAGAGCAATTGCAGGGGCAGGGAAAAAAGCAGGCCGCTTAAGTGCATGGGCAAGTGCGGCAGTAAACTCCTTATTTGTCACTGGATTTGGCGAAGTTATGTTTACTGCGCCTTCAATCTCTGATTGCATCAGGAAAATCATTGCTCGCACTTGATCATGCAAAGTAATCCAGGACCACCACTGTTTACCTGAACCGAGTTTTCCACCTATTCCAAATTTGAATAATGGAATCATTCGCCCTAACGCACCACCAGTTGGATCTAGCACCAAGCCAGTACGAAGTTTTATAGTTCTAACACTTGGTGCCAGATTGGCCACCAATTCCCACTCTCGGCAAACTATAGATAAGAAATCATCTCCTCCGCGGTCAACCTCGGTTACTTCTCGATTTCCAGTCTCACCGTAATAGCCAATCGCACTTGCTGAAATAAAAACCTCTGGCTGCAGTTGTTCACAAGCATTGGCAATAGTGGTTGTGCCCAATAACCGTGAGTTAAGAATCTGTGATCTATATGAAGCAGTCCAGCGCTTGTCACCAACGCCAGCACCCGCTAAATGAAATACTGCATCGACACCTTCTAGAGATTTAAGATCTATTTCACCTTTTTTGGGATCCCAACTAACTTCATCAGCAGCACGTGGTGGTCTTCTAACTAGCTTTAGTACTTTATAACCATCACTTTGAAGTTGTGCAACTAGGGCTGCGCCAATTAACCCAGATGAGCCGGTGACAGCTACTTTTTTAATGCTAGGCAATTTACAAACCTAGATCAGATTCGAAGCGGCCCTCTTCTAATCTTTCTTTTAAGGTGACTAAAAAGCGAGCAGCATCTGCGCCATCAACAACTCGGTGATCATAAGAAAGTGCTAGATAAACCATGGAGCGTATGGCCATAGTTTCACCACCATCAGCACCCTTTACTACCATTGGTCGTTTCACAACTGCGCCAAGACCAAGTATTGCTACCTGTGGTTGGTTAATAATTGGTGTATCAAATAGCGCACCTCTGGAACCAGTATTCGTTAGGGTGAATGTGCCACCACCTAACTCATCTGGAGTTATCTTGTTCTCTCTGGTGCGGGCGGCAACATCTGAAATTTTTCTAGCAATTCCACCCATATTTAAATCACCAGCATCTTTTACAACCGGAACCAATAATCCTCGCTCAGTATCTACCGCTACTCCTAGGTGCTCAGCCGCGTGATAAGTTATTTGCTCACCCTCAACGGAGGAGTTTAAAACAGGGTGTTGTTTCAGCGCTTCACATATTGCAACTGCAAAAAATGGTAAAAATGTTAACTTCACACCCTCACGTGCTTCAAAGGATGCTTTAGCTGCATTACGAAGGCGATCTATTTTGGTTACATCAACCTCAACAACTGTAGTTAATTGTGCAGAGATCTTTAATGATTCAACCATTCGATCCGCAATTACTTTGCGTAATCTTGACATGGTAACTGTTGTTCCCCGCAGAGGTGAAACAGAAACTGAAGTGTTAGCCGCTGGTTTGCTACCAGACATTGCTACCGCAGTTGGAGTCGCAGCAGCCATTGGTACTGCTGCCAAAATATCTTCTTTACGAATTCGCCCGCCAACACCAGTTCCATTAATAGTTGCAAGATTAACTCCTGCTTCAGAAGCAAGTTTTCTAACAATCGGTGTTACATAAGCATCATCTGCTCTAGTTGCACTTACTGTTGCAGTGATTGGTTTTGTCGCAACTGGAGCGGGTGTGAAAGATTGAGTTTGCACAGGTGCAGGCGGTGGAGGAGGAGGTGCTTGCACAACAACTGCTGGTGAAGTCGGTGGCGGAGGAGGAGGTGTTGCCGGCGCCGCAGCCGCAGGTGCGGCAGCTTTAGCCACTGCCCCTGATTCTTGGATAACTGCAAGTTGTGTGCCAACGGCAACAGTTGAATCAACTTGAACAATAATTTTTTGTAGCACACCTGCTACTGGTGATGGAATTTCAGTATCTACTTTGTCAGTTGAAACTTCTAGTAATGGCTCATCAACTGCAATCTGATCGCCCTCTTTTTTAAGCCAACGAGTGACAGTTCCTTCGGTTACCGATTCACCAAGTGCTGGCATGGTTACTGAAAATGACATTTAAATTAATCTCCTAACCATGTGCATGAAGTGGCTTACCCGCCAGGGCTAAGTGTGCCTCACCCATCGCCTCAGACAAGGTTGGGTGAGCATGGATGTGTTGGGCTACATCAGCGGCATCAGCCTCCCAGTTGAAAATCAACTGTGCCTCTGCAAGAAGTTCACCGACTCTGGAGCCGACCATATGTATTCCCAAAATTGGTCCATTCTTCTTAGCAACTAACTTTACTGATCCTGCAGTCTTTAAAATATTTGCCTTGCCATTTCCAGCCAAATCATAATTTAACTCCACCACATCATGGCCAGCAGCTTTTGCGGCTGCGGTTGTAATACCAACTGAGGCTACCTCAGGTTCGGAGTAGGTAACACGGGGAACTCCATCGTAATTTATCGCCCTAGGGTTAAGCCCTGCTATCTCCTCAGCAACCATAATTCCCTCGGCAAAACCAACATGAGCAAGTTGTAAGGTCGGGATCAAATCACCCACCGCCCAAATACCAGCCACGTTGGTGCGACACTTGTTATCTACCACTACATGGCCACGATCTAATTTAATTCCAGCCTCTTCATATCCAAGGCCAGCAGATACTGGGCCACGGCCGACTGCAACTAATAAAATTTCAGCAGAAAACTCCTTGCCATCTTCTAACGTAATTTTTACCTCTTTTTTCTTTAGCTCTGCTGATTTAAATTTCACACCTAACTCAAAGTTTATTCCGCGCTTACGGAAAGCGCGTTCTAGTAATTTACTGGAGGATTCATCCTCGAGTGCGACTAAATGTGGCAGGCCTTCAATGATTGTCACCTCAGAGCCAAATGATTTCCAGACTGAAGCAAACTCACAGCCAATCACACCGCCACCTAAGACAATTACTGATTTTGGGACATAATCAAGTTTTATTGCCTGCTCACTGGTCATTACTTGCTTACCATCTATTTCAAGGCCAGGAAGAGTTTTTGGATAGGAGCCAGTTGCCAAAATAATATTTTTACCGGTGTATTTTTCACCATTGACTTCGACAGTGTTCTTTGAAACCAACTTGCCAGCACCCTGCACATAAGTAATATTTCTAGATTTAACTAATCCCTCTAAGCCTTTATGCAATTTTGAAACTACTCCATCTTTATAAGAGTTAACCGCATTCATATCCATAGAATGAAAATCTGCTTTCACACCAAAATCACCAGCATGACGAGTGCTATCTGCTATCTCACCAGCATGTAGTAGAGCTTTGGTGGGGATGCATCCTTTATGAAGACAGGTGCCACCAAGTTTGTCTTTTTCAATTAAAACTACTTTTTGACCTAATTGGGATGCTCTTAACGCTGCGGCGTAACCACCACTGCCGCCACCGAGAATTACTAGATCAAAATCGGCCATGAGGTAATCCTGCCACGAAATTAGGGGTTGCTAGAACTGAGTGATTTATCGCCACTTTCAGTGTGATGAAGTCAACTCAGCAAGGCAAATCAATGAGCGCAATGCAACTCCAGTGCCTCCAACAGGTGTGTATCCAAAAGCAGTTTTTTCATTGTATGCCGGAAAAGCAATATCTAAATGTAACCAAGGTGTTTTGGGATCTATGAACTCTTTTAAGAATAATCCAGCAACTAACATGCCACCCATACGATCGCCAATATTTGCAAGATCTGCAATTGGTGAATCAAGTGATGCTCGCAGCTCCTCTGGCAATGGCATTGGCCAAAATGCTTCACCAGAAATTTCAGTTGCTCTTAAAAATTGATTACTAAACTCCTCATTATTTGTCATGACTGCAGAGGTTCTACTACCAAGTGCAACACCTTGGGCGCCAGTTAAAGTGGCAACATCAATAATTCCATCTAAGCCGCCAGCTTTTTTGCCAACTTCAGCTGCTCTAACCAAGGCGTCGGCCAATACCAGTCTTCCTTCGGCATCTGGATTTAAAACCTCAACACTCTTGCCACCATAAATATTTATCACATCACTTGGTCTAGTTGCAGTGTCGCTCACCATATTCTCTGCAAGTGGTGCCCAGCCATCTATGGCAATTGGCAGTTTTAATTGCGCGATTGCAAAGACTGCAGCGATTACTGCAGCAGCACCTGACATATCAGATTTCATCGCTTCCATACCGGCGGCAGGTTTTAATGCCAATCCACCAGTGTCAAAGGTAATTCCCTTACCAACAAAGGCGTATCGTTTTTTTGCTTTGCTTGGCGAGTAGGTAACATGCAAAAGCCGTGGTGGATTGGCAGAGCCTTGGCCCACACCAATAATCCCGCCATAGCCACCCTTTTTTAACGCTGCTTCATTTAATATCTCTGCCTTTACGCCATATTTACTCGCAAGCTTTTTCATTCGTTGGGAGAAAGAGTCTGGGGTCAAGTGACTTGGTGGGGTGTTAATCAGATCTCGAACTAAGAAAGTTTGTTCAGCAATGATCTCTGCCCGCTTTGCTGCCGTTTTTGCTTGAGCAGTATCAGAGAACTTCGAAAGGATATTTACTAACTCAAGTGGAGTTTTTTGTTCACTCTTGCTGCTACCTAGAAATTCTGTAAAAGTATAGGCACCAAGTGCCGCTCCCTCTGCTATCGCTGAAAGCTCAACAACTGATTTATGGGGTAATGCAAAGGTAGCTGATTTGTTTCCTGCTAAGGCTCTGGCAGCAGCACCTGCTGCTCGGCGCAAGGTTTCGGCTGAAAAATTAGAATCACCTTTCCCAAGTCCAGTAAATACAATCAATTTATTACTTTTACTTGGTAATTTAATTACTTCATCGGCCTTACCAGTTGCTCCCATCGCAACTAGGGTTGCTAGCAAAGCGGTGGTATCAATTTGATTGTGGCTCGATAAAATCTGAAGCCGCTTACTTACACTCACTAGTCCAACAACTAATAAATCATTATCTGCTTTGGTGGTTAGCTTAACCTTGACCATTTCACTCCTGTAATTAAGGGCATCTAAACTTTGCTGCTGATTATGGGGTAAGCCTAAGGGATACTTTTAAAAGTGGATAATTACAACAAATATCAGCCTTCCAGCATCTTTAATCAGGGGAGTGTAGGTTTGGTCAATGAAGAATTCACCATTAGCAGCGCGACATACGCAGGCATCTGCAAAAATGGCAGATTTTGGCGGCTGGTTGATGCCAATTGAGTATCCAGCAACAGGAGTAATTGAAGAGTATCTAGCGGTTCGAAATAATGTTGGATTATTTGATGTATCCCATCTTGGAAAGATTTCAGTGATAGGTGTGGGCGCAGTTGATTTTTTAAATCAAATGGTGAGTAATGATTTAGCAAAAATTCAATCTGGCCAAGCCCAGTACACACTGCTTTGTAATGAGGATGGTGGAGTAGTAGATGATCTGATTGTTTATCGAAAATCAGATACCGATCTTTTCTTGATTCCTAACGCTTCAAATACCAGCTCAGTCTTTGAGATTCTAAAGGCGCAGGCACCTGCTGCGATTGAGGTGAAGAATTTACATCAGCAGTACGGGGTAATTGCGCTACAAGGACCAAGCTCGGTAGCGGTGTTAAAAGAGATTGGTATTGAAAGCAATATGGATTACATGCAGTTTATAAATACTTCAATTGATAATTGCCCAGTGATTTTATGTAGAACTGGCTACACCGGAGAGTTAGGCTTTGAAATCATCCCATCTTGGCAGGATGCACAAAAGGTTTGGGATAAATTGATTGCAGTTGTTGAAAAGCTGAATGGTTGTGCATGTGGGCTGGGTGCAAGAGATGTGCTGCGCACTGAGATGGGATATCCACTGCACGGACATGAGCTTTCATTACAGATTTCACCAGTTGAAGCGGGTGCAAGTTGGGCGGTGGGATGGAAGAAAGAGTCGTTTAGGGGCAAGAAAGTTCTAACTGAACAAAAAGAAAATGGCAGCAAATTGAAATTAAAGGCAATTTTGGCGAAGGATCGCGGCATCCCGCGTAAAGCGATGCAGGTAAAGGATCAATCTGGAAAGGTAATTGGAGTAGTTACAAGTGGAACCTTCTCGCCCTCACTTAAGAAGGGAATTGGCCTGGCGTTAATTAACTCCGAGGTCAGTAAGGGCGATCAGGTGGTAATTGATATTCGTGGCGCAGATTCACCTTTTGAGGTGGTCTCACTACCGTTTGTGGAATCTAAGGTTCGTTAATTAAACCTTAGTAATGTCCACCCCAGTATCGCCAGGCATAAGCTGCAAGTTCAGTTCCCACAAAAAGAATTGAAAAATGAAGTGCAACTGCAAGGAATTTGGAAAACAACGACTTAATTTTTGAGGTAGTACTTACCTCAACAATAATCGGTGCGTTCGCAACTGAATTAGTGAACATAAATTCCCCTACTCTGGAAACTTAACATTACCATTATCGGTAAAGACAAAGGCAAGTGAATCACCAGGCTTTAATGCCAGGTCGGCAACGCCAACTTGCGCCCACGCCCACTTAGCATTTAAATCAGCTGGATTTGGTACTGGCTGTTTGCGCTTTTCCAGCATTGCCCAGTAGGCAAACTCCGCTGGCATATCCTTACAAGTTTCAATGTAATCCTCATGGCCCTTGATGCCGATTGGCTCATTTGGCTTAGGTAAATTATTAATTCGACAAACAACGGCATTACCGTATTTATCTGTACCATCTAATTTAAAATTAGCACTGTTCATTAACTCCAGCGCATTCACTTCACCATCTGCAGATAGGCATTTCTCATACGGGCTACCTTGTGGATCTAAAACACCATAATCAATAAGTACAGTTACGCAATTTTTGTTTGATTGCGCTGAGTAGAAAGTGATACCCCCAATTATCAGGGCTGCTACCAGTGTTGCTGGGAGAAACTTCTTCCCATTTTTAGCGATATTACTTAACATGTGTTGCCTCTCAAGTAGAGAGTTTCACGTAAGCGAAAAAACTCATCTAGATGAGATTTCCCGCCCCGCAATCCTCGACGGGTGGTTAATAAATCAAATGTGTTGGGTAATCCGACTTGAAATACTTCATTTCTCACGGTTGCGGGACAGCGTCGGAATTACACCGACTTCCCCCAGTCACACTTTTTAAACTTCAATATTAAGTTGTTGCCGAAGTGTGCTGGAATTGGTGGGAGCCTGCAACTCACCACGCCAATTGCCGAAGTTGCAGCGAGGAGTTAGGGTTGGCAAATGGAGTACAGACGCCTTGGCAGTACTGGAATGTATGTCTCAGAGATTACTTATGGAAATTGGATAACTCATGGTTCTCAAGTTGAGGCCGAAGCTGCTAATAAATGTGTCAGGGCTGCACTAGAGCTAGGTATTACTACTTTAGATACCGCCGATGTTTATGCTGGTACTAGGGCGGAGAGCGTTTTAGGAAAAGCATTAAAAGGTGTGAAGCGTGAGTCATATGAGTTATTTACCAAGGTTTATTGGCCAACTGGCACTGGGAAGAATGATCGCGGACTTTCTCGAAAACATATTATGGAGTCTTGTAACGCCTCCCTTAAACGTTTAAAAACTGATTATGTTGATCTTTATCAAGCTCATCGCTTTGATTTTGAAACTCCACTTGAGGAGACCTTAGGCGCATTTGATGATCTGATTCGAAGTGGAAAGGTTTTATACATTGGCTTCTCAGAGTGGAACGCGGAGCAAATTGCCCAAGCCTTGAAAATTCAGGATGAAAAGGGGTACTACCGATTTATCTCAAGTCAGCCGCAATATTCAATGCTTTGGCGAGTAATTGAGTCCCAGGTTGTGCCGCTTTCCGAAAAAGAGG
>ENA-OUVC01001683-OUVC01001683.1-marine-metagenome-genome-assembly--contig:-NODE-1683-length-12880-cov-3.545263_pt1 | contig 12880 bp, 9 predicted proteins | sample MGYA00248622_ERZ508571 | MGnify/ENA primary metagenome ERZ508571 (study PRJEB26236, sample SAMN06267175) | marine metagenome | isolation source: Columbia River Estuary | place: USA:Columbia River Estuary... | reverse complement strand
CGCACCACGGCCTTAATTAAAGATTCGCCGGTTTGTTTGTCTCGCACACTACCACTTACTACAACCGTTGATTGGGCGCTTACCGTCGAAATCAATGAAAACAGCCCAATGAGTAAGTTGAAAATTGATTTTTTCCTATCCATATACTATTGTTAAACAATAATATACAAAATTGGTTGCTTTACCAGCCCCTTAATTCTTTGAGCGTAGTGATATGGGCCACATGGTGCTTACCGTGCCATGTATATACCGCAAAGAAATCCCATAAACTTATTTCTACGTTATGGGTGGGATGAAAAAACTTTCTTTGCCATTGCTCATCTGTAAAACTATGGAGTAAGTCTACCCATCTATGGTGGAGGGCGCTTAATAATGTAACTGAAACATGAATAGGCGGATGCAATACATCTGTTGTAAAAGACCAATCGTTTTCACTGTAGTCTTTAATGGTTGGTAGGTCTTCAGTTAATGCTAATTTAAAAACTATAAACGCATTCATGTGGCTATCTGCCAAATGATGTACGAGTTGTCGAACGGTCCAGCCGCCATCTCTATAGGGTGTATCTAGTTGCTCATTATTTAAATTTTGTAGCGCTACATCTAAATTTGTAGGCGCGGCTTTCATTTCTGCCAACCAATCATTTTTGATGTCTTGGCTAAATGGTTTGAATTCAAAATTTCCAATAGGATAACGAGGGTCTTTCATATTATAGTTTTTCCAATTGCTATAAATGTAGGAAAATTATATTAAAATTTATTCTTTCCATTCTATTGGAATGGCTATCTCATTGGTTCTTGCAATCATTTGGTAGGGGGCGTTGTATCCCAAAAATGTATAATCACCCGTAACTTTTATGTTACGTTCCGAAAGTATTTGTAATAGCTTTTCTTTATGCGTCTTTATTTTTTCGTCGTTTGCATAGCCACCAAACGAAACCACAGCAACGTATTGTGGAGCCGATTGATGTATGTGAATGCTCTCGTCATTTGGTTTAGGTAGGTTACTTTCATTGTATTTTGTTGGCATTACAAAACTCATTTCAGCGCCTTTTTCAGACATGTTCATTCTTACGGGAGCCGTCATAGCAATGCTCTCGTTTTCGTTATTGCCGCCAAATATAAAACGGGCTAGTTTTCCAAATCCACTGCTTGCCACCGATTTGTAGTTTGTGGCACTTGAATATACCGTTGCCATGGTTGCTGAAGGATAGTATCTTATTTCAAGCACATCATCTTTTAATACGGTCCTATATTTTTGTTTTTCAGTTTTAACAGCGTTGCCAGCAATAAATGACTGAAAAATAAAATAAATGGCACCAAGACTTAGTGCAATGTATAAAGCTTTCATGCTCTTGTTTAATGTTATAACAATTTATAGTTGAATAGGTTCAAAATAGGGCAGGTTACAGGTGCCAATAGGTTATTAACCCATTTAATTTAATCCTATATTTATGATCCATTTAAATTACAATTGATGAAAAGGCAATTCTTTATTGTTGGTTTACTATTCAATTTGCAAGTTTTTGCGCAACAGCCCACTCCAAAAGGGCTCAATGCAGAGGAAAAAGCGGTTTTAACTTACATAGATCAAAACATGCCTAGGGCCATTGCGCTTTTAAAAGAAACAGTAGACATCAATAGTGGCACATTAAATATTGAAGGTGTAAAAAAAGTGGGCGCCATTTTTACAAGAGAATTTGAGAAAGCAAAATTTAAAACCGAATGGATTACAATGCCTGATTCTTTAAATAGAGCCGGACATTTAGTAGCTACTATTGGATTTGATAAAAAACAAAAGTCGCCTACTGCAAAAAAGCTTTTTTTAATTGGTCATTTGGATACTGTTTTTGAACCCGATATGCCAGCAAGTCCCTTTTCAATGCTCAATGATTCGGTGGCAACCGGTCAGGGCGTATACGATATGAAGGGGGGTGATGTAATTATGGTTATTGCATTACAAGCCTTGCAGCAACAGGGTTTGTTAAACAATGCAGATATCATTGCTTATTTAACAGGTGATGAAGAGTCTTCAGGAAAGCCCCGACAAGTTAGTAGAGGACATTTTATGGAGGCAGCAAAAAAAACAGATGTTGCGCTTGGTTTTGAAAGTGCACACGGATTAAATACCATCGCAACAGCAAGAAGAGGGTCCAGTTCCTGGTCTTTAAAAGTTTCTGGAAAAACAGGCCATAGTGCTAGTGTATTTACAGCGAGCGGAGGCTATGGCGCTATTTATGAAGCAGCCCGCATTGTGAATGCGTTTAGAGAAACACTCAGTTCAGAAAAATATTTAACCTTCAATCCCGGTATGTTTGTTGGTGGTTCTGAAATCGAATATCAAAAGTCTGCAGCAACAGCTTCTGCGCTAGGAAAAACAAATATCATTGCACCAGACGCAATTGTTACCGGCGACTTACGTTTTTTAACAGAAGCTCAAAAAATAGAAGCACGTAAAACCATGAACGCTATTGTTCAAAAAAGTTTGACCGGAACAAAAGCCACTATCACATTTAGTGATGGTATTCCAAGTATGGAGCCAACTCAAGGCAATAGAAAATTATTAGAAGTTATTAGTGGTGTTACAACGGATTTAGGATTAGGTCCTGCTATTGAGGGAGATCCAGGATCTCGAGGTGCTGGAGACGTTTCTTATATTGCACAGTTTGTTGATGCAGTGGATGGTATGGGTGCTTCTGGAAAAGGTGCGCATGCGCCTGGCGAAACCATTAACCTGAAAGAGTTTCCACACTTAATCAAAAGAGCGGCGCTTACTATTTACAGGTTAACTAGATAAACATGTCAAATTGCAATTATTTAATACATTTGTTACCAATAAATAACCCAAAGGGTTATTTTAAACGATTTAACTACGCTATATGAAAAAAAACATCCATGTAATTGTGGCAATTATTGGAATGACACTTCAATTGCTGTCTAATCAAGTCATTGCACAAAATGCCAGCACTACTGCTGGAAATGATTTGGTGACTGTAACAGGTAAGGTCATTTCAATCAAAGACAACCAGCCACTAGCCAATGTAACCGTGAAAGTTTTAAAATCTAAAACTGGAACCATTTCGGCAGAAGACGGTTCTTTCACTATTAAAGTAAGTAAAGGAACTACCCTTCAGTTTTCGAGAGTAGACTTGATTGCTCAAAACGTATCGGTTTTTGATCCTAAAATGACTGTTGTAAAAATGCAGGATGCCGAAAACAATCTTTCAGATGTTTTGGTACTAGCCTACACCAATCAAAAACGTAGTTCATTTACAGGTGCTGCTACAACCGTAAAAAATGCGGTTATTGAAAGTGCGCCAAATGCATCTGTTCAAGAAAGTATTCAAGGTAATGTTGCAGGGGTTCAATCTACCAATGCAAGTGGTCAGCCTGGAGGCGTTCCAAATATTAGAGTACGTGGAATTGGATCCATTAATGCTGGCTCTGCTCCACTTTATGTAATTGACGGTATCCCGGTTGTGAGTGGCGATATTTCTGGAATGAATAGTAATACCATTGCTGGATTAAATCCCAATGATGTTGAAACCATGTCTATTTTAAAAGATGCTGCGGCTACTTCATTATACGGTTCTAGAGCTGCTAATGGTGTGGTATTAATTACGACAAAAAAAGGTAAGTCTGGTAAAGCAAAATTTCATTTCACGTACCAAAATGGTATGAACAATAATACCATTCGTGACGAGCAAAAAACCTTGAACACAGATCAGTACCTACAATATTATAGAGAAGGCTGGGTGAATGCAGGCAATAGAGCTGGCTCTTATGATTCTTTATTAACTGCAAATGGCATCAGCAAAACAACAAATACGGATTGGTTTGATGCCGTGTTAAGACAGGGTCAATATTCGCAATACAATTTGAATGCAAGTGGTGGAAATGATAAATCTACTTATTTTGTATCTGGTAGTTATTATAATTCAGACGCCCCAACAAAAGGCCTTAATTATGATAAGGCAACCTACCGTATTAATATTTCTTCGGAGCTAACCAAAAAACTTTCTTTTAAGGGCGGCTTTAGTGGAAGCTTTCAACAAACAAGTAATTTTTTAGGTGGATCATTTTTTGCTAACCCTGTTAGAGCGATGTATCGTTTAGCACCATGGTTACCTATTTATAAAAGTGATGGTAAAACCTATGAGCTTGGATATAATAACGGTTATAATCCAGTAGCTGTTATTGAAACAACTAAAAGGAAAGCTAAAACGTATAATATTTCTGCAAACGCGTCAGCGAATTACAAAATTGCAAAGGGATTAACTTTTGAAGGATCTTATGCGATGGATTTTAACCACGCATTTAGTAGCACACAATACGATCCAAGAGTGGGTAATGCCATTGTTGCTGTAGGTGGTACCATCGAAAATTATACGCAAGACATTACCAACTGGGTAGCAACAAATATCTTACGCTATAAAGTAAATCTATCAGATGATCATAAATTAGAGGCTTTTGCAGGATATGAAGCACAGAGTAGATCTGATGTTGACATTAATATTTCAGTTAACGGAATTGCACCTGGAACCGTTACCGCAGCGGGAGGTTCTAGCCCAACTTTAACTACTGGTACTGGAACTGCTAACAGATTAGTAAGTAAGTTTTTTAACACCAATTATTCTTTCAAAGACTTGTACTTTATATCTGGATCACTTAGAGAAGACGCTTCTTCAAGATTTGCCAAAAATTTTAGAAAAGCAACTTTTTGGTCCGTGGGTGCAGGTTGGAATATTTCTAACGAAAAGTTTTACAATGTTAGTTGGTTAAGTGAATTGAAATTAAGAGGAAGCTATGGTTACACCGGTAACCAGGGTATTGATAATTTTGAATCTTTTGGTTTGTATGGTGCAGGAAGCGATTACAATTTACAATCTGGCCTAGCACAAAATCAATTAGCCAATGACAATTTAACTTGGGAAAAAAATATTCCATTAAATATTGGTCTTGATTTTTCTATGCTAAAAGGCAGATTATCTGGATCTTTAGAATGGTACACAAGAACAACAAGTGATTTATTAATTAGTCAGTCCATCCCAAGTGTTAATGGCGTAACAAGTATTACGGTAAACAGTGGTGCCATGAAAAATACAGGTATTGAGCTAAGCCTTTCATCTGTTAACATTGCACCAAAATCTAAGGGTGGTTTCAAGTGGGTTACAGACTTTAACATCACTACCAATCAAAATACAATCACAGAAATTGATCCAGCATATGCCGGAAACGCAAACTATTTAAGAAATGTTGGTAATGATTTTTATACCCATTATCAAAGAGGTTATGCTGGTGTGAATCCTGCTAATGGTGAGGCCCTATGGTATAGAAGTAGCGCAAAGGATTCAACCACCAATGTGTTTACAACAGCACTTCCGCGCTTACAGTATGGAAGCGCATTACCTAAATTTTATGGTGGTTTAACCAATACGTTTTCTTACAAAAATTTCAGGTTTAGTTTCCAATTATATACTTTTTGGGGTAATACCATTTATGATGATTATGGTTATTTACAAAAGACAGATGCCAACCTTGGATTTTCTGATCAAAGTAATGGCCTAAGTAGATATGAGTATGAAAGACGTTGGACAACACCAGGTCAAATAACAGATGTACCAAAGCCTGTATTTTTAGGTACACAATCTTCATCGGGTAGTTTTGAAAGTAGCAGATTTTTATACGACGGAAGTTATATTAGATTAAGAGATGTAACACTTTCTTATAATTTACCAACCGAATTACTAAATAAATTTAAATTTAGTAATGTAAGGGTATACCTCCGCGGACAAAACCTATTTACCTATGTAAAGGACAAGAGGTTTAATACAGACCCAGAAGTTAGTATTGATGGAACCATGGCTCAACGCCCTCCGGTTTTCAATACATTTTTATTTGGCCTAGACATCAATTTTTAATTACATAAAGTTTCTTTTATGAAAAAAATATATTCAATAACAGTTATTACTAGTTTGCTACTTATTACTTCTTGTAGTAAAGATTTTTTAGATGTAAAACCACAACAAAGTGTGCTTACAGAAGACGTATTTAAAAGTATGGCCACTTCTAGAGCCGCAGTGAATGGTCTTTACTCCATGATGCAATCTTATAGTTATTATGGTAGAGATGCTATGGTTATACCAGAAGTATTATCTGATAATGCCACTAGAAGTGTAAAATCTGGCAATAGATATACCGGTATGAATACCGTAACACATACTGCAACTGACGCTAACGTAAGTAGAATGTGGAGTCAGATGTATCAAATAATCACCAATACCAATGCCATCATTGCAAATGAAGCTACTATTAAAAAAATCGCAACATCATTAGAGCAAGAAGAAGCTGCACAACTGGTAGGTGAAGCCTATGCCGTTAGAGCACTTGTATATTTTGATTTAATGAAGTTTTTTGCGCGTCCATTAAAGTTTACTGCAGATGGATCACACTTAGGCGTACCTCTTGTTATCAATCCAATTGTAAACATTACGGAAGTTGTATATCCTGCAAGAAATACAGCTGCTGAAGTGTATGCTCAAATTGATAAAGATATTAAAGCTGCTATTGCACTTTTACCTCAAACAGGAAATGTAATTAGCAATGGTGTTGTAAACAATACAATGTTTAAAATACGTATGAATCGTTTTTCTACATTAGCTTTAAAAGCAAGGGTGTCTGTATATAAGTCTGATTGGGCAAGTGCCGCAGATGCAGCCGATCAGGTAATTGCATCCGGACGTTATGCACTCTATACATTCGGAAACATGTTACAAGATTTTAGAACGCAAAATAGTGCGGAATCATTATTTGAAATCGCAAATAATACCAACGATAATCCAGGAACAGATTCTTATGCCTATTTGTGTAGCCAGCAAGGTTATGGAGAAATGCTTGGCACAAGAAATTCTATGAATAGTAAAAGCACGGGTACAACCCTCTCTACTTTTAGAGGTTTGTATGAAGCTTATTCTGCTACCGATGTTCGAAGAGGATTTGTAGCACTAGCTGATCGAAACTCTTTAGGAGGCGAAACAAATGTGCCTATTCCAACGAAGTATATGAATATTTCTACGTACATGGAAAACATTAAAGTAATTCGTTTGGCAGAAATGTATTTAATTAGAGGTGAAGCAAATGCAAGATTAGCAGTTGAAAATAGCAATACTATTTTATTAACCACTTCTTTAACAGATATTAACCTCATTAGGAAATCTAGAGATACCGCTTCTGCAACAAGACCGTTTAATGCAGTGTTGACAGGTACACCACCTACCGGAAGCATTTCTGCTAATGCATATCTTGATAGTATTATAGTAGAAAGAAGAAAAGAGTTTGCTTTTGAAGGTCAGCGTTTATTTGATTTAAATAGAACGCAAACGAATTTTGTAAAAATTAGTTCTGGTGGTAATGCAACTTCTAGATTAATTCAGTATTCTGTAACCACGTCAAATTTCTTTGTTAGAACCATATTACCAATTCCGGTAACACAGGTTCAAAATAATCCAAACATGGTTCAAAATCCAGGTTTCTAGATCTGTAAAATGTAAGCAAAGAATGAAGTGTAGTAACGCATGTTGGAAGGCCATTTTAGTGATTTGTATTTTTATTTCTAGCCAAACTTTTGCGCAAGAAAAAAAAGATACGGTCCGTGTATTGCTAGTAGGTAATAGTTATATCTACTACAATAATTTGGCACAAATGATTGGTTTAATAACAGATAGTTTAGACACAAAAATTATTTGTAAAAAATCTACTATTGGTGCCGCAACACTCGGACAACATTGGAACAGTGAAAGAGGGTTAAACACAAAAAAAATTATAGCTAATAATAAATTTGACATTGTTGTAATTCAAGATAATAGCATGTGGCCTTTGGAGCATAAAGACAGCTTGCTACTCTATGGAAATCTTTTTTGCCAATATATTCGTGCAAATGGTGCAAAGCCATACTTGTATAATACATGGGCAAGGGAAAAAACGCCACAAACACAATCTAAAATTAATGAGGCCTATAGCGAATTAGCGAAGGCTCAAAGTGCAGTGAATGTAGAAGTTGGATCAAGCTTTGAGCTAGCTAGAAAAACCATCCCTACAATGAATTTGTTCCATCCCGATGGATCGCATCCATCGGCGGTAGGAACATTTTTAATTGCCTTAAGTTTTATAAAAAAAATTACGGGCACCTTACCAAAAAAGTACGCAACCGTGTATAATTATTTTGACAAAGATGGTGAGACTTTTAGAATCATGCAATTAACTGATGCAGAAATCGAGTCTTGTGTAAGTATTGTAAACAGTGTGATTCAGTAGAATCCTCAAGCGCGTAAACATGATAAAAAAAATCGCAACCAATCTTACTTTTTGGGTATTGTTTGCAATCACAGCAGGTATATTAGTTGGTCATTTTTTTCCAGCTACCGGAGTTGCGATGCAACCACTTGGTAAATATTTTATTGATGTTATTAAACTCTTCATCAATCCAATTATACTACTTACCATGGTCACCGGTATATGTGGTATGGGCGATTTAAAAAAAGTAGGAAAAGTGGGCGGCAAGGCCCTCTTATATTTTGAAATCATTACCACCCTTGCTTTATTAATTGGCATTGGGGTTGGTTATTTGTTAGAGCCCGGTGCTGGGGTAAATACAAGCGTTGTAGCCAAGGGCGATATTTCTAAGTATAGTAACGGCTCTGTTTCTATTTCATGGGTCCAGTTTTTTAAAGACAACCTTACCATCCAAGTGTTACTTTTTGCAATACTTGCGGGTATCGTTATTAGTAGGTTAAAATCCAAAGAAGTCATTTTAACCAAAGTATATTGGCTATCAAAGTATGTATTTAGAGGTCTTCATTTTGTAATGAAGCTTGCGCCCATTGGTGCTTTTGGTGGCATGGCATTTACCATTGGAAAATATGGTGTTGCTACTTTGTTGCCCCTAGGTAAATTAATGGCCTGTGTATACATTACTATGGCCCTCTTTATTTTTTTAGTGTTAGGCGCTGTTCTAAATTATTATAAAATCAGTATTTGGAAATTTTTAGGCTATATCAAAAATGAACTCCTGATTGTTTTAGGTACCTCTTCTTCAGAAGCGGCGCTTCCATCACTCATGGAAAAGTTAGAGCATATGGGCTGCCATAAATCGGTGGTAGGACTTGTGGTTCCTGCTGGTTATTCATTTAATTTGGATGGCACTTCTATATACTTATCAATGGCCATAGTATTTTTAGCCCAAGTATTCCATATTCAATTAAATATGGAACAAATTATTACCATCATTGGTATTTTAATGGTCACATCAAAAGGTGCCGCTGGCGTAACCGGAAGTGGGTTTATCATATTAGCCTCCACCTTAACCGCTACTAAAGTAATTCCTATAGAAGGGCTCGCTTTACTGTTAGGGGTGGACCGCTTTATGTCTGAAGCTAGGGCCATTACTAATTTTATTGGCAACGGTGTTGCTGCTATTTTCATCTCTAATAACGAAAAAATGTTTGACCGCTCTAGGATGTATAAAGCCTTTGGTATCCACAAAAACGAACTTTAGTGGCCACTATTTGTTATTTTAGATAACTATGATCGGCCACCGCTTTATCAATTTTGTTCCTGGAGAAAATTCAAAATCTAAATTCGAGCAAATGCTCGACATTTTCACGCAGCTATTAAACTATACGAGCGGCGATGCTACAGAGGCCCTAGATTGGCTCAATCAATTAGACCGAACCCATAAATTTACCGATGACGAGTACGGGGTGGGTGATTTTATTGAAGACCTCAAGCAAAACGGTTATTTAAAAGAAAATCCACAAGACGGTAAATTTGCGATCACTGCAAAAACCGAACAAACCATTCGTCAAAAAAGCCTCGAGGAAATTTTTGGCAAACTAAAAAAAGGCAAGCAAGGAAACCATAGCACCACCAAGGCTGGTCCCACCGGTGACATTAATTCAGATACACGCTCTTTTCAGTTTGGTGATTTAATGGAACAAATCGATTTTACAGAGAGCATTAAAAACGCACAAATTAATAGAGGAGTCGATTCTTTCTCGATGCATGAAGATGATTTGGTAATTAGAGAGGCGGATTTTAAAACGCAGACTTCTACGGTGCTCATGATTGATATTTCGCACTCCATGATTTTATATGGAGAAGATAGAATTACTCCTGCGAAGAAAGTAGCGATGGCACTTTCGGAATTAATTACGACTAAATATCCCAAAGACACATTAGATATTGTGGTGTTTGGAAATGATGCATGGAGTATTGAAATCAAAGACCTCCCTTATTTACAAGTGGGGCCTTATCACACTAATACGGTTGCTGGATTAGAGTTAGCGATGGATTTATTGAGAAGAAGAAAAAATCCCAATAAACAAATTTTTATGATTACCGATGGTAAGCCAACCTGCTTAAAAATTGGTAAGAAATATTATAAAAATAGTTTTGGCTTAGATAGAAAAGTGGTGAATAGATGTATAAATCTTGCGGGTCAGTGTAAGAAATTAAAAATTCCCATCACTACTTTCATGATTGCATCCGATCCTTACTTGCAAAATTTTGTACAAGAGTTTACAGAGATGAATAATGGAAAAGCTTTTTATGCTTCATTAGATAAGCTAGGTGCTTTCTTGTTCAATGATTTTGAAAGTGGTAAAAGAAAAACACTTTATTAAAAGACATTTAAAGACTGATAATGAATATTGAAAAAATTACGACACTGGGTCAATTAAAGAAAAGCGGTTATATCTCTAAATCAATTAAAGATGAGGTAAGGGATAATCTTATTAAAAGTATTCAAGAAAAAGAGAATCCTTTTACAGGTATTATGGGATATGAAGACACTGTTATTCCAGATACAGAAAGAGCTATACTGAGTAGACATAATATTTTGTTTTTGGGATTAAGAGGTCAGGCGAAGACAAGAATGGCTCGTCAAATGGTGGACTTATTAGATGAATACATTCCGGTGGTGGCAGGCAGTGAAGTAAATGATGATCCTTTAAAACCCTTTAGTAAATACGCCATTGATAAGATTGCGGAGTTAGGAGATAAAACCCCTATTCAATGGTTGCACCGTTCTGAACGTTATGGTGAAAAATTAGCAACACCTGATGTAAGTGTGGCAGATTTAATTGGTGATATTGATCCTATTAAAGCAGCTAATCTTAAATTAAGCTTCTCTGATGAGAAAGTAATTCACTATGGAATTATTCCTAGAAGTAATAGAGGCATTTTTGTGATCAATGAATTACCTGATTTGCAAGCCAGAATACAAGTGTCTTTATTCAATATTTTACAAGAGGGAGATATTCAGATTCGTGGCTTTAAATTAAGAATGCCATTAGATATTTTATTTGTCTTTACTGCTAATCCAGAAGACTATACCAATAGAGGTAGTATTGTTACTCCATTAAAAGATCGTATCCAAAGCCAAATATTAACGCATTATCCAAAAAGTATCGAAACTTCTTTATTGATTACAGAACAAGAAGCGAAGATCAATGATGTGCAGAAAAAATTAGTCAACATAAGTGATTTGATAAAAAGATTGGTAGAGCAGGTTGCATTTGAAGCTAGATCTAATGAATATGTAGATAAGAAAAGTGGTGTGAGTGCAAGATTAACTATTGCTGCATTTGAAAATGCAGTGAGTAGTGCAGAACGAAGAGCCATCATGCATAAAGAGAAGAATACGCAGGTTTGGATAAGTGATTTAACGGGCATCATTCCTTCCATAACTGGAAAAATTGAATTAGTCTACGAGGGTGAACAAGAAGGTCCATATGAAGTGGCATTAAACTTATTAAACAAGTCTATTCGTAATCAGTTTATTCAATATTTCCCCAATCCTGAATTAACTAAGAAAAGAAAGACCAATAAAAAAGCAACCGAAGAGCCAGTTGTTGAAAATCCATACAAACTGGTTACAGCATGGTTTGATGCGGGAAATCAGTTGGACTTATTATTGGATATGAAGGATGCAGATAAAATTGCTGCTTTGTATAAAGTAGATGGTTTGTACGGTGTAGTTAAAAAACACTACCCTCATGCAAACGAGAAGGAATCAGCTTTATTAATGGAATTTGTTTTACATGGATTGGCAGCATTTTCTATGATCAATAAGAAAATGATTGATGGTAAAATTGAATTTAAAGATTTAATGGGAAGCATCATGAACCTTGGTAATATGGGATTTGGAGAGGATGATTTTAATGAATCTGATTATCAATAGTTAAATTCTATTGATTAAAATTATCATTTATTCATATAAACAAGACCTGCAATACTGATCAAATAGAGTAACAATACGATGATTGAATCTACACCCATTCTTAAGTATTGTTTTTTGGAATGATAATACATACCTATCAAGTAAACAAAGGTAAGTGCAATGCCCACCCAAATAAGGTAAATATCTGAAGGGCTAAAATAGCCCAAAAGGCTTTCTCCACTTATTATTGCAGCCATTAATAACAATAAGGCTAAAAAAGAATTTCCACCAAATATATCACTCATTGCCATTTCATAATCTCTGATTTTTGCAGAGGCAATACCTGTAGATATTTCAGGCAATGCGGTACACAAAGCCAAAATGGTACCACCAAATACTACGCCACTTAATCCCCATCTTTTACTAAGTATTTCACCAGACATTTCTAATCCAATACCTGCAAATAACATGACCAATGATCCTATGAAAATGATCATGATGGCTGATACTACTTTTTTATTTTTATGTATACTGATAGGTTCTACAATAGTTGAGATAATAGGACTTGGTTGAAATGTTTGAATATTGGTTTTGGCTTGTTTTTTTATTTGATGCGTATTATATAATTTTTTGGTCCAAATAATAGATACTAACCAGATAATAAGA
>ENA-OUVC01001681-OUVC01001681.1-marine-metagenome-genome-assembly--contig:-NODE-1681-length-12883-cov-2.705294_pt1 | contig 12883 bp, 10 predicted proteins | sample MGYA00248622_ERZ508571 | MGnify/ENA primary metagenome ERZ508571 (study PRJEB26236, sample SAMN06267175) | marine metagenome | isolation source: Columbia River Estuary | place: USA:Columbia River... | reverse complement strand
TTCTCAAAAGACTTTTGAGGCGCTGCTTGGCCTTGAGATGAGCCCCCGGTTCCGAAGAGAAGCCGCGACGATGTGGGGGGCAGTTTCAGAGGCCAAGGGTCACGCCGCTGCAGATGCGCTCTGGTCTCACCCCGACCAAATGCCCACTCAAGAAGAAATTCAAGACCCGCAGATTTTGATTGCCCGGCTTGAGAATGCCTCGGACGACTTTGATGACCAGCTCAAGAAGTTTCTGGAATAAGCACCTGCCTGTGTAAAGTCGCCAGCATCAACTTTTCGAAGACGCCAAAATCTTGGAGTGGTAAAACAAATCAATCAGGGACTGGCAAGGCTGTGGCTGGCCGATAACGCCAGGCAGTACGGCTCTAACGCCAACATCAAACTCGATCAACTTTCAAACACCCAATTTCGAGTCCTTGACTACCTGGAGGCTGGAATTAGCGATAACCAGCTTGAGCTTTTGTCGAAAATGTCTCTGGCGAGCCAGCAGACAACGACAGATTTAGTGGAGCGCCTGGCTCCGCTGATTTCCAGAACCTCATCATTTTTGCCAAATTTTTCTGAAGCTGAGGTGAACAAACATTTCGCCGAAATAATGAGGCTGTTTTTGCTCTTTGCCGAAGATCCTGAACAAACCCTCAAGGCCCGAAAAGCCATGAAGGCCTTTATTTCGAGCCTGGACCGAACCGGGCTCACGGTCATCCGGGGCCTTGCCGCATCGGCGGTTGGCCTTGTTTTCACAGAGGATCACTCCAAGGTGAGCCTGGCGGACACCCTGGAACTGGGTTACCCACCGCACCTTGAGCAGACACAGCGAGTCAAGGCGGCAAAGTCAGCTGAACCAAACATCGAAATCCAACTCCACAGCCGAAGGAGCACCTCCTTTGACGCAGCTGACATGGCAATGCTGATCAATAACGACATTGTCAAGCCAGCCGACTATCAACCTTGGTTATCAAGGGATGTCCCCCATGTCTCGATCTGCTTCGATGAACTGGGAGTGCAGGTTTCGCACGTTGTAATCCCTGGGGTGACGCCCTGCCTGGGCTGTATTGAGCCGGCCCGAATGACAACTGACACAAACCGGGTTGCAATAGCCACCCAATTGGCAAATCTAGAAAGAGACCTGGCTGATAGCTCACTGGTGCTATTTGCATCGGGGGTCGCTCTGACAAAAACCTTGAACTACCTCGATGGCCTGGCGCTGCCACAGACGGTGGAAACGACCAGGCTAGACCGATCCGGTGAGGTTACCGAAACCCAAGCTAGTTGGACTGACTGCGGCTGCCGAAACGCTGTATGAACTCAGAAGCTGGCTTATCTAGTCGGTAACTGACCTGCAGGAAATTCTTGGCCCTGGTGATCGCAACATAAAAAAGCCTCTGCTCTTCAGCAATCTCAGAGTCGGTCTTGGCATACCCAATAGGGAAATAACCCTGGTTCAGGCCGATTAGGAAAACAGTGTCAAACTCGAGACCCTTGGTGCCGTGGACGGTGGCCAACATGACTGCCTCGCGCACTGGCTCGTGGCCTGATCGCTCGCGCTCATCCAGTTCCCTCAGGTATTCATCCAGGCCGGCTGCATCAATATCCTCGAGTACTTCCAAAAACCAGTTAAGCGCTTGCCACTTCTCGTTCTTCTCGCCATTGGACTGCCAACCAAGCGCTGTGACTATTTTTGAAACCTCAACAAATAGCGGGTCACTCAGTTCGCCGGACTGCATAGCTCGAATTGCACCCAGAGCCATTGCCACCTCGGGTTTCCGGAAAAACCTTCCTGAGCCTCGAACCTGATAATCAACCCCGGACTTTTTCAGCTGCTGCTCAATTTCCTCGAGCTGTGAGTTTGTCCGCGCCAGAACCGCAATTTGTCTGGGTGCAGTTCCCTCCGAAATTGACTCGATGATTCGCTGACCAACTGCCTGGGCCTCAGCCTGAGCATTTTTATAGGGCGTGAAGGTTGGAACAGAGCTCACCGCCCTCATTGGTACCAGCGGGGAGGCTAAACTCACTCGATTTGCCAGCGCCACAATCTCTTGGCTGGACCGATAGTTCTTATTCAGTTCAAAAACTTGCGCATCTGAGTAACGGGACTGGAAGTCGGTCAGAAAATCACTGCGAGCGCCGGCAAAGGTGTAAATGGTTTGCCTCGGATCACCAACCACGCACAACTCATGGCGTTGACCCAGCCAAGTTTCCAAAAGCGCCTGCTGAAGCGGAGAGATGTCCTGATACTCATCAACTGTGAAGAATCGATACTGCTGCTGAACATGAGAAAGCATTCTGGGCTGATCCCGGAGCAACCCCACCGTCAACAGCAGCGCATCCTCCCAGTCGATAATTCGACGCTGCTGCTTGAACTTTTCATAATTTTTGAAAAACTCCACAAACCTTTCACTGCTGATCGACTGCAGCTGCCTGCCAGCTTCTTCGTATTTGTCTATGTCCTGCATTGAATAGCGAAGGAACTCGACCTCGGATTGAAGACTCAGCTTCAACTCCTGGTTAGGCCTGATGCCCATCTGATCCAAAACCTCTTGAATCAAGCCACCCTTATTGGTAACCAATTTGGGCGCGAAGCTCTCTGTCAACTGCGGCCAGAAGAACTGAAGTTGAGCAAGGGCTGCAGAGTGAAAGGTTCTTACTGCCACATCGCCGGCCCCGAGCTTTCGCAATCTGGATCTGATTTCAGCAGCCGCTCTATTGGTATAGCTGAGTGCGAAGACTCGACTGGCTGTGTAGGCACCGGTTTCTATTCCATGGGCAATTCGGTGGCTGATTGTCCTGGTTTTACCGCTACCGGCTCCTGCGACTATCGCCACCGGGCCATGCAGCGCGGTTGCGGCCAGCAATTGATCTTCATCGAGTTGCGCCAAAAACTCGCTATGTGAGTAATCAGCGGTCATTGGTATTCCTTTGGCTGCGCGTGGCGTTGACCCTCGGAAGCTCTACTGCAATCTAACCTGTCTTCGTGGGACGACCTAGTCTGATATTAGCCGCGCTGGCAGCCGATGCTGCTCCGGGCAGAACCTTCCGTTCCTATCGCAGAGTCGAGACCAATCCGGACCTCGACCAATTGCAGTTGTGGGACCAAGAAGACCACTCCTACCAGCTACTGATTCCAGCCACCGGTGCTGGCGAAGCAGAGCTGGCCGGTGAGCTCCAGGCAATTGACGTCATCTCGGATTTCGTCCAAGACCTAGAAATAGATAGCCCCGAACTCGTTGGCCAAACCAAGGACCCGGATGGCACGACCGCGCTCCTGCTGACACTAATAGGCGGCCAAACCCCAGATCTTGCCCGCTTTACTCCGGGCGAGTTCTCAAAGAGTTTTGCGCAGGCTGTCGCCAGCATCCACAAGCTAAACCCTGACATTATTCGCGAAGCTGGACTGCCCGAATATGACGCTGACTCGGTGTTGAAATCAAAGGTTGCCGAAATCGATCGCATCGCTCAAACCGGACGAGTTCCAGCACAGGTGCTAAGCCGCTGCGACCGAGGACCTGGGGCTTTTTAGATTCCGCCCAACAGTGGTGCACGGAGGATTGAATCAGGACACAGTCATGGTTACCGGGCAAAAAATAACCGGTATCGCAAGTTGGAGCACCCTGCAGATTTCAGACCCGGCCGAGGACCTGCGCTGGTTGACCGGTGGGGCACTTAGAACCACCCTGGAAGACACACTTATTCACTATCGAGCTCTTCGAGAAAATGCCGATGAAAACATTGGCCAACGCGCTCAGCTTTATTCTGAGCTAGAGCTCGGCAGCTGGCTAGCGCACTGCGTGCAGAATCAGGATGAAAAAGCGATCGCTCAGGCAGAGGACATGATCTCTGAACTCGGAGATCAGCTCGAAAGCGGAAACCTTCGGAGCCTGCGTGCAGCTAGCTTTGCAGGAATCAGCACTGTCGCAACTGCAAATCAAAAGCCTGCCGCTTCGATGGAGGCGGCTGAGACCGCTGAAATCAGTCAGGTGGCCGAACCTGAAGAGACTAAAGCGGACGAAGAGCTGTTCTAAGCTCGGCCAACCTGGCTGCCAACTCGGTTTCTGAGGGAACCTCAGGTGAAATCTCGACACCATCTGAGGCAAAGAAGAATGATGCCTTCACTTTTTCAATTCCTAGCTGTTGCCATCTTGCGAATCCAATCCGATAGAGCGCTAGCTGCACCGCCCGCTTGGCTACATCTTCCTGGCTAGCTGGCGAGCTCCCGGATTTCCAATCAACGATTTCAAATTCGGAGTCATTTTGGAACACAGCATCCAGCTTGCAAACCACGACCGTGCCACCGAGTTCAAATTCAAGTGACTGCTCAACGAACACTGGCTGCCTTGATGCAAACCTTGAGTTTTCAAAATTCTCCGCAAGCGCTCGCTGGTCCGAATCCCAGTCATCCAAATCCAACTCACTTTCCAGCGCAAATGCCTTTTCCAGAGCGGCATGGAATTCGGTTCCCCTCTCGGCAGCACTTGAATACGGCACGGGCAGGGGTCGAGTGAGCATCTGGCGGAACTTGTCAGGGTCTGCCAAAAGCTCCACAACCCTAGAGGCCGAAAGTCTTAGCGGAATTTCAGGCTGCTCTTGGGTCCTGAGCTTTTCCGCCTGCTCAATGATTGACGCCAGCTGAACGCTCTGACTGGCAAGAGTTGGGCTGGCATCCAAAACTTCTTGGGCGGCCCGGGCTTGTTCGGGCCGAGCGTCTCCAAGTGGGTCGAAGGGCCAGGTCACTTTCTTGGCTTGGTCAATCAATGGGTTGGCTGGTAGTGGCTCTGGGACTGCCTCAATCAGTTCGGCCAATCCCTCCGAAACTAACTCCGTGAGGTAGGGGGCCGTTTCCCTGGCCTTCTGGATGCCCGGTTTGTAATAGCTGGCGCTAAGCAGCAGCTGATTGCCGGCACGGGTCACCGCGACGTAAGCGAGCCTTCGCTCCTCCACATCATGCTTGAGGCGATTGGCTGCGGCAAAAGCATCAACGGCTTGCTTCAGATCCTTTTGAGTGGTGGCAGCTTCCCAGGCCAGTTCTGGGATGTAGTTGCAGTCTTGCCGCAGCTTATGTGGCAGTTTGCCGGGCTGCAGCCAGCCTCTGGTGTCTCTGGATTCAACTGGGAATGACCCCTTGACTAGGCCAGCTACCACCACATAGTCCCACTCCAAGCCCTTTGCCGCATGGACGCTCATGAGTTGAACCACGCCCAACTTTGCTCCGGTTTTGGGAAGCTCGAAACGTTCGCTGGTTACCGCATAGTCCAGCCAACCTAATAACCCCTGGAGCGAAGGTCGAAGCGAACTGGCCTCGTAGTCAGAAACCCGCGCGATAAAGCCCTCTAGGTTCGCTAGCGGCAATTTGCTTCGCTTATGGGCGTAGAGCTCGATATCCAGCTCCAGCTCCCTTGCCATCGCCCAGGCAAATTCGGTGACACTGAGCGACAACTGCGTTCGCATGAGATGGAAAAGCTCGCTTGCCTGAATCAGGCGCTCCAGCCCCAACTCCGACAATTCCGCAAACTGCCTGGAGCTTGGCTTCCGGATTTCATCGAGTGCCTCAACAAGAGTGATTGGCAGTGCCGGCGTGACTTCCTTGCGAACTTTGGTCAGTTTCTTTGCGAATTGATGAAGCTTGGCGATATCGCGCGGTCCTATGCGAAATTTTGGTCCGGCCAGAATTCTCATCAGGTCTGCCCCAGCCTCTGGATCGGCCACAACCCGCAGCGCAGAGATCAGGTCAATTACCTCCGGTTGCTCCAATAAGCCAGATAGTCCCGTGATCTCAACTGCTAGACCTCGGTCCTCGAGTGCAATTGCGAACTGGCGCATTGCCTGCTTCGAACGAAACAGCACTGCGGCACTGCTGTCGCTAGTTACCCGCTCAGTTAGCCAACTGGCGGCTGCCAGCGACTCGCCAACTTCGTCTTGTGAAACAAGGGCGAACACTTTCCCCGCAGCCTCTTTCCCAGCTCGCAGCAGAACCGGAGCAAGCCCAGAGTCAGAATTTAGATCTTGGCTCACTCGGTTAGCCGCGGTCACGATGGCCTCTCCGGAGCGCCAACTCGTGCTGAGGCTGTAGACCTCACCCTGGCCGAAGTCATCCCGGAAGCCGCTTAGATTAGCGCTGGAAGCTCCACGCCAGCCATAGATTGCTTGGTTTGGATCCCCAACAGCCATGACCGGCTTTCCAGAAAACAGCTTGGACAAAAGCATGGTCTGAATCCCGGATGTGTCCTGATATTCATCAAGCAGGACAAACCGATGTGGCAGTGACAGATCCTGCTGCTTGAGTGCCTCAAGGGCCAGGGCTACCTGGTCAGAAAAGTCCACCAAACCACGCAGCTTTTTCTGACGCTGAAATTCCCTAGCGAGCTCAAAAACCAAAGTTGAGCTCGTGGCATCGTCGATAACTGCTTGGTGATATGCGTAAGTCCCGGCCCCGCCCTTGTCCGATTGCGGCAGAGCAGAAATGCTGCTTACAAAAGTTTCTAGGTAATCGATAGCGGTGTCTGGCTGACACTGGTTGTCAGTAAGTGCGCTGGCTGCAGCCAGCACCCTGGAAACCAGGTGGTCAAGGGATTTGTCAAAGACTTCGAGGGTTGGAAAATCTACGACCTGTGCCTGGGTCACAATTTCCCTCGCCAGTGAAATTGCTCCAGCCTCCGTCATGAGCACTGCGTCTGCGTCGTAACCAACCTGAAGCGACAGGGAGCGGAATATCTCGTTACCAAACGAGTTATAAGTGGTTATCTTCGCCGGTTCAAAGTCCTGGTCAAGCCCCTCGGGCCAGTAACTAGATTCCCGAAGTTTCACTAGCCCCTGTTGCACCCGAACAGCCAGTTCAGTGGCGGCCTTTCTGGTGAAGGTAAGGCCAAGAATCTCGCTCGGTGTCGCGAGTTGATTTGCAACCAAGAACAGGGTTCTGACAGCCATTAGCTCGGTCTTGCCGCTCCCAGCGCCTGCAATCACCAGACTCGGAGCCGAAGTATCAGTATTTGAGATGGCCGCTTCTTGTTCTGGCGTGAGCTGGAATTTGCTCACGACCGAGAAAATCTCTTGCGCGGAATACTTAGGCATTGGTCACCGCCCTGGCCAATAGGAGCTGACACTTCGCATCACCCTCACAGTGACCTGAGACTTCTGCTACGAATTGAGCTTGACCGATTTCTGCCTCGGCGCGCTCCAGTAGCTTTCTAATGACTGCTTCTGATTCACCTTCGAGCTTTGGCTGCTCCATCACCTTGAGTGATCCTCCCCCAACCGAGATGATGCGACCGCCGGCAACCTCTTCGCCAAAGATCTCTCTCAAACCAAGCTGATAAAGCGCCAGCTGACGGTGTTCTTGAACATCCTTTGCGCTGGGAGTCTTTCCAGTTTTTAAATCCGCGGCAATCAGACCAGTTTCGGCTCTTTCAACCCGGTCGATCTTTCCGGCAACCACCAATTTCCCGAGGCTGATTTCAAAGCCCTGCTCGCTGGCAACAAGTTCGGCAGGTCGATCAAGGTACTCAGAAATCAAACCCAACATCTTGACTGCTCTGCGATGTGCAGAGCGATTGAGCCATTCAGCATCGAACTTGAGTGTGTGCCAATTCGACTCCACGAACTCACTGAGTTGAGCATGGTTTAGAGAAACCTCCATGGCCGCATGCAACAGGGTTCCGATTGATGCCTCGAAGCTCGAACCGTCTCCACCGAAGCTGTTTATGAACCAATGCAGCGGGCACTTTTCAAATGCCTCCAGCTTGGATGCACTGAGCCTGAGCGATTCATCGTCTTGAACAACATCTTCAGATGTTGATGGCTCCAGCAACCCCTGCCAATTACTTGGGTGGGCGCCACTTGCCCCGATCAAAGCAAGAGCTGCAAGCAGCGGAGCTGCCTGGCTGTCGCCCTGGAGCAATTCGGAGCGAAGCTTTCCAACCAGGCGCCTTGGATCAAACTCTACGTTTACCTCGGTCTGCTTTCCGTTGGCTCGCAAAATCTGCAAAAACTGCGATGGCTGTTCATCGGATGCCTCCATTGCCGAGAGCACTAGTTTGCTTCGGGTGACCCCGAGACTCTTATAGAAAAGCCTGAGCTCATCTGCCAGTTCTGCTCTGGTTGGTCCGGTTGGACTCTCGGACCTTCCTGCCAAAAATGACTGCAGTGAGGCTGCTCCTAGCATTGAATTTCTAGGTTTCAGGTTTGGCCAAATGCCCTCTTGCAACCTAGGAATCGCCACCACCTGAAACTGGCTTCCTGCCAATTGAGATGGAGTCGCAAGAACTACGGCATCCCTGGCGGCGATGCCGGCCAGGGAGTCCTGAACTACCTGGGCGGCAAGTTGCTCTTGAACAAACTCTGCCGGTGTGCCCAGCTGCTGCTGGTCAAACCGAATGGCGGCGGCGAACAACTCCAGAATCGCGTCGATATCCCTATTGGCGGCCAGGGCGACCTCGGAGGAACCGGCAGCCAACTCCTGCAGCTTGCTTGACGGGGCCAAGCTCCAGACTGCGCTAACGAATGCATATGAGCCAAGGCCTCGGTTGGTCCTGAGTTCCTGCAAAAGCTCAATCGCCTTGTTCAGACTGCGAATTTCAGGGGTATCTGCATCAATTGGATCATCAAACAAACTTTGGAGAACCTGGGCTCTGCTCAGAGCCTCGAACTGTTCAAGCTGGGCAAGTTGCCGAAAAAGCCTGCGCTGTTGAATCACAGACAGTCCAATTAGTCGCGACCCCAGCAGCTGCAGGACCAAGTCTTGGTCGGACTCACCGAAGGCCAGTTGCCCAAACTCAAGAACTGCCCTGGCAGCCGGCTGCTGGCTCAGGGGACGCTGAACACCCAGAATGCGAACAGGGATGCTTCGGGCAGACAGATCGCTAGCCAGCTGATCGAGCTGCACTCTGGTCCTAGCCACCACGCACATTTGCGACCAGGGCAGATCCGCTTGAACTCGGCTTATTCGAAGTTCACTGGCAATGTAGTCGGATTCGGAAATTTGATTATCAAATAGCGCGAACTCGGCTTGCTCGACCGGCTCAATCGGCAGGGGTCGATGCGCAAGCGCGAGGGAGGTCGGAATCCGCTGCACAATTTTGGACATCAGATTCACTACAGACCGCGGTTGCGGCAGCTGGTCCTCGAGATAAACCTGGACTAGCTCCGGCCGGTTTTTCACAAAGAACTCAACAAAGGCACCTGCGGAGGCGCGGAACCCCATGGTGACTGAATCAGGGTCACCAACCACAATCAGTTGCGCCTGGCTTGAAATTCTCGAAACAAGCTCTAGGCCTGCCAGGGATATGTCCTGAGCATCGTCTAGTAGCAGCACCCTTGGTGGCTTGAGGACATCTGTCAAAGCTGCTGCACGAACAATTAGCTGAGATGCGTCTACCTGACGAGCTCGTTCCAGCTCGTCTAGATAGGCGGGATAGAGATCCAAGGCTGCGGCCCAATTAGCGCTGGGCCACTGTCGCTGCAGAGCAGTGAGGCCGGAAGCGTCGATGTTGTTTTCAACCAGAACCGAGAATAAGTCTCTGAGCTCGGAGTGAAAACCCGACAAAGAATAGGTCAGGGAGTCAACTCCCCAGCTTTTTGTCAGAGATTTTTCCTCGGCTGCCGTTATCAAGCTAGCGATGAGCGATTGCTGCTTTGCGCCGGACAAAAGCTTAATCTCGGGATTCTCGGCAGTCAAAATTTCAAAGGCATAAGAGGTGATTGATCTGGCTCTGGGCCCGGTGCTTACCTGACTCGAGGCAAGTGCCAGCTGGTCCCGCAGCATTGCCGCCTGGGCACGCTGCGGAGTAATCACCAAAATTTCCTCGGGAGAATAACCAAGTGACTCGTATTCAGCCACCAAGTCCAAAATGAAACCGGTTTTACCGCTGCCGGGGGCACCTATAACCAGCGCGTCGCCTTTTTGAATTTTTGTTAGCAGCGACCCGCTGCTAGCAACGCTGGATCCGGAAGAAATCATCACGCTAACAATCTATTTGGCACAAAGGACTTTTTTCTTGCCGTAACCTTATTATTCGATAAGGAGTCACATGGACGTCACAATTGGAATCAAGGACAATGCCCGCGACATCAGCTTCCAGTCGAGCGACAGCTCGAAGGATTTGATTGCTCAGGTAAAAAAGGCCATTGAAGGCAACGAGCCGGTAATTGAGCTCAGTGATGACAAGGGTCGAACCATCATGGTTCCAACCTCATCAATTGCCTACCTCGAGATAGGCGCCGAGGAAGCTCGCAGAGTAGGATTCCTGGCCTAATGGAGATCTTAATCATTGTGGCTTACGCCGGCATCTTGGCCATGGTTGCCCCCTTTGTGCTTCCAAAGTCTGACTTCTACGGAAAATTGGTCCCAGCTAGCATTGCGCTTAGCTCAGGGAGTTTCGTGTGGCTAGTCCTAACCTGGCTGGGATTTAGCTATTCAAGTCCCTGGATTTGGTTCATCGCAATGTTGGTAATGCCAGTTGCAACTTGGTTTGGAACCGGCTACCTATCGAAAACCCGGGCGGCGGCCGAAGCAAGCAAGCTTGCCGAAATTCGACTACGCGGTAAGACCCAGTAGGTCCATTCTCACCGTGTGCTGAGCAATTAGCTCAGAGGTAAATGGCTCCAGAATCTTGAATTGCTCTCTTGCCAGAGCGACCGTTTCGGTTGGCACAGTTGCCGACATGACCCTGGTCAAGTCAACCGAGTCTCTAATCTCAAGCAGCGCATCTGCCACAATCATCCGGCCGAATAGGGCAAGCCTGGGCCCAAGAATTGGGTCCGAGGCAATTCCAGCAGCGAGTTCCTGGGCGCAGAACTTTTCAAGTTGCGAGGAGCCGATCAACTGCTCAACCTTGATTCGCTTGGCTGGGGGTAGTCCCTTCGCGACTCTGACCGCACCATCCTGAAGTATTCCAAATACGACATAGATTCTTATCAAGTCCTCATACCAGTCAGCACCCTCAGTGCGGATAACCAGTTGATCTAGTCGCTCTCGGATGTCAGCTCGAAGTTCCATCTGGCTATCACCGGAGCGAATCAATATCGCTTCAAGCTGCTTGGACCGGTCTCGATAGCTAGCAGCTAGCGCCTGCTGAGCCTTCGATTGACTTGGCAAGGGCGCAGTCTGTGAATCCTGCTCCAGCAAATCAGAGATGACTAGCGCAAGTTGAGAAAGTGTAGCGATGTAGATATCGGCTGAGGGGGTAAGCTTAGAAGCGTTAAGTTGGATTTGACTGCGACCCGAGGTCGCGTCTCTGGAAGGAAGCGCAAGCTTCTGCGAAACCTTACGCATTCTTCGAAACCAATCCAACACCTTGCAAGCTTATAGCTCAGCTTGCACAGAAAGAAAACCTTGAGCTTAAACATACGGAGATTTTTTTGAGTTTTAAATCACTTGGCATCGACACAGACATCTGTGATGCCTTAGATTCCAAGGGCATCACCAGCCCATTCCCGATTCAAGAGCAAGCTATTCCAGTTGCGTTATCTGGTTCCGACGTTATTGGCCAAGCCAAAACCGGAACTGGCAAGACGCTTGGATTTGGCCTGCCACTTATTCAGGCCTTAGGTGAGAACCCTCCCAAGGGCGTACAGGCACTAGTTGTTGTGCCAACCAGGGAGCTGGCCCTTCAGGTGTCAGAGGACCTAATTATGGCAACCGCCAACCGACCAACAACCGTTGTCGCCATCTATGGTGGCAAGGCCTATGAGGGTCAGGTAGCTGCTCTTGAGGGCGGTGCGCAGATTGTGGTGGGAACACCTGGTCGATTGCTGGATCTTGCCAAACAAAAACTGATGGACCTTTCCAAGGTGACCTTCATGGTTTTGGACGAGGCCGACGAGATGCTTGACCTTGGCTTCTTGCCGGATGTGGAGAAGCTGTTCTCGCTAACACCTCCGCAGCGCCAGACCATGTTGTTCTCAGCAACCATGCCCTCGCAGATTTTGAGCCTGGCAAGGCGTTACCAAAACCGCCCTATCCACATTCGGGTCAGCGATCCGGACGAAGGAAAGACCAAAGCTGACATCAAGCAGTTTGTTTACCGAGCGCACTCGCTTGATAAGGACGAGGTCGTTGGTCGCATCTTGCAGGCCGAGGGCCGCGGCAAGACCGTGATCTTCGTTAGAACCAAGCGTGCTTCAGCCAAGCTAGCCGAAGAGCTAATTGACCGTGGCTTCAATGCTGCTCCTTTGCATGGAGACATGTCTCAGGACGCCCGCGAGCGCTCGATGAGCGCTTTCAGAGAGGGCAAGAAGGAGATCTTGGTTGCAACCGAGGTTGCCGCCAGAGGAATTGACGTTGACGACGTGACGCACGTAATCAACTACTCGGTGCCAGAGGACGAGAAGGCCTACCTGCACCGCATCGGAAGAACTGGCCGTGCCGGTAAATTGGGTGTGGCCGTTACGTTCGTTGACTGGGATGACCTTACTCGCTGGGTTCACATCAACCGCGAGTTGGACCTTGGAGTGCCGGAGCCGACCGAAACATATTCAAACTCCGATCACCTCTACGCCGAACTGGGAATCGCTCCGGGCACAAAGGGCAGGATTGGCCGCGCGCCAACCCAGAAGTCGACCCAACCACAGCGACAGGGAAACCGTTCACAGCCGCAGGCTAAGACCGAGGCGGCCAGACCACCGAGGAACCGTAACCGCAATCGAAACTACAAGGGAGCTTCGAAACCAGAAGCCTGATCCAAAATTCGCTGAAGCATTTCAGGCGAAGTTTGGTTCTCCCCCAGTAAGTTATCTTTCCCACCAACCCCGTGGTAGTCGCTAGAACCAGTGACGATTAGCTGGTGCTTGAGTGAGAGATTTCTGAGCCAGTCCTTGGCTCGAGCCGGCACCGCTCTGTGGTTTACCTCGATGCCATCTAGGCCTGCTCGAATCAAGCCAGCGAAGAACTGCGCCG
>ENA-OUVC01001661-OUVC01001661.1-marine-metagenome-genome-assembly--contig:-NODE-1661-length-12981-cov-2.479309_pt1 | contig 12981 bp, 10 predicted proteins | sample MGYA00248622_ERZ508571 | MGnify/ENA primary metagenome ERZ508571 (study PRJEB26236, sample SAMN06267175) | marine metagenome | isolation source: Columbia River Estuary | place: USA:Columbia River... | reverse complement strand
CAAATGGTTTGGAGCAGTACCCGTGAGGTGGGCGCAGGAGTAGCCTTCTGCCCCAGTGGCGCCATCATTGTGGTAGCCAGTTACCATCCGGCAGGAAACATGGTTGGTTCGGTTCCATATTAAATCGAATTTTCATTGCAATGAATTTCAAAGTGAATTTTCATTCCTTCTATTTTTCGATTGTGAACCATAATTTCACCCATTTATTTGATATTGCAGTAACACAAGTAGAAACCGATGAAAATACTGATCAGTGCAGACTGGCACTTGGGAAAAAAATTGCACCTGGAAGATTTCAGCCAAGACATGGAGCAGTTTTTGCAATGGCTGCTGCAACATATCGAGGAGAATGAGATTGACCTCTTGCTGGTGGCTGGCGATATTTTTGACCAGAACAATCCGTCCAACGAGGCCACAAAACAATACTACGACTTTCTGATGAAGCTGCACCAGACGGGTTGCAAGGCCATCATCACGTCGGGCAACCACGATTCTGCCTCTTTCCTCGATACCCCATCCTCCCTCTTGCAATCCCTGGGCATCAGGGTGGTAGGGCGTTTCCCGGGCATGGACCGGTTAGACCAGGTTTTGCTGCCTGTAAAAGACAGGTCGGGCAACAGCGAAGTGGTGGTTGCGGCCATCCCTTTTCTTCAGGACCGGTTCATTCGCCAGGTGGGCGAAAGCGAGGGCATCAAGGAAATTGATGGCAAGATCAGGGAGGGGATGCGCAGGGTGTTCACCGGCATCGGCACGGAAATGAAAAAACAATATCCCAACCACCTGCACATCGGCATGGCCCACCTGCATGCCCAGGGCACAAAAGCCAGCGAGGCAGAAAGGGAAATCCAGATCGGAAACGAACTGGGCATTCCAGCCGATGCCCTGGACCAGTTCAATTACCTGGGCCTTGGCCATATTCATACGGGTCAGGCCGTGATTGAGGGAAGGATTCACTATGCGAGCAGCCCCATTTCACTGGGATTTTCAGAGAATGTATACAAACACAAACTCATCAGGCTGGACACGGATGGAGCAACCATCCTCCAAAGCTTTGTTCCTGTTCCAAGGTTCAGGTCGCTCTATCAGGTGAGAGGAACCTTGCAGGAAGTGGAAGCCAAACTGGCTTTGCTGCAATGCAAATACCAATTTGATGCGTTGCTTGACCTGACCATCGATGAGGAAACCTATGACCCACTGGTGATGCCACGATTGGAAGCCTTGAAAAATGAACTGTTGGGACGCAACATGAAGGTCGTTTGCCAGCGGGTGATTTTCAGGGACAAATCCAGCCACAGAAAAATGGGAAGCCTGGTACATGACAGGGTGAAAGACCTTGAACCAACCATGGTTTTTGAAAAGATCATTGAAGAAAGAGAGGACAATGAAGAGAAATCAGCATTGAAAGACTTGTTCAGCACCCTTCTTGCTGACGCAACACAACAACAACCATGAAAATACTGAAGCTGCGTTTCAGCAATATCAACTCACTCAAGGGCAACTTCAGCATCGATTTTGAATCGCCCGAACTGGCCAGTGCAGGACTTTTTGCCATCACGGGCCCAACGGGTGCAGGAAAGAGCACCATCCTAGATGCCATCACCCTTGCCCTGTATTGCTATACCTCTCGGTTTCAGGAAATAACCAAAAAAACCATCGAAGAGGAAAAAGGAATCATCACCAGGGGAGCAACAGAATCTTACGCAGAAATCAGTTTTCAAGTCAATGGCCAAACCTATCTTTCGCAATGGTCCGCAGGATTGACCCGTACAGGAAACCTCAGTAAAATTCTGCTGAAAGTGAGCAAATGGGAGGATGGTGCCTTCAAACCCATCACCGATAAACTGAAAGATTCAAGGGCAGAAATCGTCCGCATCATTGGCCTCTCTCAGGAGCAGTTCACCCAGGCCATCGTATTGAGCCAGGGCAAATTTGATGAATTCCTCAGGGCCCAAAAGGCCGATCGTTACAAGCTCCTGGAAATCATCACAGGTACCGTGCTTTTCCGTGAAATTGGAAGAATGGCTTTTGAGCGCCACCGCGAGATCAAAGAGAAAATCAAACAACTCTCAGGTACCATGGGCTCCATTGAAGTGCTACCTGAAGCCGACCTTGTTGCGGTTGAAGCCAATATGCAAGCGTTGATTACTGAGCAAAAAGATGGCGCAAAATTGTTGGAGGCCCTCGACAGTAAAATCAAAATCAAGCAAGACATTCTTTCTCTGACGGCTACCCTTACAATGTTGGAGAATGAAAAGGCAAAATTGGCAACAGAAGAAGCAGGACTCAGAGAGACAATGGAACGCCTTCAGGATTTTGAAAAAACGGCCCCATTGATGAACCAATGGAACGCACTTCAATCCATACAAAAAGACTTGCTGGATGAAAACAAAAAAAGTGATGAGGCCTCTTCATCGCTAAAACGCTTGTTGGATGAAAGGTCAGGGGTAATCAAAACTTTTTTAGAAAAAAGCGGGAAAGCAACTGATGAACTTGGGTTTGTTGCTGCATTGGATGCTTTTTTTAACCTGGTGGATGGCATGGAAAAAAACATTGCCACGGTAGAAACAGAAATCAGTACACTGAGGTCACCGCTTGCGAACTTCATCAAGAACCTCCCAGAAAAAACAAAAACAATTCTTACGCCCATCAGCTCTGATGCTGCCCAATTGAAAAAATACGTGACGGGGCAACAGAAAGAACTCCGTAAAAATATCTTGCCCGATGCTTTCAAGGAAGGGGATTTTCAGGATTCCATCACTGCAGAACAAAATAGGATTACTGAACTCAATGCCTGTCTTACGATTGCTGGACTGTTGCAGAACAATGAAAAAGACAAACAAACAAATGCGGAGGAAGTTGTTAGCCTGTCAAATCAAATCAATGCATTGACGGAATCGGTTCAGGCATTGGATGCATCCATTGATGAAGAAAACATTGCACTTGAAGCCTTGCAAAAGGCTGTGGAAGCCAACAATGCCATCCTGTCCATGGAGATCCACCGGCAGGCACTAACAGATGGAACCCCTTGTCCCTGCTGCGGTTCAACCAACCATCCTTATGCCATCAACCTGCCAAAACTGAACAATGCACTGCAGGACAACTACAATGCCAGGAAAGAAGCCAACGAGAAAAACATCAACCTCAAAACAGAAAGAAATTCAGCAATCGCGCTGTTGGAGAGGGACAAACTCAACAAAGAAAAAAACATAGAAGGCATCAACAGCGAGTTGGCAACAGTTAAAGCTGATTTGAAACAGCGGTTGCAGGCATGTGCATTGCCTGAAACCACAGGCGGGGAAATGATCAAAACATCCATAAACGCATCTGAAGAAAATATCCGGGTGATCAAACTGCACCAGGAGTGGGACATGGTTGAAGACAGCCTGATCCAGTTCATTACAGACATGGAAGTTTTACAGCAAAAATATTTGGACCTGAACAACCTGAAAAAACAAAGGACTGAAATATTTACTGGAGCTGCCATCAGTGTTTTCAGGGATCAGCTGAAACAGGATTGGACAAGAATCGAAACATCAATATCAACGCAAAAAAATATTTCTCAAAATGCTTCCCTGGCCATGGCGCAACTTAAGGAAGCATTAGAAAAAGAAGACCTTGCTTTTGATGCATCAATGGTGAAAAACGGTTTTGCAGACAGGACTTCGTTCATGCAGGCCATGGCAGATGCAGACACCATCCAGTCAACGAAAAAACTGATTGATGATTTCAAAAAAAGGAAAGATCAACATGCCGGAAAACTGATCCAAGCCAACAATGACCTGCAGTCAAAGCAAGCATTGGATGATGTTTCTTTAACCCTTGAAAGCCTTTTATCGACAGAAAAAGAACAGAAAGAGTTGCTGGCAAAAAAACTAATTGAGCAGGGGAATATCCAGCGATCACTTAAGCTGGATACTGATAATAAGCAAAAATACCAGGACATATTGAAGCACATGGAATTGGTGGAAAAAGAAGAGAAATTATACAATATCCTCAACAATTATATTGGCGATGCCAACGGCAACAAGTTCAACAACATTGTGCAGCGCATCACCATGCGGCATCTTTTTGACCTGGCCAATATAAGGCTGGAATCCCTGATGGACCGTTACCAAATTTCACTGGGATCGGCTGATGATGAAGACAGCATCTGGGTGGTAGACACGCACATGGGTGATGAATGGAGGTCGATTGACAGCGTTTCTGGCGGCGAACGCTTTGTGATTTCACTGGCATTGGCATTGGCGTTGAGCGATATGGCATCGCAAAACGTAAAGATTGATTCGATGTTCATTGACGAGGGCTTTGGAAGCCTCTCTCCCGACGATCTTTACAATGCCATTGCGATGCTTGAGCGCATGCAGGTGGAAGGCGATAAACTGGTGGGCATCATCAGCCATGTTGAAAGCCTCAAGGAAAGAATTGGCACCCAAATTGTGGTGGAGAAACTGCAGAATGGAGAAAGTACACTTTATCTTAAATGCAACGAACAACAAAGGAGTTTGAAGATTATTGGGGTTTAAAATTGTAAATTTATCACATGAAAACACTGCTCCTGCTCATATCCCTTTTTGCCATACAGCAAACCAAGGCCCAAAAGATATTTTCAGTAGACTATGAAAGCCAAGCGGATGTAAAAGTTTTTGTGGTAAAATATGAGAGCCAGGCAGACCTGAAAGTCTTCAAAGTAAAATACGAATCGCAGGCCGGCAATAATGATGGCAAGTGGTTTTTTACTCAATACCAAAATCAAGCCAAAAAGAAAATCTACTTTGTCAAATATGAAAGCCAGGCAGAGGTAAAGATTTTTTTTGTTGAATACGAATCACAGGCCGGCTGGAAGAACAATCAAAAAAAGCATTTCTTTTATTGATGGCCTTCGTCGATTTGAAAAAGGCGGATTATTTTCCTCCTTCAATGATCGCCTTGTAAGCAGGCTTGCGCAGGTAATTTGCGTCAAATGGCAGCGGCCAGTCTGGAGCGCCTTGCCAAGAAGGAATCCAGGAGTCTGCATCGCCCACATTCCAGGTAGTGATGCCGAACTGTTGTGATTTGGGTATGGCATTGTAAGTCTTCACAACCTGTCTGTACCGATCCGCCTGCTGTTCAGCCATGGCTGCAGTAAATACAAGCCCCTGAACCTTGTTGTTGTTGACACGCACATCCAACTCTGAAATATGCACTTTGAGCCCTGTCGCTGCAGCAAAATCAATGGCTGCACTGATGTTGGCATCTGACTGGTTATAAGTCATGTGAAACTGCATGCCGATGCCATGAATCGGAATATTTCTTGCCTTGAATGAATTGATGAGGTTGCCAATGGCGGTGCGTTTGGCACTGCTGTACTCATGACCATAATCATTGTAAAACAACAGTGCTGCGGGGTCTGCTTCATGCGCATATTGAAAACACCTTGCGATATAATCTGGGCCAAGATGTTGAACCCAAACACTAGGCCGGATGGTTCCGTCATCGTTGAAATATTCGTTAACCACATCCCATGAAGCAACCTTTCCTTTGAAATGCGTAACGACGGTTTGGATATGCGCCTTCAACATGTTTTCCCAGGCGATGGAATCACCAGAAAAATTGGTCACCCAGGCTGGTAAATATTGATACCAGTTCAAGGTATGGCCATGAAGTCGCTTACCATTTTTCTGGGCAAAATCAACCAGATAATCGGCATCAGCCCAATTAAATGTGTTTTCTGCGGGATGCAGGGCCCGAAATTTCATTGCATTTTCTGCAGTAATGCTGTTGAATTCTTTTGTAACCACTTCGATGTACCTGGCATTGTTTTTCATCCTTGAAATGCCAACAGAGGCGCCCATCGGGAAAGGCATATATTGATAAAGATTGGTATCTGCAACCTTAGATTGATGCTTGGGAAAAGAAATTGTTCCGGCTGATGCAATTGCCATTGTTGGGAAAGCAGTACTAAATAAACAAACCGTCAGCAGAAAATAGATCCTGTATTTTTTCATTCGTTCAATGACTTTGGCTTCAGTAAATGTAATCAATATCTTCCCTAAAGCAGTAATTGCACTAAATTGCTATTGTTCAAAATTCATGAGCAGCAACCAAATGCACAACAACATGTCAACCATGAAAAAATCATTGCCTGTTTCACTGCTTTTTATTTTTGTTCTCTTCGCGTTTGGCGCCATCGCTCAGGACCGTTACACAGTAAAGCCTGGCGATCCCAACGGCATCAAAAAATGGTACATGGGCCGGCAAATTGCATACGTGATGAGCCATTTTGGCATCGACTGGCTTGAACGGCAGGAAAGGGAGATGGAGGAAAACACAACCCAATTGTTGAAAAACCTTTCCGTAAAACCGGGGATGTTCATTGCAGACATCGGAGCCGGAAGTGGCTACCACAGCACATTGCTGTCAAAAATGGTGGGCGATGGAAAAGTATATGCGGTGGATGTGGAACCGGAAATGATTGCCTACCTAAACGACAGGATCAAGCTGGAAGGAATCAAAAACATCGTTCCGGTACTGAGTACAGAACAAAAAGTTTCCCTGCCTGCCAACAGCATTGACATGATGTTGCTGGTGGATGTATACCATGAATTTTCCTTTCCTTATGAGATGGCGCTTTCCATGCTGGATGCCCTCAAGCCCGGCGGCAAGCTGGTGTTGGTAGAGTTCAGGGCCGAAGACCCGGCCGTACCCATCAAAACCATCCACAAGATGAGCGAAGCACAGGCAGTAAAAGAACTCAAGGCCGCTGGATTCAATGTAGAAAAAAACATCAGCAACCTTCCCTGGCAACATTGCCTGATTTTCAGGAAGCCCAAACAATAAACTTGTTCTAAAACCCATTTGTGCGGATTCTGCAGAAATGCGTGGGATCATTTTAATCATGCTTGATGCTCGATCAGAAATGCTTAGCATGATTTATTTGTGCTCAATGCACCCTGCTAAATGCGTGGATTGACTTTAATTATGCTTAATTTGAAGGCTGATGTAAAATTGAAGCCATGCAAAAAAAACAGTTGAATTTCCTGCTATCATCCCTGCGCCAACTAGCTCATTTTTCTCTGATGGCTTTCTTCTGCGTCAGCATGCAAGCCCATGGCCAAAGCAAAAAGCCCAACATCGTTTTTCTGTTGATTGATGACCTTGGCTATGCAGATTGTGGATTCAATGGCGGAAAGGATATTCTCACACCCAATATTGACAGGCTGGCAAAAGAAGGTGCCATCCTTAAAAACCATTACGTGCAGCCGGTCTGCTCACCCACACGGTCTGCCCTGATGACAGGCCGGTATCCAACGAAGACAGGTATCTACAACATCATTACACCAGGCGCACAATGGGGGCTTCCTTTGAATGAAAGGACCCTGGCCAATGCGCTTAAGGAGGCCGGCTACCATACGGCCATCACCGGAAAATGGCACCTGGGTGAATTTGAAAAAGCCTATCAGCCCAATGCAAGGGGTTTTGATCATCAATATGGTCATTTTTTTGGCGCCATCGATTATTTCACGCATGTACGAAACAACCAGCTGGATTGGTACCGCAACGGAGATTCCCTCCAGGAGGAAGGTTACTCAACACATCTCGTTGCCCGCGAAGCCTGTCAGACCATTGAGAACAATGACCAGAAAAAACCGCTGTTCCTCTATGTCCCCTTCAATGGTGTGCACAGCCCTTTTCAGGTGCCCGAAAAGTATACAATGGCATATCCCAACCTGGAAGGCAACCGGAAAAAGCTTGCCGGTATGTTGGCGGCCGTTGATGAGGCGGTCGCACAAATTGTTGCGTCCCTGAAAAAAATAGGGATGTTGGAGAACACAATCATCATTTTTTCGAGCGACAACGGTGGCCCGCCTCCGGGAAACAATGCCCCATTGCGGGATTTCAAGGCAACCATCTATGAAGGCGGAACCCGTGCCGCAGCATTCGCGCATTGGCCCGGGCATATTCCTGCAGGAAAAACCATTGAAGGTGCCATGCACATCATCGATTGGTACCCGACCCTTGTAACCCTTGCAGGAGGGTCTTTGAAGCAAGCCCTGCCCATTGACGGCAAGGATGTCTGGCCGATGATTACCAAAGCAGGAAAAACTCCGCACAAGGCCATTCTTTCTGTCTCCACCCTCGGACCATCGCAGGCGGCCATCCGGATAGGAGATTGGAAACTCATCGTGGATGATGCTGAAGAATCAGGCGGTGATGCCAAAAAAAAACAACCTAAAAACTACGAACCAGTATCGCTTTTCAATCTTGCAGAAGACCCGGGAGAATCTAGAAACCTCGCGTCCACCTATCCTGATAAGGTTGCTGAACTGCGCAAAGAACTGTCTGCATTGTTAAAGGATGCTGTTGCGCCCGGCGGGAAATAAAACCTACCATCATCTCCCAAAAATTGATTGTACAGGCCTGCCAATCCAAACCTGTGGTGCCTTCAGTTTCAAGGCAGCAGCGATGGTGGCGGCTGTATCAAAGGTCATGATGCTTTCCTGGATCTGATGGTTTTTTCGGATGCCCGGACCAACAACAATCCATGGTATTTGCATTTCCACCATGGTGGTGCTTCCGTGTCCTTTGTTGATGCCGCCGTGATCTGCGGTTACCAACACCAATGTTTCATCCGCAATGCCCGCCCTTTCAATGCTTTGCAGGATTTCTCCAATATGCGCATCCGTTCGCTCCACAGACGCATAGTATTCAGGGGTGTCATGACCAACCGTGTGGCCTACGCTGTCTACATCATGCAAATGCACAAATAAATAATTCGGTTTTTTTGTCTGGATATAATCAACCACTGCATTCGTCAGCGCAACATCTCCATCACAATTCAGGTCTTTGTTGACGGCTGCTTTGGGAAACAAATACCCAATGCCATCCCACTCATAAATAAAGCCAATCTCACTCTCCGGCCTGCTCTTCCTGAGCAATCCCGCTATGGAAGGGAACATCCCATATTCATCCAAAACCCTTGAGGGCATGTCGGGAGCCTTGCTTCCCCAGGTGGTGAAACCATGCAACTCAGGACCAGCCCCCATGTTCATGGAAGCCCAGTTGGCCGCACTGGCGCTGGGCAATACTGTCCTGGCTTCCAGGCTCCAGGAGCCTCGCTGCATCATGGACTGCATCACAGGGAGCTTGGCCTTTTTGAACGCATACGCACCCATGCCATCTACTCCAATCAACACAACATGTTTTATTTTTTGTTGAGAAAACGATGGTGCGTAACATGCGATCATGATGGCGATGAAAAAAAGAATTCGTTTGGCCATGGTATTGTATTGTTTAATCACTTTGCGTTCTACCTGCGGAATCAGATTCAAATGGTTTCATGAACCCAAAAGCATGTGGTGGGGTTTGGCTTTTACTTGGTCTCCTTCTTCAACAATTCAAAATAAGTAACCCTGAACTTATCACCCTTGACCTTGCCCTGCACCTTTGCTTTGCTGATGGCATTGCAAAAACCTTCTTGGTCGTGTGCGTCGCCATGGTCATCGATACCGGTGCCATCCACAAAATAATCCTTGCCTTCAAACTTTACAGCCAGCTTGCAACCATCACCCTTCATCTTGAACATGCAGGTGCCGCAGGTGGCCTCCAGTGTAAGCAAAGGCTTGGAATTGTCCAATACCATTTTTTGCTTCTTTGTTTCCTGCGAAAAAACACCAACACTGAACAATAATCCAATCAATACAACAATTGTTTTTTTCATCTTACTGTTTTAAAAAGGCTTTTGCATAATTGACTTTCAGCGCGTCTAAAACAGGCAGATGGCCTGTCACACGCTTTTTAAAATCACCATAGTTTTTTGCAGCCATCGGAGACCAGGCAATCTCAGCCAAAGCCAGTGCCCTGGGATAGGTCATGTATTCTGCATAAGGCAGGTCCTTGATGTATTCCGTCCAAACATTGCCCTGGATGCCAATAACATGTTTTGCCTCGGCTGCATTGAGTTCTGGCAAATAGGGTTCAAAAGAATAGGTCTTGGCAAGGGTCAGGTTTCCGCCAATAGCGATGGGCTCTGTATTGGCATCCGCCTGGTAATAATCAAAATACAAAAAGCTGTTGGGAGACATCACCACATCATGTCCTTGCTTGGCTGCTTCAACACCGCCGGCAGTTCCTCGCCATGACATGACTGTTGCATTGGGCGACAATCCACCTTCAAGGATTTCATCCCAACCCAATAATTTTCTTCCTTTGGATGTGATGAATTTATCGATCCTGCGGATGAAATAACTCTGCAGTTCGTGTTCGTCTTTCAAGCCCTCTTTCTTGATCAGGTCCTGACAAAAACGGCTTTCCTTCCATTGTGCTTTTGGGCACTCATCGCCACCAATATGGATATATGGGCCAGGGAACAAGGCCATCACTTCTGTCAACACATTTTCCAAAAAAGTAAAAGTCTCTTCGCGCGGAAACAGAACATCTTCTGAAACGCCCCACTTGGTGCCCACCTGGTAGATCCTGTCTGCATTGGCGCCCAATTGCGGATAGGCGGCCAGCACGGCTTGTGAGTGTCCGGGCATTTCAATTTCAGGAATCACGGTAATGAATTTCTTGCCTGCATAGGCAACGATATCTTTTACTTCCTCCTGTGTGTAAAAGCCTCCGTAGGGCTTGCCATCAAACTTCTTGTCGCTGAAACGCCCAACGGTAGACTCTTTTCTGATGGAAGAAATTTTGGTAAGCAATGGGTATTTTTTGATCTCAATCCTCCATCCCTGGTCTTCTGTGAGGTGCCAATGGAAAATATTCATCTTGTACATGGCCATCAGGTCGATGAACCTTTTGATATGGTCAACGGGATAATAATGACGGCCTACGTCCAGCATCAATCCACGGTAGCTGAAGCGCGGCTCATCGGCAATATTGCAATTGGGAATGGTCAAGGCAACTGCAGTTTGCTCCTTTCCGTAAACCTGCGCAGGCATGAGCTGCATGAGGGTTTGAAGGGCATAGAAAGCGCCTTTGCCAGTCTTTGCTTGCAACTCAATTTTTTTGGATGTTACATTCAATGCATAGGCCTCTTCACCAAGGGTGCTGTTCATTACAACCACAATGCCAGATGCGGATTTTCCAACCTTGATGGGCAAACTGATGCCGGAAGCCGTTTGGCACTGTGCCGCCAGCATGTCGGCCACAGCCCTGAAAGACTCATCACCAATGGCGATGCTCATGCCTTTTTTGATGGTGAAACTGCCCTCAGCCGGCGTAAGTTGTTTGGGCACCGGAATAAGGTTGTATGCATTTTGCGCGATAGCAGAAAATGAAAATCCTGCAATCAAAAAGGCGAGTAAGATTCTTTTCATATGCTTGTTTTGATCGATTGAAATTTAAAGTTTAACCCTGAATGGAGAGGCGGGCAAGGACTCCTTGTTGAATAGGTTTACATCCATGCAATTGCTCCAGCCATAGCGAACGGAAACCGGCGCTTCCTTGAGTTCCTCAGACCATACCACTACCGTCTTGCCCTTCACTTTTGCCTTGGCCGGTACAAATGCATCCCCACCTGCGCTGATTTCAAATCCTTTCAATGCATTGTTTTTTTGCAGGCCTTTTTGGGCATGGTCAAATCCCAGCACAAGCTTGTTGCCACTGCGCTTGACGGATGTTTGAACAGGGCCCATGTACGCGATTTTTTCTCCGTAGGCCAATGCCCTCGCACCCAATGACAACCTGTATCCGACGGGTTGTTTGTTGATGGGATGGATGTCATTGCAATCACCACAATCGGTGGTAACCACCATGGCGGTATTGGGCACGCGTTGATAAGAAATGAGTTGTGATTCCCTGATATCAGGAGTCATGTCTTTATAAGGTGCAACCTGCACAAACAAGAATGGAAAGTCACCGAGTTTCCATTGGCTTCTCCAATCGGTGATCATGGCGGGGAACAGTGTTTGATAAAGCGTGGATTCGTTTCTGTTGCTTTCTCCCTGGTACCAGATGGCTCCTTTGATACCATAAGGAACCAAGGGTGCAATCATCGCATTGTACAATCCACTATAGCCCGCCTTTCTTTTTTCATCTGCCTTCATCAGGCCCTGGACCAGCGTGTCATTGGCCATCATGGCCTCTTTGCTGATCCATTTCTCTGCAGGCGTGCCTCCCCAGGAAGAATGGATGATGCCGATGGGCACATTCAATTGGGCTTGCAGGTCGCGGGCAAAAAAATACGCCACTGCAGAAAACTCGACTACTGATGCCGTATCGCAAACCTTCCAATCGGCCTTGATGTCCGTTTGTGGGTTGCTGTTTGTTTTTAAGGGGATGGTGATCATCCGGATATTGTTGTTGGCGGCATTTTTTTTCTCTTCCAACCAGTTGGTGAGGGGTTGCTGTCCTCTCCTGGGGCCCAGCTGGCGCTCCATGTTGGACTGCCCACTGGCCAACCAAACTTCTCCGATCATGATATCGTTCAGGGTGATGGTATTGTTGCCCTGGATGGTCATGGTGTAAGGACCTCCGGCATTCATGGGCTGAAGGGAGATTTCCCATTTGCCATTTTGGGCAACCGTGCTGACCGTCTGTCCATTCATGGAAACGGTTATTTTTTCTCCAGCTGCAGCGGTACCCCAAACAGGTATGTTGATGCCGCGCTGCAATACAGCATGGTCATTGAACATGCCGTGCGGCTTAACATCAGCGGTGGCGGAGGAGGCGCATAGGGATAGCAAGAATGATATGGCAAGAATCTTGTTCATGGTTTTGTTTTAGCGCAATAAATGATTGATGGGTGCTAGAGTGCAGCCAACCTGATGTTCCTGAAACTGCAAGACATTTCATTGCCTGGATGCAGCTGAAAACCAACCGGGCCTGATGCTGGCATGTTCTCTGATGTATAGGTCATCACTTCATTGCCATTCAGCCAAACGGTATAGGTGCTACCCACCACCTTCACCTTCATGGTGTTCCAGTCTTTCAGTTTCAGGATATCCTTCACCTTGGCTTCAACCGGATACCCTTTTTTAGGAATATAGGGCGATGCAGTAA
>ENA-OUVC01001658-OUVC01001658.1-marine-metagenome-genome-assembly--contig:-NODE-1658-length-12995-cov-2.542576_pt1 | contig 12995 bp, 12 predicted proteins | sample MGYA00248622_ERZ508571 | MGnify/ENA primary metagenome ERZ508571 (study PRJEB26236, sample SAMN06267175) | marine metagenome | isolation source: Columbia River Estuary | place: USA:Columbia River... | reverse complement strand
CAGTAAGCCGCGAGGTTTGATTGGCATTTTTCTGCGCTGTGACAGGCAAGTAGCGTATCGAGAAAGTTGGCGTGAGGCGCCTATGAACTGCTGAAAGAGTTGTCGAAGCGGCGATTTATTCACGCCGATGCACTTTAGATACGCAGGACTAAGATGGTAATTTATCTTAACTCTCGGTGTTTATACTATGGAGACCTTCGGGAGACACGATGTTCAGAGCTCAACGTCGATAGCATGCTCGTTTAGTCTCGACGCGTACGGATAAGCGTGCATCGCAGCAGCTTTTTTGGAATGCAGTCCAAAGCCGTTTTTAGGCCTTTTCGCCTCGTTGGGCCCGGCTCCGGGAGACTCCTGATCGGTTTCTGAAAATCCCACGGGAAAGGCTGGGAATAAGTTCGCCTTACTGCCGATATGGCCGACTACGCGACACCTCGCTCAACAGAGTTTAACGAGACACATATGTCGAAACGACGTTCTTATAACCGGAGCGCTCCGTGCGAACATCAATATAACTCGATGCTCACTGTTCAAAAGTACTTAATAACGAAATCCAAATCCTACGGAGCCCTCCACCGCTTCTGGCTCATAGCCCGCGGAAGTGCCGATGATCGGCTCGTAGTCAAATTGCAACTTCTTAACTTGAATTTGAATGAAGGCCACATCGTTGATAAATGACCGCGCTCCAAACCCAAACCCGAGTCCATTGATGTTTTTTCGACCTTTGACTGTCTCCGCGGTGGATAGCGCGGTTACTTGCCCGACACCGCGAGCTCCCTCGTAGGAAACTAACGCATAGATCAGGCTTTTCTCAGCAACCGTGAACCCCGGCTCAAAATATATACTGTAGTTTCGTGTTGCAGATAGCTTGGAGACTGCATCATCAATCGAAATCTGCCCAGCTTTTAAGTCAGGCAAACGGTACGTTGCCCCAATAGAAAAAACCGTCCTATCGGCCGCCGAGTAGCCAAAGCCCACTTGCGCGAAACCGTTTGCAGAAGACTCACCTAAGCTGCGTATCTTTGTATTCTCGTCGCTGAGCTCAATGTTTGTTGAAGCGAGAGATCCGTTTAGACTAAAAAATAGCCCACTAAAGCTTGGCTCTCCCGCTAATGCCAAATGAACGGACATGACACCAAGCATCGTTACCCAAATCCACTTTGCCCGCCTCATCAGTGACCTCCACCGTATGTCGTTAGGGTGTGTGATACTAATTGGGGGCTTGAGGGACTACGGTACGGTGCCACTCACTCGTAGATTTGTTTTATCGTCTGATACGAGCTGGCGATCCGGACTCCGACCGCCACTCTTCCTCTGCCAATGTTTCTGCAAATGTCGTGCGACAGCGCGCTGAGAAAGCGCCGGTAAACTGACGATACTGCGACCGTCGACACCACGTGAGTTCCGCCCCTTGGGAAATTCGTGGTTCGAGAAGCCCGAAGCGGTGAACGTATTTCGTTCCCCATCTCAGCGGTAAAAGGGATCGTTGGGGTTAGTACTAGAAACACTTGCTTCGGGCTTTTTATTTTTGGGGCCATCAGCGCCCCACTAAGTCAGTTCATCGCCACAACATCGTCCAAACGGTTGAAAAGCCTCCGTACGTGCGTTGCCGCACAAACCCCACGCAAATCTGTTGCGAGAGGGGGGGGGGTGCGTTGCAATCAAGTTGGGGGCTGGCGGTGTTGATGGACGGATTCTCGCTATGTTGGCCTCTACAAGCCCCTTTTTTCGCGTATTGCCTGATCGCATCAAAAATCGGCTTGCGCACTCGATATCTTTGATTGAGTTGACACGAGGCGAAACCGAGCAATTCCGTGAGGGGGACGCTTATCTTTACTTTCCGGCAACCTGTGTTCTCAGCGTTTCCGTGCGCGTTCCGAATTTACCCAGTGTGTTTATGACATTCGCCGGAGCGAATTTGATTGTCGGGCTTGGGGGCATAATCGGCACTGAGGCTTTAATTTATGGGGCTCGCGTGGTCGGTAGTGGGTACGCGTATAGGGTTCCAGAAAGATATTTTCTGTCCATGTTTGAGTCTGCGGAGCAGTTTAATTTGTTCCAGCGCAAGGCCGCGCTCACCGCAGCGGAGCTCGCGATCATCAAAGCTACTTGTGGAGCAACCCATTCAACTGCGCAGCGCCTTGCGTGCACACTTCTCGAAGCATGTGATGCTTTTGGGGTGGGTCGGCCCATCACGTTGATGCAGGCTGAGTTAGCGCGTCTCCTGTCCGTGACTCGGGAATCCGTTGGGGGGTTGCTCAATCAGTGGTTTCGCGCAGGTATCCTGATGCATCGGCGTGGTCAGATTTCGCTCGAACATCGATCTGGAATACTTGAGCTATCGTGTCAATGTTATGAGGCGACTCATGATCTCCAAGGAAGGGCGCTGCGAAGATGGCAAGAAATTACGTGGCGCTAGTCATCACGCGCAGTGGCGCACAAGTCGAGCGCTGATGGTGTGCGTCGCCATTCGCGATCTCGACTCGCTGAGACCTGAATAGATCCGAGGCTTCCACCGGCCGCTACGCTTTGAGATCGAATCGATCGGCCTCCATCACCTTAGTCCACGCGGCGATGAAGTCTTTGACGAACTTCTCGCGATTATCGTCTTGCGCATAGAGCTCGGCGTAGGCACGCAAGATCGAGTTTGACCCGAACACGAGATCGACGCGCGTGGCCGTATAGCGCGTGGCGCCCGTCTTACGATCGACGATGTCGTAACTGTTGTGGCCTGTGGGCTTCCAGTCGTAACGCATGTCGGTGAGCGTGACAAAGAAGTCGGTCGTGAGAGCGCCCACGTGCTCAGTGAAAACACCATGCTGGCTGCCGCCATGATTGGTGCCGAGTACCCGCATGCCGCCCACCAGCACAGTCATCTCCTGCGCAGTGAGACCGAGCAGTTGTGTTCGATCCAGGAGTAACTCCTCGGGCTTCACCGCGTAGTGCTCTTTCTGCCAGTTACGGTAACCATCGGCGAGCGGCTCCAGCACGGCGAAGGAGTCCACATCGGTCTGTTCTGGCGTGGCGTCACCGCGCCCGCTCGAGAAGGGCACGCTGATATTGAAGCCAGCGGCTTTGGCTGCTTTCTCGACACCGACGTTTCCCGCGAGCACGATGATGTCGGCCACGCTGGCGCCGACCTCGTGCGCGATTGGCTCAAGAACAGAGAGTACTTGGGCCAGTCGCTCGGGTTCGTTGCCAGCCCAATCTTTTTGGGGCGCAAGACGAATACGAGCGCCGTTCGCGCCGCCACGATGATCCGAGCCGCGGAAGGTGCGGGCACTATCCCAAGCGGTACAGATCAACTCGGCAACGCTGAGCGGGCTCGCAGCGATTTTAGCTTTGGCAGCCGCGATATCGAACTGGTCATTCCCCTTGGCGATCGGGTCTTGCCAGATCAAATCCTCGGTCGGCACTTCAGGGCCGATGTAGCGTGACTTCGGGCCCATGTCGCGATGCGTCAGCTTGAACCAGGCACGAGCGAAGACCTCTGAGAAGTAGGCGGGGTCACGATAGAAGCGCTCGGAGATTTTTCGATACTCCGGATCGACCTTCATCGCCATATCCGCATCGGTCATGATCGGATTCAAGCGGATCGAGGGGTCCTCAACATCGGCAGGCCTATCCTCTTCTTTGATGTTGATCGGTTCCCACTGCCACGCGCCGGCGGGGCTTTTCTTCAATTCCCACTCGTAGTTAAGCAAGAGGTGGAAGTAGCCGTTGTCCCAACGAGTGGGGTACGTCGTCCACGCGCCTTCGATGCCGCTCGTGACGGTATTGCGGCCAACGCCGCGACCTTTTTTATTGAGCCAGCCGAGCCCTTGCGCTTCGACATCCTCGGCTTCCGGATCCGGTCCGAGGTCGGCGGCATTGCCGTTGCCATGCGCTTTGCCTACGGTGTGACCGCCAGCCGTCAATGCGACGGTCTCTTCATCATTCATCGCCATGCGCGCGAAGGTGAGGCGAACATCTTGTGCCGTGCGCAGCGGATCTGGTTTGCCGTTCACGCCCTCGGGGTTCACGTAAATCAAACCCATTTGCACCGCAGCGAGTGGATTCTCAAGACTCGTTCGATTCTCGTCTTCGTAACGAGTCGACTTCAGCCATTCTTTCTCGGAGCCCCAATAGACATCCTTCTCCGGCTGCCAAATATCTTCACGACCGAGGCTGAATCCGAAAGTTTTAAGGCCCATCGACTCGTAGGCGACGTTGCCTGCGAGGATGATGAGATCGGCCCAGGAGATGCGATTGCCGTATTTCTTTTTGATGGGCCAGAGCAGTCGTCGCGCTTTGTCGAGATTGGCGTTATCGGGCCAAGAATTCAGCGGGGCGAAGCGTTGGTTGCCCGTGCCCGCGCCACCGCGACCATCGGCCACACGATAGGTGCCCGCGGCGTGCCACGCCATACGAATCATCAGGCCACCATAGTGACCCCAGTCTGCTGGCCACCAATCCTGACTGTTGGTCATCAGCGCGACCAAGTCTTTCTTCAAGGCAGCGAGGTCGAGTTTTTTGACCTCCTCGCGATAGTGGTAGCCCTTCAGCGGATTCGTTTTGGTGTCGTGCTGATGCAGGATGTCGAGGTTCAGAGAATTTGGCCACCAGGCCATATTGCTGCTGTGGCCCGAGGTGTTGCCACCGTGCATGACGGGGCATTGACCGGTCTTTGACATGGCTATCTCCTATCTGCGTTTCAATCTTCGAGATCAGCGTACGCTCGAATCAGACACGCGTGCCAATCGAAGGTTTCGATACGGAGGATAGGTTTTTTCGATCAGTCGATCAGTGCGGCAGACTTCACTAGGGCCCATACGGGTGAGCCCCTACTCAATCGCAACGTTGCGAGAGCTCGATGGGTAACTCGCGAGAGCAGCATCGCTTCACCACACCGAACCGCAACTAGTGCCTGCGAGGCATGCGCCTCGTTCGTGATCGACTCGATCACACCTGGAATGACGTTTTGAATCGTGCTGTGACTTTGCGCCGAAGTTGCGAGACTCACATCGCGAGCGAGGATGCGAAGACGAATAGTCGCACCCGTCTCGAGTCCGGCATCGCGCACCCAAAGCGTGCCATCACCAAAGTCCACCTCTGCCAGATGAAACTGTGGGTCGACTCCCGTGATTCGACTTTCGATCACGACGCCAGCCTCATCACCAGCTGCCGCGGCCATCGCGGCGTTGGTGCAGATTTCGCGCAAAGCGCCGCTCGCAGTGACGCATCCGTTCTCTAGCATGACGACGTGATCGGCAAGCTTCGCGAGTTCATCGAGCGAGTGTGTCACGTAGATCACCGGGATCTGTAACTCGCGGTGTAGTCGCTCGAGCCAGGGCAAGATCTCTTTCCGCCTGGCCACATCGAGCGATGCGAGCGGTTCATCAAGCAGCAGAATCTTTGGCTGCGTGACGAGCGCGCGGGCGATGGCGACGCGTTGTCTCTCACCGCCCGATAAGTTGATGGTAGAGCGCCCGAGCAATGCCGCAATACCCAGAAGATCGATGGCATCGTCGAGCGCCGTGCGGGCTACCGCCCGCTCGATGTGCAAACGATTCAGGCCAAATTCCAAATTGCGACGTACATCGAGATGCTCGAAGAGGCTCGCTTCTTGAAAAACGTAGCCGAGTTGGCGTTGCCAGGTTGGTACGAAAATCCGTCGTTGATCGTCTTGCCACACTTCATCATCGATGGCGATGCGACCCGATGCGCGCTCGAGACCCGCGATACAGCGCAGTACCGTCGTCTTCCCTGAGCCCGAGGGGCCGAAGAGCGCGGTGACGCCCTGCGCAGGAACGGCGACGTCGATTGCGAGATTGAAGTCGGCGCGTTGCAGGGCGATCGATAGCGTAATCGCGGGCGTGCTCATGGCAGCGCCGCTCCAGCGCGACGACGCAGCCGAGTAAGCGCCACCAGCATAACGAAGGAGAACGCCACCATCAGCGCCGCGAGTCGATGCGCTGCTTCATATTGCATGGCCTCGACGTAGCCGAAGATCTGCGTCGCGACGACGCGCGTTTCTCCCGGAATATCGCCACCGATCATCAGCACGACGCCGAACTCACCCACGGTGTGTGCAAAGGTGAGTACCGCTGCGGTCAACAAGCCGGGCTTCGCCAGTGGCAATGCGACACTGAAAAACGCATCGAAAGGTTTGGCGCGCAAGGTGGCGGCCACTTCGAGGGGTCTTCGTCCTAGCATCTCGAAGGCATACAAAATCGGATACACGGCAAAGGGTAGCGAGAAGATCACCGAGCCGATCACCAGCCCCGTGAATGAGAACGACAACAGACCGAGGCCAAATGATTGGGTGAGAGTGCCGATCCAGCCATCGGGGCCGAGTGACAGCAGGATGTAGAAACCGAGTACGGTCGGAGGCAGGACGAGAGGGAGGGTAACAAGTGCGAGGATGGCGCCGCGCCAGCGCGAGCTCGCACGAGCGAGCCACCATGCGAGCGGAGTTGCGAGTAAGAGCAAGATCAGCGTCGTGATCGCCGCCAGTTGCAGCGTGAGCCAGATGGCTTGTCCGCTATCATGGCTCGGCATCATGGCAGCTCGTAACCGTAACGTCGGATGATGTCGCGGGCGGACTGAGAGTCGAGATAACGGAGCAGTGCGAGGGCGGCCGGATTATCTTTTCCCTTGGCGAGCAGAATCGCATCTTGTTTGATGGGTTCGTGCAGGTTAGCAGGCACGAGCCAAGCCGAACCGCGTTGCAGTTTTCCATCCGTCATGACTTGCGAGAGCGCGACGAAACCGAGTTCCGCGTTGCCCGATGCTACAAATTGGAATGCCTGGTTGATGTTGGCGCCCTCGACGATGTTCGATTGCAGTTTGTTGAGCAGGCCGAGCTTGCTGAGCGTCTGTATGGCTGCGGCGCCGTAGGGAGCTAGTGTCGGATTCGCGATGGCAAGACGTCGGAAGTCACCGTCACTCAGCACATCACCTTTGGCATCGACGTAATCGGCATTTCGACTCCACAGGACGAGACGTCCAATGGCGTAGGTGCGTTGTGTCTCTGTGACGGCGTTCCCCTCTCCTGCAAGTTTGGTTGGGGTGCTCGAATCGGCTGACAGCAGTACCTCATAGGGGGCACCTTGACGAATCTGCGCATAGAGCTTCCCCGTTGCTCCGAGTGAGATCACGGCGCGATGCCCTGTCGCACGCTCGAATGTGCGGGCGAGTGACTGTGCAGGTGCTGCGAAATTCGAGGCAACGGCCACATGCACCTCGTCAGCACGACCCGGCGTGCTCGTCAGCGCTGCGATCAGCAGCAAGGCTGCTATTCGTGCGATAGCCATGACCCGCATCGATGCCATGGCTTGAGGTGTCAGCCCTCCTGCGCGAGGCGGCGCAGGTCGGAAGCAAACGCCTCGATGGCGATATCGGGCTGCGCGATCAAACGCAGTTGATTGCGACGGTCGTAGACGTAAAGAGTGGCGGAATGATCGACGGTGTAGTCTTTGCCATCAGCAGTCGGCACTTTGACGGCGATGGCGTGGAAGGCCTTGACGACCTTTTCGAGTTCCGCGGGCTCTGGTCGAAGACCGATGAAGCTCGGGTCGAAATTCTTCACATAGGCTTCAAGGCGATCGGGTGTATCGCGCTCGGGATCCACGCTCACGAGTAGCACCTGCAGCTTGTCGGCATCGGGGCCGAGCGCATCGCGCACTTGACGCAAACGCATCAAGGTCGAGGGGCACACGTCAGGGCAGCGCGTGAAGCCAAAGAAGACGAGCGTGATTTGACCTTTGAAATCTTCGACACGGCGGATCTGCCCGCGCGTATCCGCGATGCCTATGTCCTTGCCGTAGGCGATGCCAGAGACTTCTGACGCATTAAAAGGCGGAGGATGCGGTGAGCAGGCGCCGAGCGCGAGCAGGACCGCACTCATCATCGAAACGATTGCAGAACTCCGATGGAGTGGCATCGCAAGGCTCACCGTTGCTCGACACGAAACTGTGCGGTGACGGCGCCGGCTTTTTCGAATTGCAGTTGTACCGGAAACGTCGCACCCGTCTCGAGCGGTGCTTTGAGCTGCATGAACATCAAGTGCAGGCTACGCGGCTTCAACTCCACTTTGCTGTTCGCTGGAATCTCGAGTCCTTCGGTGAGCTGGCGCATGCGCATCACACCGCCTTCCATGCTCGTATTGTGAATTTGCACTTCAGCAGCGATGGGGCTTGTGGCCGAGACGAGGCGGTCTGCCGTCGCGCTTTCGTTGACGATGGTCATGAAGCCGCCACCGACGACTTGTCCGGGTGCCGTAGTGCGCGACCATGCATCCTCGATACGAATCGGGGTGGCGGCGTTAACGATGGAGGTGATGAGCGCGAAGGTGAGAGCGAGCGAGATGATTTTCATGACGGCAGCATATCCAATGGCAGGTTTGCGTCAATCTGGGGATTCCAAGCGCTCGCGTAACACTCGGACGCTCTCGGCGAGCGGGGTTTCTTGAGTTCGGATCGTGATATCCGCCGCCAGCGGCGCTTCGTAGGGGCTGTTCACGCCGGTCATATTCGGGATCTTGCCTTCGCGCGCCTTCCTGTAGAGCCCTTTCACGTCGCGCTGCTCGCAGACCGCAAGTGGCGTATCGACGAAGACCTCGATGAAATTATCGGTTCCGATCAGTTCGCGGGCGAGATCGCGCTCGCGGCGGAATGGCGAGATGAACGAGGTCATCACGATCAGTCCCGCATCCATCATCAGCTTGGCGACCTCCGCAATACGTCGAATGTTCTCGACGCGATCAGTATCGGTGAATCCGAGGTCTCGGTTCAGGCCCTGTCGAATGTTGTCGCCATCGAGAATGTAGGTATGCAGGCCACGGCCATGCAGCTCGACTTCGAGCGCGTTGGCAATCGTCGACTTGCCGGATCCCGAGAGACCGGTGAACCATAGCACCTTACCGGCGTGGCCATTGAGTGTTTCGCGAGCTTGACGATCGATGCTGAGTGACTGCCGATGCACATTCTGCGCCCGGCGCAGGCTGTGGCGAATGAGACCGGCAGCCACGGTGGCGTGGGTGTACCGATCGACCAGAATGAATCCACCGAGTTCGCGCGAGTTCGAATAGGGCTCGAACGCCAGAGGCTGCGTGGTTGCAATGTTGCAGACGGTGATGTCGTTGAGTTCGAGCTTGCGTGCGGGCTCTTCGGCGAGCGTGTTCACGTTGATGCGGTGCTTGATTGCCGTGATCGAGGCTCCCGTCCATTGGCTCGCGAGTTTCAAATCATAGCGACGACTCGCAAGACCCGGCTCTTCGTGCAGCCAGACCAGCGTGGCTTCGAACTGATCAGTCGTTTCGATCGGCGAATCCGCGCGGCTTAAGACATCGCCGCGAGAGATATCGATTTCGCGATCGAGGCATAGCGTGACGGCATCGCCCGCCGTTACCGTGGAACGATCGCCATCTCCTGTCACTATGCGCGAGATCTTTGCGATCTGGCCGCTTTGCGCCACGCGCAGCGAGTCGCCGAGCTTGAGTTCGCCGGCGGCGAGCGTGCCGGCGTAGCCTCGAAAATCGGCATTCGGGCGGCTTACCCATTGCACCGGAAAGACACTGCCAGCTTGCGGCGGACGACGAATGTCGATGGTGTCGAGATGCTCGATCAGCGATGGTCCGTCATACCAAGGCATGGCAGACGATCGTGTTGTGACGTTATCGCCGCGCAGCGCACTCATCGGGATGACCACCAGCGTCTCGAAGCCAAGCTGTCTGGCATAGCGAGCGAAGTCGCTTTCGATCGTACGATAACGCTGCTCATCGTAGCCGAGCAGGTCCATCTTGTTGATGGCGAGCACCACGTGCTTCAAGCCCATCAGCGAGACGAGATACGCATGTCGCCGTGTTTGAACCGTCAGACCCGTGCGGGCATCGACCAACAAGACCGCAAGGTCTGCTGTTGAGGCGCCGGTTGCCATATTGCGCGTGTACTGCTCGTGGCCGGGAGTGTCGGCGACGATGAAACTTCTTCGCGCGCTCAAGAAATATCGATATGCGACATCAATGGTGATGCCCTGTTCGCGCTCGGCGGAGAGTCCATCGACGAGTAGCGCAAAGTCGATGGAGTCGCCCTGCGTTCCGAAGCGACGCGAATCGCGCTTGAGTGCTGCAATCTGATCTTCAGGAATCTGCTGCGATTCGAAGAGCAGTCGTCCAATTAAGGTGCTCTTGCCATCATCGACGCTGCCGCAAGTAATGAATCGAAGTAGATCAATATCGTTCGGGGTTGCCATCAGAAATACCCCTCGCGCTTCTTCTGTTCCATGCTCGCGCCGGCGTCTTGGTCTATCGCTCGACCTTGCCGTTCCGAGACGCTCGATCGCCGCAGCTCATCGACGATATCTTTGACACTGCGCGCAGTGGATTCGATGGCACCACTCAAAGGGTAGCAGCCGAGTGATCGGAATCGAACCCAGCGCTCCTCGATACGCTCATCGGGTCGCAGTCGAAAACGCGCATCGTCCACCATGATCAGCATGCCGTCGCGCTCGACGATGGGTCGTGGTGCGGCAAAGTAGAGCGGCACGACTGGAATGTCTTCAAGCAGGGTGTATTGCCAGATATCGAGCTCGGTCCAGTTCGATAGCGGAAAGACGCGAAGACTCTCGCCCGTCTGCTTGCGGGTGTTGTAGAGATTCCAGAATTCCGGGCGTTGCCGCTTCGGGTCCCAAACGTGCTCGGCGTTTCGGAAGGAAAAAATGCGCTCCTTCGCGCGCGATTTTTCCTCATCGCGACGTGCGCCACCAAAGATCACATCGAAGCGATGTTGATCGAGGGCTTGCTTAAGACCGATCGTCTTCGTGATCTCCGTATGTAGCGCTGACCCATGATCAAAGGGATTGATATCCCGTGCGATAGCCTCAGGGTTCACGTGAACGATGAGGGGTTGTCCGCTATCGCGCGCGATGCGATCACGGAAGGCGTACATCTCACGAAACTTCCAACGCGTATCAACATGTAGGAGCGGCAAGGGTGGCATCGCGGGATAAAACGCTTTGCGAGCCAAGTGCAGCATGGCGCCGCTGTCTTTGCCGATCGAATAGAGCATGACCGGGCGCTCCGCTTCGGCGATGGCCTCACGGATGATGTGGATGCTCTCGGCTTCCAGGCGCTTGAGGCGACTGGAGAGCGCGCTCTGTTCGCGCGGCAAAGGCGCGACCGTCGAAAAAGTCTGAGGTAAGGTGCCTTCGTACAAACCCGCGACGAAGTCGATCGAGTCGGCGAGGTGTTCTGTCGGTCGCGTTGCCCAGTCGCGGGCGAGCTCGCCGTGCGTGAAGACCGTGATCGGCTTTGCGATATGCGCTGCTAATTCATTTAGCGCGACGATGTCGTCACCGTTCGGCGGGATGATCCAGTAACGACCACCGCGCGCGTCATTCGCATGCAGAGCGATGCGACCATTTGGCAGTCGATGCTTTTGCACGAAGAGGGCGAGGCGGCGTCGGCGCCGAGCCCACTCCAGTGCGTGGTTGGCAATAAGACGGTTCGGTGCTTGCTCTTCTGCGTTGCGGAGGGAGTCGAGATCGAGTTCGGGCGGCAGTAGCCCAAGCTCATGAAGTCGCCGCTCGGCTGTGCGCTTGGTTGCGGCTTGCCCCGCTGCTTGAAGGACCTCGAAGGCGCGATGGCTATCCCAAACGCCAGGGCCGTCGAGACCATGCAGGTCACAAGCGCCAGAGGGGTTTTCCGTCGTTATTTGCATTTAAACGTAATCCTAGGGGCTAATCGGGGTAAAAATCCAGTAATCGCGATAGAAAATACAAATTGGTGCAAATTGCGACAAAAGGCGGTTGAAGCCCTGACTGGGTTAGCATCGCGCTGCCATGAATATCGATGACGGTTACGATGAGATCCGCAGCGCCGTTCGCGCGCTCTGCGCCCAGTTTCCTGATGAGTACTTCCGCAAGATCGACCTCGAGCGGGGCTACCCCGAGGAGTTCGTCCGCGCGCTCACGGACGCCGGCTGGCTAGCGGCCCTGATACCGCAGGAATACGGCGGATCGGGCCTCTCGCTCGCTGAGGCGTCGGTGATCATGGAAGAGATCAACCGTTCAGGTGGCAACTCTGGCGCCTGCCATGGGCAGATGTACGTCATGAACGTGCTCGTACGTCACGGTAGCCAGCAGCAGCGCGAGTTTTATCTGCCTAAGATCGCAAGCGGCGAGCTGCGACTGCAGTCGATGGCGGTCACCGAGCCGACGACGGGCACCGATACGACGAAGTTGAAGACAACAGCGGTACGCAAGGGTGATCGCTACGTCATCAACGGTCAGAAAATCTGGACCTCACGGGCTCTCTACTCGGACCTGATGCTGCTGCTGGCACGCACCACGCCGCTTGATCAGGTGAAGCGCAAGACCGATGGGCTGACGCTATTCTACACCAAGCTTGATCGCGCCAAGGTGGAAGTCCGCCTGATCCACAAAATGGGCCGGCATGGCGTTGATTCGAACATGCTGTTTTTCGATGGGCTGGAAGTCCCGGAAGAAGACCGCATTGGCGCGGAAGGTGAGGGCTTTCGGCTGATTCTGCATGGGCTTAACCCCGAACGCATCCTGATCGCGGGGGAGGCTGTGGGGATTGGCCAGGCGGCTTTGTCTCGCGCGGCGAATTACGCCCGTACGCGGGAAGTGTTTGGCCGGCCCATTGGCCAAAATCAGGGCATCCAGCATCCGCTGGCCAAATCGTGGATGGAACTCGAAGCCGCCCACCTCATGGTGCAAAAGGCCGCCTGGTTGTATGACCAGGGGCTGCCTTGTGCCGCGGAAGCCAACAGTGCCAAGTTCCTTGCGGCAGAAGCCTGCTATCACGCCTGTGAAAACGCAATTTTCACGCATGGTGGCATGGGCTACGCCAAGGAGTATCACGTCGAGCGCTATTTGCGTGAGTCTTGGATCCCTCGCTTGGCGCCAGTAAGCCCTCAACTCATCTTGTGCTTCATTGCAGAAAAAGTGCTCGGCCTTCCCAAATCTTATTGAATCAATGTTGTTCCAATGTCGAA
>ENA-OUVC01001657-OUVC01001657.1-marine-metagenome-genome-assembly--contig:-NODE-1657-length-13001-cov-2.803002_pt1 | contig 13001 bp, 11 predicted proteins | sample MGYA00248622_ERZ508571 | MGnify/ENA primary metagenome ERZ508571 (study PRJEB26236, sample SAMN06267175) | marine metagenome | isolation source: Columbia River Estuary | place: USA:Columbia River... | reverse complement strand
CAAAATCCAGTTGCATCATTAATGGTCAGATCGTATTTGCCAGCTTTCAAACCTGTTATATCAAGTGTAGTACTACTAAATGGAGAAGGCCCAGTCCAAGAATATTGGAATGGAGCTTCCGCAGTACCTGCAACTGTCAAATCAAGTGAGCCATTACTGCCACCATTACAAGAAACGTTTGTTTGAACTGCGTCTGTAATGTTAATATCACAATTTTTGATTCCAATATCAGCAACTTGATTGTCTTTTTTACCAATATTAGCACCATCGATATAAACGTGATAAGCCGATCCCGAGATGTTTCCACTGCCTTTCCCAAGGCCCCAACCAATTTCTGGATCAAAAAAATCAACACCACTCGCAAGATGCCCTGCAAATTCAATAACAGCTTGTGTGCCAGAAGGAGTAAACGTTAATTCATAAACAGCATCCTGATCTCCTTCCGCATACTCTTTAAATGAGAATGAGAGTGCTGAAATTGTATTCCCACTGGGAACCCAAATTGAGAGCTCATTTTTTGATTGATTCATTGATGACTCAAATTTCTGCTTCTTATCAGAAACTGGTCCAACGCCAAATGAAGGAACAGGATTACCTGAAGGAGAAGGAATACCAACCGTGAACTCTACTGCATTATTTATAGGATCACAATTGCTTGAAGCCGCTGACAAACTTTGAGCGGCATCGTCTCTACGTGTAGCTATCAAATCCAATAACAATGGCTTGGACGGAGAAAAACGCCGAGCAACTTCCCTAGCATTGTCCCAAGAAGTTAAAAAGTCATAAGCATGGGCAGATTTGGATGACTGCAAAGTCGCATGCTGGATCAAAATAGTTCTAGATTCACCGGCTTTCAGATTATCAAGAATTATTCTCTGTGGGACAGCCATACCCTCGTAATAAAAGGAATTGTTTGCATTGAGATTTCCGTTAATCCATTCAATTTTACCAGCTGTGGGTCTTTTATTAGCAGCTTGCTTGAAATCGATCGAAAGCTGTTGCGCAAAAACCCCAGCATAACCTGTCAGGATAAGCATGAACGCCAACAAGAGTCTTGTCATTGTTCGTTTTAGTTGATTTGTTTGGTTCATAATTGTACTTTATTGATTAAAAAACGTTTTGACTTTTTGAAAAGGCTTGGATTTTGGACATAACAATAAACCAGCTCTTTACAGAACTGCACCAGTCAAATTCGTTGTGGGAAATGACCTCAATCCGAGTTAATCTGAAGGATTAGATTTTGGAGTGGAAATTCGGAGAGGATAGAGGGTACTTGGATGGATTACAATATACTTTTACGTACATAGATTTAATGAAATTACTTACCGGTTGCTAGAAACTCAAAAAAAATTCACAATAATTTTGGATTTATTTCGTTGAAATGTTCAATTTATTGAAAATCAAATATTTATGAATTAATACGCTTAATGCAGGGAGTTACACTCCTTTGATTATCTTTGCCCCCTATGAAATTTTACAATATTTTCATCAAATACCGGCTGCCTCTGGGCATTCTATCCTTAGCATTGGCCATTTTTGTCAATTACAGCTCCGGGTTTTGGCCTTCTTTGGCCTTGTACATCATCGCTGTTCTTTGCATTTTCACCCATTTCTTTATCGGCCCATTGAGGCTGATACAGGAATACCTGGAAGGGGGTGATTTTGAAGGGGCCGAGAAAATCCTCAATGGAATCAAATACCCAGGACTGCTTTACAAGCCCATCCGTGCTGTATATTTTACCCTCAAAGGGAATATTGCCATGTCCAAGCAAGACTTTGACTCGGCTGAAAAGCACATGAAAAAAAGCCTTGAACTGGGTCTTCCCATGAAAGAAGCTGAAGGAGCCAATAAACTACAATTGGGCATGATGGCCATGCAAAAGGGCAACATGAAAGAGGGTGAAAGCCTGATTCGCTCCGCCATTCGTTTGGGTATTCCGGATAAGGAAAGCTACGCGCTGGCCTACCTGCAAATGTGCCAGATCATGATGCAAAAGCGTGAATTCCGCGCTGCCAAAGATTTCTTCAAAAAAGCAAAAGCACAGAAGCCTACCACAGATCAGGTTGTTGACCAGATCAAGCAGATCGAGAAGTACATCTCAAGAATGCCAGGGTAAAGGTTGAACTATTTCCCTGGAAACAGTTCTTCAACTTTCTTCTTCCTGAACACAAAAATCCCTTCGAGTTGCTTTTTGATGAACAAAGCAACAGCCACATCGCCTAAAAATCCGAGGGGTGCCTTGTAGTGGATTAGGTCGGTCATCAAAACTCCCCCTTCCACTTCTTCAAAATGGTGTTGGTGATGCCACATGGCATAAGGACCAAAGCGTTGCTCGTCTACAAAAAACTTTTTCGGAACAACATGGGTAATCTCGGTCATCCAAAACATCGGAATACCCAATACAGGCCTAACATTATAAGTCATCACCTGCCCGGGATACATTTCATCGCCATAGAGTTCATTGGTGAACTTCAGGTTCAAATATTCGGGTGTCATCACCGCTAAATTCTTGGGATGGGAAAAAAAATCCCATGCAGCGTCGAGAGAGATGGGGATGAACTGGGTTTTTTTGAGACAATAGACAGACATTATAAAGGGGTTGAAGGGGTTGAGGTGGTTGAAGAAAGCTTGATATTGAATACAATTGGAATAACAAACAGATTGCACTTGTTGTTGAAACTTGGCGAATTAAAATTCACCTTCATCCTGGCTTGTCTTAGCATAGGTTCACCCACCTTTGATTGGAGGGATAGTATAGAAACCTGTTTGCCCTACCTCAGTAAGCCAACAACCCAATCAATGGCGGATTGCTCTCTGGCAGGATCCTGGCCTGCAACTTCATGCCAGGGAAGGGATTGATTGATCAGGGTGTCCTTGTAATGATGGTATAGCTTGTCGCGGGTTTCCAAATCAGGATATTCCCTCAACTCATCCTTGACCCAGGGCAGGTCGGGCTTGCAGAGCAGGTACCCGTCATATTTTCTTTGCACAATTTTGTTGAGGATGAAGGGATGACAATTGCCAAAAACAAATTCACACCATATTTTCATCACTTGCATGTCTGTGTCGATGAACAATATCGGCAGGCCTTCGGCTCCGGATTCATTGTGCAATGCAATGGCTTCTTCCGTGGCATGATCTTCCAAAATCAACTGACCTTCTGCAATCGTTAGCAGGTCATCATACGTGTAATCAGTACCATGCTCCAGCAAGTATTCCCTGGCATATTCTTTGCACCAAATGGTTGAAAAATGTTTTGCCAATGCTGCACACAATGTACTCTTCCCTGTTGATTCAGGGCCGATGGCTACAATTTTGATTATCTGCTTATGCTCTTGGCTGTTCATTTGCTTTTTTTCTCCATTCCTGCAATCCCATGATGGCGAGCACCAGCAGAATCGCATAATAAACGGCCGTGAAGGTATAGCCTTTTGAATAATACAAGGGGATGGAACAGATATTGGTGATGATCCACCATATCCAACTTTCCACTTTTTTCTTGGTCATCAGCCACATGCCTGTAAAGGCCGATGCCGATGCCAGTGCATCTGCCCAAGGAATGGCACCGGGTGCAAATGCTGTTTGAATGTATGAAAGGGAGAAGAAGATGGCCAGATAAATGGATGCAAAAAAAACCAAATGCTGGATCCATTCTTTGTTGGTGGAGAATTGAACATGCACAACAAGCAGCTGCTCATCATTGCGCCTCATCCAATTGTACCATCCATAGATACTCATGATGGTATAATAGAGGTTGACAACAGCTTCCCCAAAAAGGTCGCCTTTAAAACTGAGGTAAACATAAAGGATGGTGCCAATCAACCCTGTTGGGTAAACCCAGATGCTTTCTTTTCTTGAAAACCAAACGGAAATGATGCCTGAGAGGATGGCGGTTAGTTCAAGGAAATCCATGAATTTATTCTGCTTCCGCGACCACTTCCACTACTTCCGGAATCATGCGTTTCATCATTCCTTCGATACCCGATTTGAGGGTGATCATGGATGATGGGCATCCACTGCAGGAGCCTTGGAGCATAAGGGTTACAATACCATCTTCAAACTTCTTGAACTGGATGGCGCCACCGTCCATTTCCACTGCGGGCTTTACATAGTTTTCAAGCAATTCCTTGATGCGTTTTACAACATCACCATCTTCTAAAAGGATAATATTTCCATCGGTTGACTGTGTTGCAGGCAGCTCATCTTCATTGACAATCGCTTTACCGTCTTCAAGATAATCCTTGAGGAATTGGCGGATAGAGGGTTTTACATCGTCCCAATCCGTTTCGGTGGTCTTGGTAAGGGTGACAAAATTACTGGCGATGAATACCCCCTTTACAAAAGGAAAACTGAAGAGTTCCAGTGCCAAAGGTGAAGGTTTTGCCTTTTCAATGTCTTGAAAATCAACACTTTTACCAGGATACAAGAGTTTGTTGGCCACAAACTTCATGGTCTCTGGATTGGGGGTCATCTCTGTATAAATGCTTACGGTGATATTTCCTGTTTTGATCATAATCTTTGATTATCAAGCAAATTTACGAGAAGTTGTGGTTTAATGTGGCGAAATCCGGAAAATCCAATCACTTCTTCCTGATGATCTTCTCAACGAGTTCCATATGGGATGGATGAATGAAATACTCGAAACTGCGTTTGTCAAATTCTGAGCGCTGCTTGTCCACCACAGGTTTTTTATCCCGGGTGATGATGTTCAGCTTTTGGTTGATGGATCCAATCAAATCGCTGCGCATGCGTTTTTGGATTTCTACCGATCGGTTCTGAACCCCTATCGCTTTGTTGATCTCATCAATAGATGTTAGCCTTTCATCCGCTGAGTGCTTGAAAATGAATTCAAGCAATGATCGCTCCCGTTCCTCGAGCAATTCGAGGATACGGGTAGATCTGAAGGATATTGGGTGTTTTTCCGGTTCAAGAACTGCAACGGCTTTGGAACTATCGATAGGTGCTGACAAGGATTCAACTGCTGGAATGGGTTGTGCTTTCTTGGCCTTGTACAGCAATAAGCCAAGAAAGGAACTTAAAAAACCAAGGGTGACCACCAAAAAAGATTCAGCCCCAATACTGTCCAACAATCCTGGAGGCTTCAAGGGTGTATAAATGGGGATACCCGTATCAATGAGATCAGCCCGCGAGATAACCACTGAATCATATGGATGAAATTGATCTCCTGTGTACAATACCGAATCAATGGCGAAAGTAGCTATGGCAGGATAAACATACCTGTTGGAGGAAACAATGGCAGTAATTTTGTTGCGGACTTTATTTGATAGGTTGAAATAACGGTTTTGAGCGAGATCCATCACTCCATAATTATCCACCAATAGGCCCCATGGCAAAGTTGCCACAATGGAATGGATGGTGTCCCGCATCTTCCCCATCTTGGTCCAATCTCCGGTCTTGATGTTTAACTGATAAAGTCCCTCCTTGAGCTTTTCGGCATTGCTGTTTTTGAGTACCTCATTGGATGGTGCAGAAATCGCCTTGACCGACAAGGTCTTTGTAGCAGTATCGAGCATGAAAAATCCATCCGCCACTTTATGCCAATAAATATTTTCAGACAACAAAGTAGCATCCCACTGCTTGCTAAAAAAATTATAGTTCCTCAGTGTGCCGTTTGTATTCCAAAACCCATTGCCACCAAATGAGTAGAAAACCGAATCGAGGCTAAAAGCAATACTGCGGAAATTATACCCGGTGAAATAGGTAGAATCAATCCGCTGCCAGCGATACCTCCCTCGGGAAGTATCCATTTTATATATTCTACCCGTACCCTGTGGAATAACATAAAGCCCGGAAAGATCTTTGACTAGATTATATCCCGCTGTGCTGAAATTAACAGGTAAATCTGATACGTCAACCAGTGATCGTTGATGCTGGGAGTAAACAAGCACGGTACCCTTGTGGGAGGAAAGTTTTTTTAAAATCGGGGACATTGTCTGCCCCAGGGCAAATGTTCCATTAACTATTGTCAAAAACACTAAAAAAAAGGCCCTTACTAACATTAAAATGCAATTTGAATCACAAAGTTTTTAGATGAACGAGAAAAACACGGTAAAAATAGGTGATTTAACGAATTAAGATAATCACTAATATATAATTAATTGAAAACTATTTACAAAAATCAGTAAAAAGTGAAAATATTTTTTACCTATTTTTTACCCTTTCAGAACTTTTAGTAGTTTTTCTTCTACCAAGGAAGGTGTAATTTGTTGCATACAGGCATGGTCTCCACGCCAACAACTGGTGTTTCCAAAGACCGAACAGGGCCTACAAGAAAGATTAACCTGCACCGCATTCAACGGGTCTTGCCTGAATCCATAAAATCCAGCATAGGGGTGTGTAGGGCCCCAAAGAGAGATAACAGGAACATTCACCAAAGAGGCCAAATGCATATTTGCTGAGTCCATGGTAACCATCGCCCGCATCTCCCGCATGATTTCAAGTTCTTCCTCAATGGAGCTGCTTGAGGACATCGGTACAGCACGGCTAAAATAGCCTTCCCAATCAGCCAACAGCAGTCTTTCAGCCCCTTTCCCTCCAAAAAAATACAATTGATAGGGGGCTCGGTCAAAATATTGAACAATCTCCTTAAACTTATCCAGGGGATACATTTTAGCAGCATGTTTTGCAAAAGGGGCAAAGCCAAGCTTTACCACTGAATCAACAGCCAATGTAGGCTGCATTGGCATATTTTGCTCAGTTCCCTCAGGGCCAACATGACCAACCTGTTGAAGGCTGATCTTGAAGCCGAGCCTTCTGAACACATCAACATACCTTTCGGTAGCATGGGGCAAAGGCCTGAATATTTTATTTTCCTTCCTCACCAGGGCATATTTTTCAATTCGGCCTTTGTTGATGACTTCTGTTTTCCGCCGGCTGGCTTCAAAAAGAAACCTCAATACATGGGTGCGAATGACACCGTGAAGGTCAGCGACCATGGAGAATTGATACTTCTTTCTAAGGAGATTGAAAATCCTGAAGATGCCAACAAATCCTTTGAACTCAGCTTTGAGGTCAAAGCCCTCAAACGTCAATCGATCAATGCCGGAAAATAGACCCGCGCAATGATTTTCACTGGCCATGACAATGGAAACATCCTTGTTTGCAGCGAGAAAGGCCTTTATTACAGGTATGGTCAATGCCACATCCCCCAGGGCAGAAAACCGCAAGACCAAGATTGTTTGTTGTGGGGACTGTGCCATCATTTCTTCTCTAGGTTGTACAATACAGGATTCAGGGAAGGATCATTGTACATTTTCATCTGCCGGTATACCTTCATCTGCTTTTTGCCATCACTGATCTCTGCCAACAACTCATCTATTGAAGTTGAAAGATCCGTTTGCTGTTCCAACAGCACCTGCAGTTTGGTGGCGCATTTTGCCCTGTGTTCAGTTGTTGCATCCACCCGTAGGGCCTCTTCCTGCATGTGGTAGATCTTGAGGATGAGGATAGAGAGTCTATCGATGGCCCAAGCAGGGCTTTCGGTATTGAGTGTTGCACCCGGAAGGGCATCAACCCCAACATAAAGGGCTAAAAAATAATCATCAATCTGCTCTACCATATCGGTTCTTACCTGGTTCGACCTGTCAATTCTCCGCTTGAGTTCAATGCCTGCAACAGGATCAATATGGGGATCCCTCACGATATCCTCCAGGTGCCATTGCACTGTATCTACGTGGTTCTTTGCATAAAAAAGTTGTTCAAGGCTTCCCACCGGATAAGGATTATTGATAGCTGCATCAACATTGTTGTGAAGATGGTAATCCGCAACGGCACGGTTGAATACTTCGATACACATTGAACTGGTTGTCATGCAGCAAAAATAAAGAATATGGGTTGATTGGCACCAGGGATTATCAATTCAAAACAAATCCTATACCGGCAGTGATTTGGTTTTTGATTTAATAAGGATTGCCACTGTCAGTGCAAAAATGAAAGACAAGGATAGGCCTGCTGTAAAACCGATCATCTTTGATTCGGGAGACTGCGCGGAATAGATGCCCCAAAATGCCCAGGCCAGTACAAATCCAAATGCAGGTTGTTTTTGTTCGCCTACCATAAAGATACCGAGCACAAGGGCCACCACGATCATGATCATGCTCCAGACCTGAGGAGACAAAGGTTCGCCCTGCCAACCAAACCCAACGAGCAATGCTGTACCATTGGCGATGGTGGCTACACAGATCCAAGCCAGATAGACCACAAAGGCATGGAAAGTCCAAAGCCTGTAAAAGAAAGGCATCTGGTTTTTGATGGGTCGTATGGCAATGTACAAGCGCAAAAGGATAAGCAAAAAAGCGACCATGATGGCAAGGGAAAGACCCAGGTATAAATAATGCCAGGCAAAAATCCAACCTGCATTCAATAGACAAGTGATCAGAAAATAGGGGCCTGCCTTTTCAATACAGGCTTTGGCTGCATCATTGAATTTCCCAAAAGCAGCAAAAAGACTACAAAAGACAAAGCCAATCAACAACAGGTAAATCACTCCCCAAATGCTGAAAGTGAACCCCGCAGGGACAAAATAATTGGGATACAGTGCTGAAATCTGTCCGGTATTATACCCATTGATGGGCAAGATATTGGCCAAGGCATTGACAGTTAGTACCAATAAAAGACCTGCAACGTTGAGCAATGCATTAAATCTGGAGCCCATTGTAGCAATTTTATGTAAATAATATACGCTAATTTTTTAAGGTCAACATTAAGGCGCATTGACTAACTAATCCACACACCTGAATCCTGTATGTTCCAGGCCGGTATCGGTTGCTGTTTTCATCCTTGATGTTACCCTATACCCCTTGCAGTAAGAAGCATTGCAGAGAAAAGATCCGCCCCGCACAACCCTTTTCTGAACAGTCGGCTCCTGAGGATCATAACTGTCTGCCGGACCTTTGGGGTCAATGGATATCTGTCCACTGACTTTTGTATAATAATCATCCCTGAACCAGTCAAAGCACCATTCCCAGACATTCCCAGCCATGTCGTGGAGGCCAAACCGATTGGCGGGAAAAGTCTTTACAGGAGATGAAGCAGGGAATTTATCCCAGTTGGTATTGGTGCTTGGAAATGTTCCCTGCCAGGTATTGGCCTTGGGATTTCCTTGTTCAATGTCTTCATTGCCCCAGGGATATTTATCGGTTCTGCCTCCCCTTGCCGCGTATTCCCATTCCGCTTCTGTGGGCAACCGTTTTCCTGCCCATTTGCAATAGGCCATGGCATCGTCCCAGGAAACATGCACAACTGGATGATTTTCCTTACCGCTGATATTGCTGCCCATTCCTTTGGGATGTTTCCAACTGGCTCCTTTTTTCCAGTCCCACCACTGGCTGGGGTCGCCCAATCCTGTGCCTGGGGCCTGTTTCACAAAAACCAGGGAAGCTGCAACCAAAACACTGTCCGGTGGTCTGGGTGTTCCGGCAGGAACCTGTTTTTTTATTTCCTCCCAATCGGGAGCAATTTCTGCTGTGGTAATATATCCTGTGGCATCCACAAAATTTTTGAACTGGGCATTGGTCACTTCAGTGGCATCCATCCAAAAACCACTCACCTTCACCCGGTGTTGTGGATACTCATCCTCCCTTCCTTCATCGTCATTGGCGCCCATCATGAATTCACCACCTGCAATCCATACCATGCCTTCATGGGAAGTGCTGTCTGCGGCACTGGAGAAGCTGGTATCCGATGCAGCCACAGCATACCTTGCTGGCAAATTAGAGGAGCAATGCAGCAGGCTGTCTTCTACAGAAGCATATTTTTTTGGGGGAGCAGGCTGGTTGCAGGAACAGGCAAGGATGGAAAGGATGGCAGTGGCAGACAATAATGACTTCATGGATGGTATTCTGGGTTTAAATGTAGTTTTTTTAGTGGCAGCAGCACAGCATTTACCGTTAAAAGAATGGTCGGTCTTTGAGATTTCCCAATTTCAGGTAGGTCTTGTTGAGGCCCCATTTGAAATCGCCTTCCTTGAAATGCACCAGCAAATCCTTTGCAGTACTCATGTTCTTCCTTTTCAAGGTGATGGATTCGCCGGCTTTGGTATCAAACGAATAGCTTACATGGCCATTTGATTTTTTGGTTACAGGCACCACGATACCTCTTTTGTCAGAAACAATATCAAAATCAAAAGTTGAAATCATGTTGAGCGTACACCTGTTTCCTGCCAGGCTTTTGACCTGTACCTGTTGAAGGATGCCATCATACATGACAGCACTGACCCTGAAGGCACCTTCTGCCCCCAGGTCTTTGAAAGACATTTCCCTCCATTCAGAGGGGATGGCAGGCAGGATGCTGATCTTACCATCATCACTTTGTATCATCATTTCCAGCAGGCTGGTGGCAAATGCCATAGGGGTTTCAAAGCAAGGCCCTGACTCTGCATAAAGCCCTCCAGGCTCTGCATGCCTGTTCAAAAAATCATTGAGGTATTTGATGGATTTATCCCCTTCGCCCAACAAGGAATACATGGCAGAAGCCCCTGTGTAGGAATAGCCTGCCAATGCCGCCGGCATGGAATGCCAATGGTTGAGGGATCGGAGGGTGATATCCCTGTGGGCAGGATTTTTCATGTCCAACAAGCGGTAGGGATAGATGGCCAGGAGATGAGAATAATGACGGTGGGATGAGGTCAGTTCAACATTCCGGCCAATCATAAAACCCTTGTCACTGGTCTGCAAAGGGGTAAGGCGCTGAAGTACTTCGCTCCATTTTGTTTTGTCGGGATCATTGAGCTTCAGCAGCTGGTCTACATGCAACAGCGTTTGTAATCCCCAGATCAGACCAGACAAGGAATAGTGTGCATCTTCTGCATCGGCATACTCGGGAGAATGGGATTTGACAAGGTGGTATATCCCGTTTTCATCCTTGTACAAAAGGTGCATGAGGTAATTCACCGATCGCTTCAAGAGTGGGTAGATCTTGTCTTTCAGTGTTTCCTTGTCACCACTGTATTGATAATAGCGATAGTAATAGAGCATGGTCCAGACCAGGTTTCCAGGTTCAAACTGGCCTTTCCGAAGATCGTCTTGGTTCAATGGTGCATGCAGATCGAATGAGGTTATTCTTCCAATAGCAGCTGCATCATTGCGCCATTTTTCAGGCACATTGTTGATGAGTGTTTGTTTGTTTTTGTTCAGCAAATCAAACATGGGCTTTGTCAATTCTAGGTGATTTGACGCATATAAAGGTGAGTAAGTGAGCTGTTGGTTGAGGTTCCACCAGATGCCGGGCCATGGGGTTTTGGAAGTAAACCAGGGACCCATCAGGTCCATCATGGGCTTGTCCTCCCTTGTAGCAGAAGCCAGCTTGTACAACTGAAGCCAGTAGTAGGTTTCAACCCTTTTATCAGGAATGGAAATAAAGCTTTTTCTGAAATAGGCATTCCACCAATTTCTGTGCTTGGCCATTACAAGATCGAATGCTTTTGCCTGAAATCGCTTGATGGCAGCGATGGCCTCAGGCCTGGCTTTCCCCGTTTCATCTTCACTGTATCCTACGGCCACATCAATGACATGTTTTTCCTTGATGGCGGCGTGCTTCCAAACCGTTGCATATTCCCCTTTTGTGAGCAAGGGCTGGTAACATATTCCGTACCCTGCAGAATCCTTCATGTCAAAATCAGGATTGGCCTGGTATTTGTACAATTTGTTATCTCCCCTGCCAAACGAAATACGCGGTGAAATGCTTTGATCCGCAACCCACTCGCAAAATATTTTTTCGCCACCCAGCTCTGATGCTTCAATATGGATGATGTCCTCTCCTGTTGGTACAAAGAATAAAAGTTCCACCCTTCCATTGGTCGTGTTGATATGCCCTTTGGCCATCGCATTGTAGATGTCCAGGTAAATTTGAGCACCCAATATTTTCCCTTCTGTCCTGATCACCATTTTGCCGATCGGTAATCTTGGACGGGAGACAAGTTGTTGGGTGAACATGCTGTCAGGATAATGCGGACGCTGATCCGTTACATCAGACCTTCCTACATCAAACCTGATGGCTTTCTCCCCCTCGCGGTATGCATTGACACCAAGCCTGCCATTGCCTGCTATGATGCCGTCATAATAATCCGAACCAAGGCTGTCCCAATAGAGCTGGGTGTTTTTCATGTAGGCATTCCATTCAGTGGTATCAATGGGTTGTGCATCTGTAGCGATGGACATCAATAAGATGAAAAGGGAGAGCAGGAATTTCATGATGCCAAGTTATTAAAAAACAACGAGGGAAAGCATTGCTGCCATCCCTCGTTTCTGTTTTGAATGTTGGAGTTTTGATAGGCGGTTATTCCTTCACCGTTGTGGTGATGGAAGGAGCCAGTTTCTCCCACTCGCTTCTGTTCAGTTTTTTCACAGCAGGCGCAACCTCATCGCCATTGTCGCCGTTGTACAAGCGTCCGTTTTTCATCACGAATTTGATGCTATTGGTATTGCGAATATTCTCCAGTGGATTCTTGTCAAGGATGATCAGATCCGCAAGCTTTCCGGCTTCGATGCTGCCCAGGTCCTTGTCAAGTCCCAGGGCCTCAGCACCCAGGATGGTGGACACTTTGAGGGCATCAATGGTTCGCATGCCACCACTTTGCATGGCCCATACTTCCCAATGGAAACCAAGCCCTTGCAATTGGCCATGGGAGCCGATTCCCGCAATACCGCCCTGCTCTACAATCGACTTCATGCTCTGGGCATGTTTTTGGAAAACATGTTCCTCTGGCAAGAACCAGGTTGCACGGCGCCTTGACTTGGCAGCCAGCTCTTCGTAGGGGGTAAAGAATTGCAATTTCTTGTTGCTATAAGGATTGTCGGTTTCGTAATAATAATTCTCTGCCCATGGTCCGCCATAAGACACCAACAAAGTAGGTGTTACAGCCATTTTTGCATCGGCCACAACCTTGGTCACGTCCTTGTACAAAGGAAAGATAGGAATGGAATGTTCATGCCCTGGATAACCATCCAAAAGATTTGTCATGTTCAATTTGAAATCCAATCCA
>ENA-OUVC01001656-OUVC01001656.1-marine-metagenome-genome-assembly--contig:-NODE-1656-length-13002-cov-3.624294_pt1 | contig 13002 bp, 14 predicted proteins | sample MGYA00248622_ERZ508571 | MGnify/ENA primary metagenome ERZ508571 (study PRJEB26236, sample SAMN06267175) | marine metagenome | isolation source: Columbia River Estuary | place: USA:Columbia River... | reverse complement strand
CGAATGCTTCTAGATTCGATTGCACAAAGTGGCGGCTTAGATCTCCGCGGCTTCTATCTTGCGCGTCTTCGCCGCTTGCTACCGGCGCTGCTCTTTATGCTCACCACCACAGTTATCGCTGTTGGAATTTGGGCGCCAGATACGATCAAACGGTTACTGGTTGATACTCCATTTGCGCTGACCGGCACTATCAATTGGTGGTTGGTTGCAAATGAACAGGATTACTTTGAAAGCATCGGCCGTCCACCACTTCTGCAGCACACATGGTCACTTGCAGTCGAAGCGCAGTTCTATCTCGTCTGGCCACTGATTCTCTACTTCATTCTTAAGAAATTCGGTAAGAAACATATCCCTGTCGCAGCGCTTTCGATTGCAGCTGCCTCAGGTATCGCTCTGCTCTTAGTTTCAGTCTCAATTGATGCAGCAAACGCCTCAAAAGTTAGCCACGTCTATTTCGGAACAGATACCCATAGCATCGGACTCTTTCTAGGGGCGGCGCTTGCGGTGAGCTGGATTCCGCAGAACTTTAGAGTTGAAATATCTCGCAAAGGTCAGAATTTCATCGATGGTATCGGCGTCATTGGATTCATCGGAATCTTGGCAACATTCCTCTTTATCGATGCATCGAATCCAGCGATGTACAAAATTGCCTTTCCTCTGGCAGGTATTTTTGGCGCTGCCATCATCGCCTCGATTGTTCACCCAGCTTCCAGGTTCGCACCTGTTTTGCAGAACAAGGTCTTGCTCTGGATCGGTGAGCGCTCATATGCAATCTATCTCTGGCACTGGGTGATTTTCCAAGTAACTCGTCCTACCGTTGATCTTGCAGGTCAAGCATGGGCGCTCTACTCGCTGCGCATTCTGATTGTCTTTGCTCTGGCAGATATCTCACTTCGCTATGTCGAACTTCCAATTCGACGCGGCGTTATTCAATATTGGATTAAGGGACGTAAATATCGAACAAAGAAAGAGCGTAATCGCCAGACCTCCTTACTGAGCGCTGCCACTGTCATCGTCGTAGTAATTGCTGCAATCGTGAGCGTGCGCGCCATTTCAATTGCAAGCGATGCCCGCACTGCGCTAGAAAAATCTCTGACTGTCGATACCTCCAATGTAATCCCCACCGAAAAAGATGGGCTCTGGGTTACTGGCGACTCAGTTATTCTCGGAATTCGTTCAGTTCTTGAGGAGAACCACCCAATTTCACTTGTCAACGCTCGAATTGGACGGCAGGCGCCAGAGCTTCTTGAGGTCTTGATTCAAGATCAACCACAAGCTTTAGATTCGCCCATCATCTTTAACTTAGGTAATAACAATGCGCTCTCGCGCGAACAAGTTGAGCAGATATTTGAAGCGGTCAAGGGGCAACCGCAAATTATCGTTGTAAACACTGCAGTTCCGCGCCCTTGGCGAGATGGCAATAATCAGATCATCCGTGAAGTTGCCGCCAATTATCCGCAGGCAGATGTCATTGATTGGAACGAACTTTCCAATGGACGGCCTGAATATTTCGCACCGGATGGAGTTCATTTGGTGCCAGCAGGTGTTAACGCTTATGTCGGTGCGATACTCGAAAAGTTACAGACCAAATAAAAAACCCCGCCATCTCTGACGGGGTTTTTTATAAAGTACTTCTTATTCGAATTGGCCAGCAAATCCGAAAGCTGGTGCAACTCCGTATGAACCATCTGCATAGACTGCAGTGACTCGGAATGAAGTTGAACCATCTGCTGATGTCTTAGCAAATTCTGCTGCATATGTTGTTGCTGAAACTTCAGAGACAACTTTCCAATCGCCCATGCTTGCGCGAGTTTCAACTGTGTAACCTGCGACATCACCTGCTGGCGCCTTCCAGGTAATCACCATGACAGCTTTAGAGCTATCTTTCCAATTTCCAATAAAGCGTGATGGCGCTTCACCTGTTGCTGCTGCAGGATCGATTGTTGCAGGAGCTGCTGATTCAGTAGCTTCCTCTGTCGCTTCCTCCGTTGCCTCTGGAGCAGCAGATTCAGTTACTGCTGGCTCTGAGGCTGGAGCGTCGTCAGAATCTTTTCCTGAATTTGAAATCACGATTGCAGCGAGTAGTACAACTGCAACGAGAACTGCAAAGAGAGTCTTGCCTGATGAGCCCTGACGTGGAGCAGCGCTTGGCTTTGCAGCAGCTGCTTTTACCGCTGGCTTTGCAGCAGCTGGCGCAGGTGTTGTTGAGACGTTTACCGGTGTTGTCGCCTTAAAAGCTGTCGCTTTCTTGGCTGCGCTCTTCTTCTTCACTGCGCTCTTCTTGGCAACGGCCTTTTTGGTAGTTGTCTTCTTCTTCGCTACTGCTTTTTTGGCAACTGCTTTTTTCTTAGCGGTTGTCTTCTTAGCAACAGTCTTCTTGACTGCGCTCTTCTTCGCTACCGACTTCTTTTTCGCAGCGCTCTTCTTCGCCGGAGACTTCTTCACGGCCTTCTTGACTGCGCTCTTCTTCTTAACTGCCACGGTGTATCTCCTTGAGTGATTGAGAAATCTAGGGTGTTGACGCTATGGCCCAAGTTTATCCCAGAGAGGTAAGCAATCCGATCACATGGGGTGCTATTGCTCGGAGTGATTTTCCACGATGACTAATCGCATCCTTCTCCTCCGCGCTCATTTGAGCGCTGGAAATCTCGTAACCCTCAGGGCGAAAAATTGGGTCATATCCAAAACCTTGTTCACCTATGGGAGCTCGCAAAATCCATCCTTCGAAGTGAGCCTCTTCGCTATGGCTTCTTCCGTCCGGCAGATAGAGCGCAGCAACACATGTGAAGTGGGCGCTACGTTTCTCATCCGGAATATCGCGCAGCTGAGTAAGTACCTTTGCTGTATTTGCCTGATCATCGCCATGTGACCCTGCCCAGCGCGCGGAGAAAATACCTGGATCTCCATTAAGCACATCAACACAGAGACCGCTGTCATCTGCAATTGCAGGAAGACCAGTGGCGAGCGACATCTCGCGCGCCTTCTTTAAAGCATTCTCTTGGAAAGTTTCGCCATCTTCTACAACATCATGTAGATCTGGAAATTTATCTAACCCAAGAAGCTCTATCTGGCCTGGAGCGATTGCATCCAGAATTCGACGAAATTCTTCGATCTTTCCTTTGTTACGCGTTGCGAGCAGTAATTGGTGGGGCATCTACTTTGCTAACGCGCTCTTCTGTAATTGGGTGAGTTCTACGCAACCTGCAACGGCTAGATCGAGAAGCCCATCTAAAAGTGCGCGATCAAAAGGTGCACCCTCTGCAGTTCCTTGAACTTCGATAAAGCGACCATCGCCTGCGCAGACAACATTCATATCAGTTTCGGCGCGCACATCTTCTTCATAACAAAGGTCGAGCATTGGGATTCCATCAATGATTCCCACGCTGACTGCAGCGACAGAATCGGCCAGAGGTTTTGCTCCTGCCTTGATGTGACCCTCTTTCTGCGCCCATGAGATTGCATCAGCGAGTGCAACGTATGCTCCGGTGATCGCAGCGGTGCGTGTTCCACCATCTGCTTGCAAAACGTCGCAGTCAATCACAATTGTATTCTCGCCAAGTTCTTTCATATCAACAATTCCGCGAAGTGAACGACCAACCAATCGAGAAATCTCTTGAGTTCTTCCGCCCAGCTTTCCCTTAACGCTCTCGCGATCAGAACGTGTATGAGTAGCGCGAGGAAGCATTGAATACTCTGAAGTTACCCAACCATTTCCAGAATCCTTTAACCAACGTGGAACACCGGGTGTAAAGGATGCAACACAGAGAACTCGTGTCTTACCAAACTCAACAAGCACTGAACCTTCTGCATGATCGAGCCATCCTCGCGTGATTTTGATTTCGCGAAGTTGATTTACCTGACGTCCATCGTTGCGTGCCATGAGTTGCTCCGGTTTCCCTATAGATCTTGATGTTGAACTGCGGTGACTTCAGGTCCAAGGAACCTTCGTGCGAGCGACTCAAAAGCTTGAGCATCTCCTGTTGCTAAGAATTTATGAGTTGGTGGCGTGCTAGATGGTGCGCGTAGTAGTGAGTTCTCAATGAGTACGCGATAAAGGTCTTTGGCAGTCTCTTCGGCGCTAGAAACTAGCGATACCTCGTTGCCCATCACATAGGAAATTACTCCGGTAAGAAGTGGGTAGTGCGTACATCCGAGTACCAAGGTGTCTACATCGGCCTCAATCATTGGCTGCAAATACTCACGGGCAACTTTGGTGATGGCATCTCCTGAAGTTTCACCTCGCTCAACATATTCGACAAAGAGTGGGCAGGCGATTGATTGAATAGTGAGTTGAGGGGCTGCAGCAAAGGCATCGAGGTAGGCCTTAGATTCAATAGTTGCACGTGTGCCGATTACTCCAACTCGACCGGTGCGAGTTGCAGCAACTGCGCGACGTACTGCTGGTTGAATCACTTCGATAACAGGAATTGAATAACGCTCGCGTGCATCACGGAGCATCGCCGCACTTGCGGTATTACATGCAATGACGAGAGCTTTCACACCTTGGCTGACTAGAAAATCTAAAGTCTCTAAAGAGAAATCTCTGACTTCAGCAAGTGAACGTGGGCCGTACGGGCCACGCGCAGTATCGCCAATATAAATTGTGGATTCATTGGGAAGTTGATCAAGGATGGCGCGTGCAACGGTGAGTCCACCAACGCCAGAATCGAAGATTCCGATTGGCGCGTTACTCATGGGCTTTAGTCTAACTGGGGAAGTTAAGCCCACAAAGTTCCATCAAGCCCTTCAGTTGCTTCATCGACGCTGGAACCATAAATTCCCGTTGATAAGTACTTCCAACCCGCATCGCAGACGATAAATGCAATATCTGCATCTCGGCCATCGCGAATCGCCTCTTGCCCCATGGCGATTGCTGCATGCAAGATAGCGCCGGTAGAAATTCCAGCAAAGATTCCTTCTACTTCAAGGAGCTCACGAACGCGTCGCACAGAGTCTTCTGCACCTACAGAGAAACGTCTAGTCAGGACGCTGGCATCGTAGAGTTCTGGAACAAATCCTTCATCGATATTACGTAAGCCATAGACAACTTCACCATAACGCGGTTCGGCGGCAATAATCTGAATATCTGGATTCTTCTCACGCAAGTAACGTCCTGCGCCCATCAAAGTTCCAGTCGTACCAAGGCCTGCAACAAAGTGTGTGACTGTTGGAAGGTCTTTGAAAATTTCTGGGCCAGTGCCTGTGTAATGTGCCAAAGTATTTGCAGGGTTGCCATACTGATAGAGAAATACATAGTCAGGATGTTGCGCCGATAACTCTTTCGCGACTCTGACGGCTTCGTTAGAACCACCTGCTGCCGGAGAAGAAATAATCTTCGCTCCCCACATTTCAAGCAGTTGTCTACGTTCTGGACTTGTATTTTCAGGCATCACGCAAATTAAGTTATAGCCACGAACTTTGGCAGCCATCGCAAGAGAAATTCCAGTGTTGCCACTTGTTGGTTCAAGAATTGTGGATCCTGGCTTGAGTAAGCCATCGCGCTCTGCTGCTTCAATCATCGCAATAGCTGTGCGATCTTTAATCGAACCAGTTGGATTGCGGTCTTCCATCTTCGCCCAGAGACGAACATTTGGTGCAGGTGAGAGTCGCGGTAAACCAATAAGCGGTGTGTTACCTACAGAAGATTCAAGTGAGTCGTAGCGAGCCAAAGTTAGCCACCAGCGACAGCAGGCAAGATGGTGATTGAGTCACCATCTTTAATTGGCGCCTCAAGTCCCCCAAGAAATCGAACATCTTCATCGTTGATGTAAACATTGATGAAGCGTCGTAGCGCACCATTTTCAAGGAGTCTTTCACCGAGACCTGCATAGTTGGAATCAAGGTTGGTGATCACAGCTGAAAGAGTTGCACCTTCAGCGCTGACTGCCTTTTGATCCTTTGTATACGGACGGAGAATCGTTGGGATGCGTACTTCGATTGTCATAGCCGTATTATCGCTAAAAAACGCTGTGAACTCTAATTGAGATTTATGCGGTAATTACGACTGGTTCTTCAGTCACAACTCCATCAATAATGCGATACGAGCGGAACTCTGTTGCAGGTGCAATCTCTTTGCGTGTAGAGACGAGCACGTAGTGAGCCCCTGGCTCGCCGGCATAGGCGATATCTGTCCTTGATGGGTAGGCCTCAGTCTCGGTATGAGAGTGATAGATCACGACAATCTCTTCATCGTTGTCATCAACTTCGCGATACAGGGCCAACAAATCTTTTGGGTCAAATTCGTAAAAAGTTGGAGAGTGAGCTGAGTTGATCATCGGCTTTAGTCGAAGCGCTTTATCTGCGCCCACTGGCCCAAGAACAACTCCGCAGCACTCATCAGGATATTCAGCGCGCGATTGCTCGAGGATTGCATCAACAATCTTCTGTGAAATCTCAAGAGTCATGCGCGAATACTACATGCCTTAAGAATTACCTAGCTGCGCCTCTTCATCTTCATCAGCATCGTCAATGAGTGCACTCAATAACGTTTCTTGTAACCAGCCAAGCCATGTATAGACAGCGTAGACACCGCGCAAAGGATCATCAGGAGCGAGTAGCTCAAGCTCTTCATGCGAACTGTTCTCAACTTTGAGGCGAACTCCAAGGGCGAGGCGAATGTCATTGATGGCACCGAGCCAGGCATTTGCATTCTCGTGATCTAAATCAACAATTCCATCATCAGAAGATTTCAGATGTATGCGCATTGAAATGGCATGAGCTTGCTTCTTCTGCCGCAGAGTTGATTCGGTATAGCGACGGAACTCTGATGCATCAACAGAATCTGCATAGGCATTAGGCAGTAATCGGTGGAGCACTTCATCTTCAGGTGGAGAATCATGAGAAGTAATACCAACCATCGCAGCAAGTGGATCATCATGGCCATGATCTGTGCGTTCAGCTAAGAGTTCAATGATTTGTTCGCAAAGGTTGAGAAGAACTTCCTTCTCGCTATCTGCAAATTGAGCTATATAGGAATGATCACCGTGGCGCTTAAAGCCTTCGGTAACGGTCATAGCTGATCACCGCGTTGCAGGGTGGCCCACAATCCATATTCATGGAGACGAGCAACATCGTGCTCCATCTCTTCGCGACTGCCAGTCGAAACGATTGCCTTGCCATCATTATGAACTTGCAACATCAATTCTGTGGCACGCACCTTTGAATATCCAAAGAGCTCCATAAAGACATAGACAACATAGGTCTGCAGATTTACTGGGTCATCCCAGACGATGGTGACCCAAGGCGTATCCCCCGAAAAGATTGCACGGATCTCTTCTTCGATCTTATCCGCAGTCTTTACCATCACCGGATAATGATATTGAAGGTAGGGCTGCTTATTGCTCCCCAGTTCAGATCTGCCGGCACAGTAACGCGAAGAGTTGCAACCCCACGTGGCTGCGCGCCTAGAGTGAAAGTAAATGCGCCCTGAGCATCAGAAGTTACTGGTTGGCCAACTAATTGCCACTGCTTACCAACTAACTTCTCAACCTGAACTATCGCCCCTTCTGAACGTGGGCGGATACTTCCAGTGAGCGTCAACGGTTCATTGGTGCGCACTGTGCCCGGCACAGAGACTGTCATCGTGCGATTGACTGTCACTGCAATTTCTGCGCCTACACCTTCACTTCGTTCCCATGTCGAATCAGAGAAGACGCGGACAGTTGTTGCCTTGCCGATAATGACCGCCTTCTCTATGCGTCCTTCGATATCCGTTGTCGCAGTTGCCAACGTTCGCCACGTGGATTCACCAGGAGATTTACCTTCAATACGAACTGGGATATTTGCAACAGGTGACTTATCTTTTATTGAGAACGTTGCGGTTACAACAATTGGATTTCCATAATCAACGTTCGCCTTATCAATAGCTGATGTGACGCTGACGCGATCTGGCGCTATCTGCTTAGCAACGTTACGAACGTATTCGGTGGCAAGTGGCTCTTGCATTCCAAGAGTCCATGCCGTGATTCCGCCGAGTCGATACTTATCAACCATGGCAGCGCGCATTTCCCAACCACGTGCATCTTGATACCAGGCAGTGCGCGTTGCAGTACAAGTAGTGGCAAGACCTGTTGCGGTCTGCCCGTTATATGTCTTCTGGTAAGTAAAGGTGCTCTCGCCAAATTGTTCATTGAAAGTTGGTGTAGTTCCATATGTTTCAGCTAAAGAAAGTGCGTTGCGCATTACAAATGTCGCCGCCTTTGCTCCAGCTTTCACAGAATTTGCTAGGTTTGCAGGGCAGACGCCATTAACAGCAGTTACCCAATCACGACCATAACCAGGTACTCCGATATACACCTTCGATGCAGGCATGATGGAAACTGCATACTTAACAGTGCGTTCTGTCCACGCCAGTGGGCCGATGGGACCAACTTTTGAAACAGAGTAGTCATAGGTCATGATGCGCAGTCGATCTATATATGGAGCAATATCAGCCCAGGCATAGACGAAATAGCCCTTCTGTTTCTCATTTGGATCCCACACATAAGGCGTCGAAACAGAGAGCAATTTATTCTCGGCCTTAAGCACAGCGCTTAGCTCTCTGACAAGCGCCACCCAATTCGGAGCGGTCGACTTCCATGTTGTATTTCCATCGACAAAGGCGAAACCTTCAAAATCTAAATCGATACCGTCGTAGTTATGTTTACGAATTAACTCCATAATTGCGTTAATTATTTGTGCCCGCGATGTGGGTGACTTTAAGAGCCCTGCCAGAACAAGCTTCTCCATGCCATCTGTAATGGTTGGAATAATTGTGAAGCCTGCGCTCTTCAGCGCAGTTAATGGTTCATCGATAGGTACGCTGGGGTTAGCGGGCGCATAGAGATCGGTAACTACCGCAAGCTTATTCTTGCCATCGTATTTGAGGGTATACCAAAATGGCATTACCTCTTTAATAATATCCGCATTGTTAAGAGCATCAGGTAGAGAAGTTTTCATTGAGTAATAAGGGATCCACCCCGTCAGAATTTTGCGTGGTGTGTTCTCAGCCTTTGCAACTGGCGCAGTTATCCCGAGAATAAGTAGAGAGGCAAGTGCAGCTCTGAATAACTTAGACCCAATCATTTCGATACAGTTAACTCTGACCTGAAGGACCGTTGGGATCGCGACGAAACTTGTTCTTAATAGAACTGGTGAGATATCCACCGTATTCGCGATCGAGCGCCCAGACATTTAGTAAGAAGCAGATTACGCAGATAACTTTGAGGCCTATCGGAAATGGCCCGGTGACAAAGAAGACGCTGAGAGAAATTCCAAAGAAATTGATAAGACCCATAACAATTCGGCGCATAATCTTGAGCGCTAGCTGTTCAGTTAAACGTTTAGCTCTTCGTGAAGAGAGAGCCAGCGAAAGTGGTCCACTTAAGAGAAGGCCATAGATAATGATGGCCACGACGAGCGCGAGCGATTCCACGTTCTTCTCCTATGGGTTAAGCGGCTTCCAAGCTGTATGAGTCGTTGCAAAGAGTGCCATATCAATCTGCCGACCGTCCTCACGTGTGACCTTGTTGCGCAAGATTCCTTCTCTTTCAAAGCCTGCTTTCATGAGAACTTTCTGTGAAGCCTCATTATCGACATCTACCAAGCCGTCAATGCGGCGAAAACCAAGAGTTGCGAAACCATAATCAGAAATCATCATCGCAGCAGCTGTGCCGATTCCCTTTCCTCGCATTGATTTCTCAATCCAATAACCAATTTCAGCTGTGTGATTTTTGATATTTATTGTGTGTAGCGATACAACTCCAGCAAACTTCTGATCTCCACCATTTCCGTGCTCAATCACAAAGCGAAGTTCGCGTCTTTCTGCAAGGCTAAATGGGTCAGAGCGCACAAATTCAATTGCGTGGTCAATTGTGTAGTTGCTTGGAACAGTAGTGAAAGCTGGAATCAGTGGGTCCTGACAAGCCTGAAAGATATTGTCGATATCTAATTCGGTACTGGGCCGGAGAGTTATCAGGCCATAGGTAAGAGTAGGAATTTCACTCGGCCACCAAATCATGCGTTAACCGACTAGTTCGGAGTCGCGGTTTCTTGCTGGATCGTGTGTGCAACTTAGATTTGATGGAAGGTCGGCACATGAATCACAGAGCAAGATGAGTTGGTGACATGAAGCTGTATTGCAATTTCTAAATGACTTTGTGGGTGCGCTGCACTTATCGCATTCACCAATAACTTTCGCCTTATCTGAGAAATCCATCGCCATGCGATCGTCAAAGATATAGAGCGAACCTTCCCAATCGCCTTCATCGCCAAATCGTTCGCCATATTTCACGATGCCACCATCAATTTGGTAGACCTCATTAAAGCCACGATTTTTCATAACAACAGAGAGAATTTCGCAGCGGATACCGCCCGTGCAATATGTGACTACCGGCTTATCTTTGAGATGGTCATACTTGCCGCTCTCAATTTCCTTAACAAAGTCGCGTGATGTGCTGACATCAGGAACGACTGCATTCTTAAACTTTCCGATCTTTGCTTCGTATGCATTGCGACCATCGAAGAAGACAACCTCGTCGCCACGCTCTTTAACTAGTTCATCTACTTGATCAGGGCGCAGATGGACTCCGCCACCCACAACGCCATTCTTATCTACTTGAATTTCACCGGGATTTCCGAATGCCACGAGTTCTTCTTTGACGACGACGCGAAGACGAGGGAATTCTTCTCCGGTTCCATCTGACCATTTAAAGACCATCTTCTTAAAACCTTCGTAGCGGCGAGTTTCGCGCACATACTTCTTTACATCGGCCATTTCTCCGCCGACTGTTCCATTAATTCCATGCTTTGAAATCAGGATGCGGCCCTTGAGATTGAGAGATTGGCACAAGTATTTCTGCCAGAGCAGCACAGCTTCAGGATCGGCGATTGGCGTAAATTTGTAATACAGAATCACCTTGTTCAGCTTTGGAGCGTGCTTGTTCACATTCCTATTCTAACGCCGCTACGGACTGTAATAAACCCGCACTTTTACGCACGCTCAGCAACTCTCCCGAAAATACTTTTCCCCAGATGCTTCAAACTCTGCGAAACTCTCAACTCTTTGTCAGTGCGCTCAGCAACTATCCCTTCCATGACAACAGCGCGCCTCATTGATGTAGATGAGCTCTCCCAACGTGTGGCAGAGCTCCTCCACGCAATTCCAGGTGTGGCGACAATGGCTCGTCTCTCAGAAATCGATCCATACTCTCTCAGCGCAAGCGACCGTATTGATTACCTCACCGCTCTCGATCGCCAAGATGGCTGGCTCTATGCACTTCGCCAACGAGCGATTGCGGCTGTTGCTGGGCTACAACCAAGCGAAGGTGGCGGACCACTCTCCGGGGTTGATGAAACAGAGCGCGAAGATATTTCAACAGCTCTCCGATTGGCGCCAGCAACTGCGCAGTCACGTATCGATATCGCTCGCACCTTAGTTAATAACTTACCTAATACCTGCTCTGCACTGGCTACAGGAGAAATTTCATCCGCACATGCAACTGTCATCGCTCGCGAAACAGCGGCGGCAATTCGCGATGGAGCTCCCGAATCCGTCATCTTCGAAATCGAGCAGAGCGCAATTGCATATGCCGAGTTCCATACTCCCGGTCAGGTAGCCAATCGAGTTCGAAAAGATATTGCCAAATATGCACCCGAAGAGTTCGAAGAGACAACATCACGTGCGACCTCTCTGCGTCGCGTAAGTTGCTACAACGAGGTCGATGGGATGTCGACGGTGGTTGCAATCTTGCCTGCAGCCGATGCGCAGATTGTGATGAACTCACTCGAAGCTTTTATCTTGCGACAAGAGCAGCTCGAAGGTTCAATCAAAGTTGGCGATACACATCGCACAACTGACCAGAAACGCGCCGATGCGCTCTCAGCAATCTGCTCTCACTTCCTCTCTGAAATCTCCGAAACTGTTACTCCACATCGCCGACCTCTTACCGTCAACGTCACTATCGATCTTCCAACTCTTCTTGGTCTCGCTGAAAACCCAGGTCAACTAGCCGGTTATGGTCCAATTCCTGCATCGGTCGCACGCGAACTCGCATCAGATGCGCAGTGGAAGAGATTTATTACTGAGCCGCAGACCGGAAATCTTCTCGACTTTGGTCGCGAAAGTTACGAGCCACCTCAACACCTCAAAGACTTTCTCATCGCTCGAGATCGAACGTGTCGTTTCCCTGGTTGTCGAAGATCGGCTCTCCTTTCAGATCTCGATCACGCTGAAAGCTGGGAATCCGGTGGCACCACCTCTCCCGATAATCTCGGCGCGCTCTGCCGAAGACATCACCGCCTCAAAACTCACGATGGATGGAAGATCGAGAGCTTTAGCGATGGCTCCTGCACCTGGACATCTCCGCTCGGAAAAGAGTTCTTTACTCCTGCACGCTCTATGAATGAGCCCGTTTAGTTCGCCTTGCGACTAGTTGAAAGTTCAACTACATTTAAGGCAAGTCAAAGGAGCCACCGTGCCAGCAGTAACCGTCAGTGACATCACCATCCTTCCGCGCATCAGCGATACAACAGGTCTGCGCGCACGTCGCGTTAAGAGTGTGACAACGGCTCCGCAAGGTTTTGAAGGTGAAGGCTTTCCAGTTCGTCGCGCATTTGCTGGCGTTGATTTAGCAGAGCTCGATCCATTTATTCACTTAGATCAAATGGGTGAAGTCGAATATGCACCAGGTGAACCAAAGGGAACTCCTTGGCACCCACACCGTGGATTTGAAACAGTCACATACATTATTGATGGCATCTTTGATCATAAAGATTCCAATGGTGGCGGCGGAACGATCACTGATGGAGATACACAGTGGATGACTGCCGGTGGCGGAATTCTTCACATTGAAACTCCCCCAGAACATCTCGTGATGTCTGGTGGTTTATTCCACGGATTCCAACTCTGGGTCAATCTTCCTGCAGCAAAGAAGTGGTCGCCTCCCGCATACCAGGATGTTCGTGCCAACGATGTTGCACTTCTCTCTTCTGCTGATGGTGGCTCTCTTGTTCGCATCATTGCTG
>ENA-OUVC01001647-OUVC01001647.1-marine-metagenome-genome-assembly--contig:-NODE-1647-length-13039-cov-3.867690_pt1 | contig 13039 bp, 11 predicted proteins | sample MGYA00248622_ERZ508571 | MGnify/ENA primary metagenome ERZ508571 (study PRJEB26236, sample SAMN06267175) | marine metagenome | isolation source: Columbia River Estuary | place: USA:Columbia River... | reverse complement strand
TCACGAGTGGCGCTAGTTGTCCGGACGCTGTTGTAGAAGCTGTGATACAAAAAATTGCTAGCTTTTACAATGTACAAGATCAGGTTGATTTTGTAAATGTTGTTAAATAATTATCGCAATTCTATTCGCTACTGTTTTTTAGTTTCATAAGTAAGGTATAAGCATTTGCTACCACTACTTTTTGATCCACTGAAATGCCAGAAATAATTTCTATCATACCCTTACTTTCCATACCTGCAACTACCGGCACCATTTCATAGGTTAACGAAGCCCTTTCAACAAATACATAAGACTTATTTTGCCACTTTACAATAGATGCGGCCGGAAGCGCACTAACAGTTGCGTCGTTTAGTTGAATTTGTGCATTTACAAAAGTGCCTGGAAACAAGCCCGTATTTGAAGTTACAACATCACAATGCACTTCTGTGGTTCTCTCATTTTCAATATTTGGCGTCACCAAATGAACTTTAGCGTCGTAGGTTTTATCTGACTTATTGTTTACCGTAAATGTTACTTTATTACCACTTTTGATAGCAGTAGCATCATTTTCAAAAACAATAAGGCGTGCATGCAAATCGGAAGGATCCATGATTTCAAAAAGTACATCGGTTGGAGCAACATACTTTCCTGCATTCACATTCACTTTTGTAACATATCCACTAATTGGCGATTTAAAAGAAATAGATTTAGAAATATTGTTTTCATTGAGCTGGGCGGGAACCATCCCCATCAATTGTAATTTTTCACTCAAGGATTTTACCAGGTACTTCTGGCTTTCATATTCCGAAGTAGCGAGTTGAAACTGTCTATCACTTGAAGTTTTACTTGCATTTAATGCTTTTTGTCTGTTATAATCTGCTTCCAAAAAAACAAGCTTACTTTTTGCAGTTAAATAATCTTGTTGTAGGCTTATATAAGAAGCGTCTTCTAATACAGCTAGCACAGAACCCTTACTTACTTTATCTCCAGGAATTAAATTGGCTTTTTTTACATAGCCTCCCATTGGAATACTAACAGACATCATATTTTGAGGTGGCACATCAATAAATCCATTGACCTTAATTGTTTTTTGCATTTTTGTAGTTTGCAAACTTCCAATAGCGATTTTTCCAATATGAAGCTGTGCTTTTGTTAAGCTTACAATATTGGATTCAGCTACTGATTCTTTTGCTTCAGCAGCACCCTTTTCTACTTTTGAAGAGCAGGCTACCAAAAAAGTAAGTAATATGGAATATGTTAATCTAGATTTCATAAAATATCGTTTATTGTATGGTATTTAATTTTTCTAATTCAAAAGCAGCTTCGTTGAACTGAGCAACTGCCTGATAATAATCGGCCTTTGTTTGTATTGACTGATTCATTAGAACCACCCAGTCTAAATAATTAATGTCACCAGTTGTTAATTTTTGTGTTGCGGCTTGCATGATTTGTGCAGCGCCAGGCAAACCTTTTTTATGATAACTATCGAGCGCTTTTTTATATTGAATATAAAGCGCAGTTGCCGCCTGAATTTTTTGTTCTAATTCTTGTTTCACTGCCGTTTCTTCTAATTTCTTTTGCTTTACAAGAATTGAACCAGCGCTAATTTTTGCTTTTTGAGCCGACGAAAAAATGGGGACCATTAAACCAACACTTACAGTACCAAACCTGTCGGATGGACCAAAGTACTTATCGGCTGATTGCGAAACCGCTTGCCAGCCATTGATGGTCATAGAACTATACCCAAGTGAAAAAGAAGGATTTAATTTACTCTTTTCAACTTCCACAAGCTTTTCAGATAGTTCAATTTGTTGCTTTTGCAATTGTACCAATGGAGCAGACTCTATGATTGAAATACTTGACAAAACCACCCCATCGTAAACGATACTGCTACTATTGGGCCGTAGCTTAATAGAAGTATTGAGAGTGCGGTTAAATGCATCAATCGAATTATTTTTTACAGCCCTCAATTGTCCTAACTGATTTTGAATTTGCAATAACTGATTTTCGGCAGTAACAAGTTCTAAAACATCAGAAGCCCCACTAGCAAGACGCTCTTTGGCTCTTTGCAAAAATGTATTGTAAAAACTGTCTGCAGCTATTAATAGTTGCAACTGCTGTTCCATTAATAAAATACTATAATACTGCTGTTTAACAAGCTGCGTTAACTCATGCGTTCTAATTAATTGTGATGTTTGCGCTATTTGAGTAACCAATTTATTAGCAGCAGCTTGATTTTTATACACTGCCGGAAATTGTACACTTTGTGAAACACCAAAACGATTGTCTGTTTGAAAACTATTGACTTTTCCGTAACCAAAATCAAATACGGTTTTATCAATATCCGTACTCGTCTTTTGCATGGCACGGGTATAATCCACTTGCATATTACTTGCATTGTAATGCGCATTATTTTTGATCGCACTATCAATAGCAGCATCAAGAGAAATATTTACTTGCGATTGTGCGGATACTCCGATCAACAATCCAACAAGCATTACAATCATTTTTTTTGGTTGCATCTGTTTTATTCCATTTTCAAAAAGTATATACATAACCGGTAGTACAAAAAGCGTTAACAATGTAGATAATATTAAACCTCCAATTACAACGGTAGCTAATGGCTTTTGTACTTCGCCACCCGCTCCTGTGCTTATGGCCATTGGAATAAACCCAAGGGATGGAACAAGAGCCGTCATGAGCACAGCCCTCATTTTTGATTTAGTAGCATGTATCACAATTCGTTTAACATCATGCCATCCGGCCGCTTTAAGTCTGTTAAATTCAGAAACCAATAGTATCCCATTTAATACCGCAACGCCAAAGAGTGCAATAAAGCCTACACCTGCAGAAATACTAAATGGCATATCACGCATCCAGAGTGCAAAAATACCACCCGTTGCCGATAGCGGAATAGCAGTATAAATAAGTAGCCCTTGCTTTACTGAACCAAAAGCAAAATACAATAGCAAGAAAATTAACAATAGCGCTACTGGGACCACAATGGCAAGTCGTTCTTTTGCAGCTGTCATGTTTTCAAAGGATCCGCCATATAAAATCGTATAACCTTTGGGTAAATTTAATTGCGCTTCTACTTTTTGTTGTAATTCCCCAACAAGTGTTTGAACATCTTTGCCAGCAACATTAAAACCAACAATAATTCTTCGCTTGGTATTTTCTCTTTGTATTTGATTGACCCCCTCAACTTCTGTAATAGATGCGACATAAGCAAGTGGAATTTGAGTACCCTGCGAGGTTGAAATTTGAAGTGCTGCAATATCTTCCATGTTTTTTCGGGCACTATCTGAAAGTCTAACCACCATGTCAAAACGTTTTTCTTCTTCGTACACCTGACCCGTTACCTGTCCCGCAAAAGCAGTATTCACCACCCTATTTACATCTGCCACGTGTACCCCATATTTAGCCATCGCTGTTCTGTTGTATTTTACAACAACTTGTGGCATCCCCGTTACCTTTTCTTCGTAAATATCAACGGCACCATCAACTGTTTGCATAATGGCATTTAACCTTGACGCATATAGCGCTAACGAATCTAAATTTTCACCAAAAATCTTACAAACAACGTCCTGTCTTGCACCTGTCATGAGTTCATTAAATCGCATTTGCACGGGATATTGAAATCCTACAGTGATACCTGGAACCTGCTCCAAAACAGCCGTCATTTTTTTACTGAGTTCTGGAAAAGTTTTAGCCGAAGTCCATTCTTTTTTGTCTTTCAAAATTACCATCATGTCACCTGCTTCAAATGGCATTGGATCGGTAGGAATTTCTGCACTACCAATTTTTGTAACCACTTTTGTGATTTCTGGAAAATTGGCCAACAAAAGTTTTACAGCCTCCTGCGTTGACGCAATAGAGGTATTTAAATTACTCCCTGTCAAAAGGCGCGTTTCTACAGCAAAATCCCCTTCTTCTAATGACGGCATAAACTCGCCGCCCATTTTAGTTAATAAGAGTACTGCAACCCCAAACAACACGATTGTTACACCAATTACCAATTTAGGAATCCCTAATACCTTTTGTAAAACAGGTTGGTATTTTCTTTCTATAAAAGCAATGAATATATCCGTCCAAGTTTTTTTATGATTGAGCTTTTTATTGAGCACCAGTGCAGCCATCATAGGAACATAGGTAATCGACAAAATAAACGCACCAATAATTGCAAATGCAACCGTAAATGCCATGGGTTTAAACATTTTACCTTCGATACCTTGCAAAGACAAAATAGGTAAGTAAACAATTAGAATAATAATTTGACTAAACACGGCAGATTTAATCATAGACCCCGTACTTGATCCCACTTCTTCGTCCATTTCTTTTTGACCAATAGAAGTTAATCCTCTAAAATGTTTGGCATGTGCAAAGCGGTGAAGTATTGCTTCTACAACAATAACCGATCCATCCACAATTAGCCCAAAATCGATGGCACCAAGCGACATAAGATTACCGCCCACGCCAAAATAATTCATTAAAATAATGGCAAATAACATGGAAAGCGGAATCACCGATGACACAATAAGTCCTGCCCTTAAATTACCAAGGAAAAACACCAATACAAAAACGACAATAAGTGCACCTTCTATTAAATTGGTTTGAACAGTGCTAATGGCACTATTGACCATTTTTGTTCGGTCTAAAAAAGGCTCTATTACAACACCTTCTGGTAGCATTTTTTGAATTTCAGCAACCTTGTTTTTTACCCGCTCAATCACTTCAGATGCATTAGCTCCCTTTAACATCATTACTACTGCGCCTGCTACTTCCCCATCGGCATTATAGGTCATTGCACCATACCTAATGGCAGCTCCGTATTGAACCGTTGCCACGTCTCTAATTAACAAAGGTGTGCCACCATCTAAAGATTTTATCACCACCTGCTCAATATCTTCAATACTTCCAGTTAATCCCTCTGTTCTGATATACAAAACAGTAGGCCCTTTTTCGATATAAGCACCACCTGTGTTTTGATTGTTTTTTTCAAGTGCATCAAAAACATCACCGATGGTAATACCCAGCGATTTTAATTTATCCTGTTTTACAGAAATTTCATACTGCTTTAATTTTCCACCAAAACTTGACACTTCTGCTACACCAGGTGTTCCTAATAATTGTCTTCTAACAATCCAGTCCTGAATGGTTCTGAGTTCCATGGGGCCATAGGTACTTTCGTATCCTTTTAAGGGCCTAACAACATACTGAAATATTTCACCAAGCCCAGTAGACACAGGCGCTAATTCAGGACTTCCTACCCCTTCTGGAATTTCTTGTTTTACTTTTTGCAGTTGCTCGGTAATTTGCTGACGTGCCCAATAAATATCGGTTTCATCATCAAAAACAATGGTAACAAGTGATAATCCAAATCTAGAAAAGCTTCTGATTTGCTTGAGCCCCGGAATGCTACTACAAGATTGTTCAATTGGAAATGTTACAAGTCGTTCAATATCTGGCGCACCTAATGAAGGAGACACTGTAATTACTTGCACTTGATTGTCCGTAATGTCAGGAACAGCGTCGATAGGAAGCCTGGTTACTTCGTAACTTCCCCACCCTACAAGTGCAATTATAAATAAACCAATAATTAATTTATTGGCTATCGAAAAATCAATGATTTTCTTTAGCATGACAGCTATAATTATATCAAAAAAAATAAAAAATGAATGGCGTGTAAAAACGCAAAAGAGAATTAAACTTTGGGAGGTCTAAATAAAGCATCAAGCGCAATTGTAGAAAGTGAATACGATTGCATCACTGGCCAACCAGCTTGTTTTTGAGGTACCATAATTTTTGGTAACTCGTATTTGAACACGGAAAAAACAACCGTGTTTTGCATTTGAAAATGAGCCGACTTAAAGGGCAGGTTTTGATCTTTTTGATCATCGTTTGCATTACCATCATCTCCCACGTAATGCTGGTAGATAAAACGAATAAGTGACAAATCACCGTTTTCCAGTTTATGCTCCTTATAATGTTCGAGCAAAAGCGGCATTTTTAGCAGCTGATGTAGCTCCGTTGCACCTATTAAATAGATGGCTAAAAATATATAGGCTGCCCTTTTTTTCACCTTTTAAAGATATAAAAAAAAGAGCAGCCTATTATATATAGTCATTACTTTTTAAAAGCGTTCAAAAACAGCCATTCGCCTCCAAGCATCCAGCTAGTTTGAGCCATACGGGTCATACTAGATTGTAAATTAAAGCGGTATGCCAAATTAAACTTAAGCTTACTCTTAAAAATAAGCTGCATACTAGGTGCAAAATCTAGGTAGCTTTTACGGGTACCTGGTATTGCTTGACCTAATAACTCGGCATAGATATTAAAGTTGGTTTGATCGTAGCTTGTATATTTTTTAGGCAAAATTAAATGACCAAATGATAGTGAATAATTAAGCGCCTCTGCTTTATTACCCATTACCAGTTGATGCGCCTTGCTATTGCCATTAATTGCCGCATAGCTTACCGTAGAAGATACTGCTAATTTGTGTAATAGCTGCGTAAATACAAGACCCGCTTGCATACCCGATTGATCACCTTGCAAATTAATTTCTTGGTACATGGGCTTTGTATTACTGTGTGCTATTTCTGCAAAAGCGGCCATTCTAAAATGACTATACATTCCGTCGGCACTAAAAAAACGATATTTCCCATAAGCCCTAATACTTTCTAGGCCAAAGGGTGTATTGTTCATTGCGCCATAAGTTGCAGCTCCGTGAATCATCAAGTTTTTACTAGCACCAAGCATTATTTCTGTGGCATGGCGCATACTAGAAGTAGCGCCTTGGTCAAAAAATTTAGCACTTTGCTTAATAGCTACAGATTTTGCTGGCATATTACTAGCAGGCTCTGTGTAAACAAACAACTCTTGTGCTTTTGAGAAATAACCACAAAAAAGTAACAAAAAGAAAATTATTTTTTTCATGTTACTTTATTTTAATGATACCAAGTAGGTATTAGATGCAACATTACCAAGCTGCGCTACTGGTATCTTTTTTAAATCTTTGGGGAGCATGTACTGCTTTCCAATCAACTGCAATTTTTTACTGCCTTGTAAAGTAGCCGGAGACGTTCCCATCAATTTATAATTAATACCGTCCAGTGTAAATAAACCATTTTTATCAACGGCTTGCTTATCAAAATTTACCATTACAGTTAAATTAGCAACCGAAAATCCAGCATCTACAACTGCTTTAGCAATTTGATCAAACCTGGGTGTCGTTTCGTTATCAAAGCGAATATCATAAGTAGACGCTTCTATATTAACGAGCACGGTATCTACAAATGAAATGGCCGAAACTGCTTTATAAATAGCTTTTGAACACATCGCACAGGTTAAGCCGCTAGCTTGCAAGTTTACTTTTTGTACCTGCGCATTAGCGCTGATAGTCCAACAGCAAATCAACAATAAAAATATCTTTTTCATGTATTAAAGCTTTTGAATGATTAATTTTTTTTAGCTGCCTTACGCTCATACTGGCAACATTCTGGAAGTTCATTGTAAACCGCATCGGGCGCTGTTAGATCTTTGGTATCATACCCTACGCTAGCAATTTTTTCCTGAACTTTAGCGCCGCTGGTTGCAGATGCTAGGTAAGTGATTTTTAACATTTTAGTAGTCTTATTCCAAACAGCGGTAGTTGCACCAGCATCTTTAGCTGCTGTTTCAATGGTTGTTTTACACATACCACAATTACCCCAAACTTTAATGATTTCAGATTTAGGAGTTGGTTTTGTTTGAGCAAATGCTACAGATACTGTTAATACAAATGCAGTAATAGACGCGAAAAGAAATTTGATTTTCATACAATAAAATTTTAAGAATAATAAATAAGTTAAGCCACGTAAATAACATGGCACAGAAAATAAAGAGAATAGAAAGTAAAGTGTAGGATATCCTAAATTAAAAATACACCGATACGTATATAAGTATCTTGCTTGTGTAAATTAGGTGGCAACTTTTTAAGGTAGTTGTCCTTATTGTAAATACTAGTATAGTTAATCGCACTCAAATAAAATTGCGGCACTACCGCTTCCATTAAATTGGTATGGAATAAGATACTTGGAGTTGACTTGTGAGAGTCTTCAAGCTTAACAACCTCAATTTTAGAATGGCAGCACTTGTTTTTTTTGGTGCTATCAATGCGCATGCCGCATATACATTTTTTTGCTTCCGAAACACCTAGCTCAATAGAACTGAGTTTACCCATGCAGTAATGGCTATTCATTACAAACCCAGTAGACATGACTAGGTAAATAAGAGCAATAAATAGGGTTACGAGGCGCTTCATGAATACAAAGCTACAATACTTTAATTAATAAAGTTCCACCAGATGCCTATCCGTGTCCAAAGCGTGGTATTGGGGTAAAGGGCTGTCATAAAATTAGGCTTACTAAATGAAAACCCGTTAGCGACATTAAGGCTATTGAGGTTTTCGACCCGTATAAATCCTTTTAAACGCTTGATTCTGAAATGAAAATAAGCATGAATATCAGGCCTATTGGAAAGCTGCTGGCTGTTCTGATAAAAATAAGCCCCTAAAAAAGGAGAATAACCATCGGCGTTGTAAGCCGTAAAATACTGCATTTCTAGACCGGTGGATACATCGAGATTTGTAAAGAAGTTACCTTCAAATGCGATCCTATTTCTAGTATAAAAAGTTGGCACATTAACAGGGCCCGTACCTATTTTTTGTTGCACATGCATTTCGGTGTACCAGTTCCAATGTCCTTTTAGATGCCACTTTTTTTGAAGTGATAATTGTAATAAATTAAATAAGCCGGATGATTGTTTAGCTGTAAAAAATCCATCAAAATACATGTAATTATTAATGCCATAATAATTTGCAGTAAATGAAAAATGTCTGTTTGGTTTTTCATATTTTGCCATTAACTGCACACTATTTTCCTTGCTAAAATTAGTATTGGCATTCATTCTAAAACTACTAGCAGGATCTAGCACAAATGCAGGCGAACGGTTTACATTATTAAACCCTAGCGTCAAATAACCCGCTTTGGTTCCTAAATAACGCTGCAAATAAACAGCTGCTTCATAATCACCCGCATTTTGCCCATTCAAATACAAATTGGCGTGCGCATCAATATCCCAAATTTTATTTCTAGATCTATTTTTATAAGCGCCAACTGCATAAATGTTATAAAAAGATACACTGCTGGTGGTATCAAAAGTTCCTTTTAATGCCTGGTATGCAATTCCGGTTTTTAAATATTGACTTTGGTTATTTTTATCCGGGAATGTTAGCACACTAAATTCGTTGGTGATATCCTGCCAGCTATCTTTATAGTTAATGGATTTCCCAGATGCAACTCGCTTATTAAAGTACAACTGGTATTTACTGGAGTCTACATAATTATCTAAAAACTGATACGTATTAGATGCAACCGACAAAGTATGTTGAAGCCTTAACCTTGGATAAAAAATACGATAGGTAACAGAATCAACTATGCTAGAGTCTTTTTTACCCAGATCATATTGTTGTCTGATCACAAATTGAGACCCGGTATAAATGTTTCCAGTAGACACATTTGTGTTAAATGGATTTCGTGATGCCGCAGCAGATTTACCAAGCCTCGTTTCTAATTCATATGGGTCATTTAGAGATAGACTATCGAGTCTGCCCGGACTTTGCAACCCCCCATTTTCGGAAGACGCATTTTTGTTGGATAAAAAAACAAAAAAGAGTTCGTACTTGCGGTTGTTGGATTTGAAATGACTGGTAAACCTTAGGTTGTTTAAATTGGCATTCTGATTTTTTAATGCCCCCGGTGAATTACTAAAACGGTATTGTAACGAAAAATTAAAATTGTCTTTTTTGTTTTGTGTGTGCAAAAAATCTACCACCTGTTCTGCCCTAGCGCCAAGTACAAAAGCGAGTTCTGTAAATGGCCTGGTGGTTTCATAAAACTTTGTATTCTCCAGTGTGTAATTATACATATCATACCCATGAAAGCCTGCATTAAAGCCCGCTTTCATGTATGGATTAAATAATAGAGACTGTGTTGCCGTCCCTAAATTACCCAAAGAGCGCACTGTATATGGGAGCGGAAAATATCTACTAAAATCATTGATAGAACTATCTAGAGTTCTTAATTTGGTAGAATCAAAATGCTTATAAAAAATGGTGATTGAATCGGCTAAACTATTACGCGTTTGCAATGAGTCATTTTTACCAGCACTATTATTTATGGGTCTTCCCTGACGATCATACGATACCGCACCTGCGCCAGGCCTACCGCCCCTTAGTTGCGGCCGATCTTCAGATTGAGCTGAAGCCAACGCTACAATAGAGCAGCATACAAAAAATAAACAATAGCGCTTAAGGAGCATTATAATTGTTTAACTAATTCTTTAAATAACAAGGTAAGTTTTGGCTCGGCGGCTGTAGCTGCTTCTAAAACTTCTTGGTGCGTAATGATATTATCCTCTTCACGAATGCCTAAATCGGTAATAACACTAATTGCAAATACTTTCATGCCGCCATGTACCGCCACAATCGTTTCTTGCACGGTACTCATACCTACCGCGTCTCCACCAACTGCCAAAATAAGTTTATACTCGGCCCTAGTTTCAAAGGTTGGACCCGTTACACCTAAATACACCCCTTCATGCACTTTAATATCATTAGCGGCTGCTATGTTTTTTACTTTTGCAATTAATGATTTAGCATACGGCTCGCTCATATCCGGGAAACGAGTTCCAAGCGCCTCCTCATTTTTGCCAAGCAATGGATTGATTGTAAATAAACTGATATGATCATTGATGATCATTAAATCACCTACTTTAAAATTACTATTCACTCCACCAGCCGCATTAGATAGTAGTAATGTTTCTACACCTAGTGCACGCATCACTCTTACTGGATAAGAAACCTGTTGAGGCGTATAGCCTTCATAAAAATGAAAACGCCCCGACATGACCCAAACTTTTACACCTTCTAGTGTACCAAAAATTAATCGGCCTTTATGCCCCTCTACAGTGCTCACTGGAAAATGAGGAATCTGCTCGTAAGGAATTTCAAATTCTGAAACAATTTCTGAAGCTAGGTTCCCGAGTCCACTACCTAAAATGATACCAATGGCTGCCTGGTCATTTACCTTGGAATCTATGTATGTTTTTGTTTCTTGTAATTGTTGAAGTATCGAAGACATAATTGCTATTTATAGGCTACAAATATAGTTAAGCTAGGGCAAAGAAAAAGGCCATTTCGCGGTTAGCGAAATGGCCTATAATTGGTTAAGCTTGTTTTAGTAATTAACTTAAACGTTTAACGTTAACTGCGTTAGGACCTTTACGGCCTTCTTGCACGTCAAAAATAACCTTGTCATTCGCCTCGATTTGGTCAATCAAGCCGTTAGCATGTACGAAAGTTTCTTTGCTTGAATTGTCATGCTTGATGAATCCAAAACCTTTTTCCTCGTTGAAGAACTTTACAGTTCCTTGAATTTGTGTGTCCATTTGTAAATTTGTAAATTGTAATTAAAGTGCAAAAGTAAGCATAAATAGCCCCCCTTCCAATAAATACTTGTTATTTGAAAAGTTAAAGTGTCAAAACACTGTCATTTTAGGCTCAAAAAAACGAAATACTACTTAGTCCTCAATGCTTTGTATGCAAAGAAGCAACTTAGCAGCATGAGCACCGCAGCGAGCATAAAAGGTGCGCCGGGGAAATAAAAGGGTTTTATTGGCCCCGTAAAAAAGGCGAATAAATTGGACATCACTAGTGGCCCAACAATAGAAGTAATACTTATGATACTAGTTAGAGAACCTTGGAGTTCACCCTGCTCGTTGGCTGGAACACTTCCTGAAATAATGGCTTGTAGGCCCGGACCAGAAATGCCGCCTAAACAATAAGGAATTAAAAACACAAACATCATCCAACTTTGTGATGCTAAACCAAATAAAACAAGTCCAATGGTATATAATCCTAAACCCACATATACACTTTTTTCATTACCAATTTTTGGATTTACGAATCTTACAAGCACACCCTGAACAAGACTAACCAATACACCAACAACAGCCAGAGATATACCAATCATTTTAGGTGTCCACTTAAATTTTTCAATATTAAAATAACTCCAATTGCTTTGAACTGCATGTGAAGCCACATAAATTAAAAAGAACGAAACAATAAGTCCAGCAACTGCTGGGAATCTAGACAAGTTTTTTAATGAACTTATGGGGTTTGCTCGCTTCCAATCAAAAGCCCTTCTATTTGAAACATCCAAAGATTCTGGTAAAACAAAATAACCATAGGCGGCGTTTAAAAGCGCAAGTCCTGCTGCTACTAAAAATGGAATACGTGGCCCCATTTCGCCAAGTAATCCGCCAATCATTGGGCCCACAATAAATCCAAGTCCAAAAGCAGCACCGATCATGCCAAAATTTTGTGCACGTGTTTCGGGCGTACTAATATCTGCGATATACGCAGATGCAGTTGTCATACTGGCACCTGTAATACCAGCAATAATTCGTCCCACAAACAACCATCCAATACTTGGTGCAAAAGCAAGGAGTATATAATCGAGACCAAACCCGAGTAATGAAAATAGCAGAACAGGACGTCGTCCATATTTGTCACTTAAATTTCCTAGCACCGGTGCAAATAAAAACTGCATGATCGCATATGAGAATGTGAGCAAACCACCAAACAGTGCCACTTTACTAATATTGGTTGTATGCAGTAAATCTTCAATGAGTTTGGGCACAACTGGGATAATCAAACCCAGTCCAGTAACATCAATTAATAAAGTGATGAAAATAAATCCTATTGCTGCTTTTCGATTCTTAACCATGAATACCAGTTTATATGCCTTACAAAAAAAAGCTTTTTAACTGGTAGTATCAAATACAAATGGGGGCACCAGGTGCCCCCATTCTAAACAAATCGACCCTACATTACTTATTTTTTGAGTTCAATTGAACCAACACTTGTGGTTTTAGGCTTAACCACAACCACATTATTGATGGTCGTGTCTTTGTATCCGTTTGATGCTTTTACCAATAATTTGTAAGTACCATCTTTTAA
>ENA-OUVC01001646-OUVC01001646.1-marine-metagenome-genome-assembly--contig:-NODE-1646-length-13040-cov-3.195402_pt1 | contig 13040 bp, 10 predicted proteins | sample MGYA00248622_ERZ508571 | MGnify/ENA primary metagenome ERZ508571 (study PRJEB26236, sample SAMN06267175) | marine metagenome | isolation source: Columbia River Estuary | place: USA:Columbia River... | reverse complement strand
TGTTTGTCATCCGTGTCGTGATTATTAGGATCAAACATAATTGACGGCTCCCAGCCCTCTGAATACAGCGTTTGATCCCACTGATAATGCCAACCAACGAGTAATCGCGCGGCAGCTCTGACATCGTCTTCTGTGAACTGCGCGAAAGGTCTTTTTCCCACTGTAAAGAGCTCTTGAACCTCTCTAGCATAGTTTTGGTCTGGAGTTTCCTTTCTGCTTAATTGAAGGTTCAAATAATCTAACATTGTAGGGTCTAATGTTAAATCGTGTATGTAATCTTTATAGCTTCTAAAGGCTCCTTCGTATAGTAGTTTAATGTGATAATACTTTGGCTTTTGTCTGTTCTGATCTAATACAGGAGTAAGGTTGTGTAAAAAAATAAATAGTTTCCATTCAATCGATGTTGGCTGGTTATACATGTTGTAATACAACCATGAATCAATTGCCCTGTGTCTTTCGGGCCCGCTGTTCTCATCTGGGCAACACTCCTTTTTTATCGGCCTAGAAATAAACGGCTGTTTAGGTAGTACATCTTCACTACCATATATTGACTGATATTCTTGAGCGTTAAGGTCTCCAAAATAATTGTTGATTGGCTCTCCTAAATCATGCTGAGAAAAAACCAGGTCAATGGTCTGTTCTAGCGTTAATCCATCAAGATCTTTTAAGTGCCTGGTTGCATAACCAACCATTGTTCGATTAAGTAGGTGTTTTTTTTGCGTTTCACCAAACTCTCCAGCATAGGGGCTCAAGGTGCCCTGAATATCTTTAAGCGCGCTTCTGGATTCAAGCAATGAATCGATGTTGATTTTTTCTTGCTTAAATATTTTTTCAAGGTCTACAGGAGAATCTTTTTTATCCCTGTCTTTTTCTCCCAATTTTTGCATACTTTAAAAATATAAAACATTTATACATGAATAGAAATGAGTTTAATAATAAATTATGTGGCGCAATAATTGTTAGTCTTTTTTCTAGCCCTATTATTTTAGGTTGTTCTTCTGAAGAAATTAATGATAATCAAGCTGTTGAAGGTGACGACACAAAATTTGATGAGACGGGTTATTATGTTGAAAATGGGGCTTTATATATTTCGATTAGCAATAATAATTATATATCATTAAATGAAATTGGCTCATATATTAATGACTTAGAGAACAATAAATTAATATTGCGAAAAGATGAAAAATCTGTGCTTGTTTTCGACAACTGTTGTCCTCATTTAGGCTCAAGAAACAGATGGTCATTTGTTGCAGGAAAATTTAGATGTTCCAACCACGGCAACAGCTTTGGCATAGGAGAAACAAACTACTCGCTTTGTGGTTCTGGAGCAACAAAGGGCAATCTAAAGCAATTTGCTGCCACTCTATTGAACAAAATAATCACAATTCAGCTGTAAACATTATCAATCCAAAACGACCTTATATGTGGGGTCTTCTAGCACGTTTACTTCGATTAAATTATCGGCTCTGTGCAGAAGTGCGCGGCAATCGGGACTGAGGTGTTTGAGGTGAAGGGATTTGCCTTGTTTGAGGTAGCGATCGGTGAGTTTGTTGACAGCTTCAATGGCGGACATGTCGACGATTCGGGATTCTTTAAAATCGATAATGACATCTTGAGGGTCATTCATCGGATCAAACTTTTCGTTGAATGTAGCGACGGAGGCAAAAAATAAAGGTCCATAAATTTCGTAGTGTTTTACCCCATGATCATCGATGTGTTTTCTGGCGCGTATGCGTTTGGCGTTATCCCAGGCAAATACCAGCGCGGCGATCACCACCCCGACCAATACGGCCAAAGCCAGGTTGTGCAAAAACACGGTGACTAGGGTAACCAATACCATCACCAGAACATCGGAAGCGGGCATTTTTCGGAAGGTGCGCAAGCTTGCCCACTCGAAAGTACCGATGGCGACCATGATCATCAACCCCGTCAAGGCAGCCATCGGGACCTGTTCGATCAGGGGCGCGCCAAAAACCACAAAGACGAGCAACATCACAGAGGCAAATATTCCCGATAATCGGGCGCGTGCTCCGTTGGAAACGTTGATTAAGCTCTGCCCAATCATCGCGCAACCACCCATGCCTGAAAATATTCCTGAGAGCAGATTGGCCGCTCCTTGGGCGATCGCTTCTCGGTTGCCATTACCTCGAGTCTCGGTAATTTCATCCACGATGTTTAACGTCAAAAGGCTTTCAATCAATCCAACGCCGGCCATAATCCCTGCATAAGGAAGAACCAGCCATAACGTGTCCCAGCTCAGAGGTACCTGAGGGAGGTGAAAAGGAGGAAATCCGCCTTGAATGGAAGATATGTCCCCCACTGTTTTGGTATCTATCCCCAAAAAATAAACCAAGGCAAACACGGATAAGATTGCGGTCAGCGAGGCCGGAACCGCCTTGGTGATTTTTGGCAATCCATAGATGATCGCCATAGCCAACAGCACTAATCCGCCAAAAACATATAGGTCTGTTCCGGACAGCCAACTTCCTGTACCGTCCTTAAATTGTACCAACTGCGCAGAAAATATAACGATGGCTAGTCCGTTGACAAAACCAAAAATAACGGGATGAGGGACTAAGCGGATGAATTTGCCCAGGCGAAGGGCGCCTGCGGCCATTTGAATCATACCGGAAAGCACCACTGCGGCAAATACATATTCTACCCCGTGACTCTGGGCAAGAGAGACGACCACTACGGCTATAGCCCCCGTGGCTCCAGAAATCATTCCTGGACGACCGCCAAAAATAGAAGTCACCAATCCCATCACAAATGCCGCGTACAATCCGGTCAGCGGTGATAGTCCTGCGATTAAGGCAAATGCCACGGCCTCAGGCACTAACGCCAAGGCAACCGTAAGTCCTGAAAGTAGTTCCGTGCGGTAATTTACAGGCTGTGATAGATCAAATAGATTGATTTTCTGGAACATGGTTGTGTAATTAAAGGCGCAAATATACCCGATTATCTACAAACAAGGCCTTGAATCCTTTTTAAGGTCAAAAAACAACACTTTTGAAAAAAAATTCATCCCACACATTTATAACTAAAAATTTAGTTGTAACATTGACTAAGTTTTTAGTTATATGAAAAAATTAACCGCTGCCGAAGAACAAATCATGCACGCCTTGTGGGCTTTGCCCGAAGGTGGGTTTGTCAAAGATGTCCTCGAACAACTCGAGGCCCCTAAACCCCACAACAACACCGTGGCCACCTTGCTTAAAATCCTGGTTGACAAAGGATTTGTCGGATTGGAGACCCCGGGTAGAAACCACATTTACCGCGCTCTAGTATCCAAAGAAGCCTATTCCAAGCAGAGCATTGCTGGACTTGCGGAAAAATATTTTGACGGTTCATTTGCCAATGTCGTTTCATTTCTAGTCGACAAAAAACAAATGTCCCTATCCGATCTAGAACTCTTGCTCGCAGAACTTAAAAACAAAAAAAATGGCTAGCGCGCTGTTGATCTATTTGGCCAAAACCGTCGGCATCTCTGCTGTGTTATGGGTCTACTATATCTGGTTCCTTAGAGACGAGCGCTTCCACCAATACAACCGGTTTTATCTGTTAGGCGTGTATGTGCTTTCCCTGGGACTGCCCCTGATTCCTTGGCGTTGGTGGGTTATTGAAGCCCCAGCAACCCTGATGAATACTACTGGTGTCTGGCGCCCAACGGGACCTGAATATACCACCCCCAGCGCTGATCAGTGGGTGGTCAGCGCAGCATTGGGGGTCTCTACCCTATTGATAATGCTATTAATCTATCGCGTTGCCCAAGTGCTTCTGTTGGAAAAAAAATACCCCAAACGTCAAGTACAACAGGCGATGATCGTGGAAACCGACTTAGAAAATGCTCCTTTCTCGTTTTGGAATCGATTGTTTTGGAAAAACAGCTTAGACCTCACTCAAGGACCAGGACAAAAAATATTTAAACACGAATATACCCACATCGTTCAAAAACACACCCTAGATCGATTGGTCTCTCAATTGATGCGCGCTGTGTTTTGGGTCAATCCCTTTTACTGGCTCATCGCCAAGGAGCTAGAAACCATTCATGAATTTATCGCGGATCAATCCGCTGTGGGTACAGATGCGCCAGAGGCCTTGGCAGAAATGCTGTTGACCACGCACTTTGAATCGCCCTTATTTCAACCGACACACTCATTTAACGTTTCATCCATTAAAAGAAGAATTATGATGCTTACACAACCCAAAAACACCCAACACGCGTATTTGCGCAAAATCTCTGCCCTGTTTTTAACCGCAGGCCTGCTCGCCCTATTTACCCTACACATTCAGGCACAAGAAGCTCCTACGCCCCCTGCTCCTCCAGCTGCACCTCAGCCCGAATTTACCTGGACCAAGCAAGATACCCTGGCGCCTACTCATATAACAGTGAGCTATGAGACTGCCAAAAAGATAGAAGGCAAGGGAAAAAAGAAAAAAGACCAGAAACAGAGCTTGGTGATTCGCCAGATCAACGCAGACACTATAGTACTTATAGAGGGGGGCGTTGAACTGAAGGAAATTAATCCTGCGGACATTGCCGAAATCAATGTGCGTCAAGAAAAAGGAAAAGACGCCGTGTACATTGTAAAAAAAGCTAAAGCCGGCGCGCCTTCCAGCGTTATGGTATTTCATCCGAGCGATAAATCCGCCGGCAAACAAGACGCCGTGAACATGTTGAAAAAAGCTAAAGCTAGTAAGGTCACCTCCATCACCTGGTCAGCAGACAACAAAGATGAAATCTCTATGACGGTCGATGCCGAATCACCCATACCTTCGGAAAAGGGCATGGAATTTTATGTCAACGGAGATAAAGTGAGCAAAGTGGTAGCAATGGCCATAGATCCTAAAAAAATTATTACGGTAAATGTGACAAAACAAGACAAAGACGGAGTATCCACAGGCCAAGTGTGGATCGTGGTTAAAGAATAAACTGTGATTAAACAAAAAGAAGAACCCCGCCTTGAGCGGGGTTTTGTGGTTATGTATATATGCAGGGCAGCGGTGAAGCTGTTCGAGCTCGAACTAAGGTTTAGGCACCTCGATGTGGGCACCTAGAAATAATGCGTTTAAAAACATCCGGTTCATTCCGTAAGTGGTGCCCCTAAAATTGGGGTTGTCCGCAAAGAGAATTACCCGGCCAGATCCCAAAGGACTGACCAACACCGATGCGCTTTTGGACAAAAATTGTTCGCGGTTTTTGGGAGAAATATATCCGTCGACATGGGCGTTCGCTGTGTATCGTGACACCGTGCTGTAGGCGTTTTTGCTGGGCGCTAGCCAAACCGTATTGTTTTTATACAAACTCACCAGGTCTTTCGTATACCCAAAGCCGATGGGGTGGGTCAGATCGAGATCTGCACGAACAAACACACCTCCCAAAGCTTCTCGACCGATATGTTCTGGCGCCTCCACGTAGGGCAAGCGCTCTGCCGTGGCTGTTGAATCTTTGGGCGCCTCGATCAGCTTTTCGGTTACCCATTTTTGGTTGATCACCCAGCTAGCGCCTCGACCGATGGTGATCAAGGTACCTCCCTGAGACGTCCAATCCTTGATTTTCTGTTTTTGGGCTTCCGGAAGGTTGTAGCTGCCTGAAACCATGACCAACACATCGTACTCTTTTAGGGATGCGCCCCCAAATCTGCGCAAAGGCAGCTTGGTGATCGGCATGCCCACCCGTTGGTCCAACAAATGCCAAACTTCTCCAGCCTCACCTGCACTTACGCCTTCGCCGATCAACATCGCTGCTTTAGGCATTTTAACCGGCATCATGTATCGACTTCCCAAATCAACCCCTGAAGCGCTCAGTCCGGTGGTTGCTGCATAGGTCTGAATATTTAACCGCTTAGCGGCAGTGGACAGAATACGCGCTACCTCATCGGCTGACTTTTTCTGTAGAGCGACGGGCAATACCAAAGACCCGTAGGAAAAAGACCGCACGCCTTGAGTCGTCTGCACAGAAAAAGGTTTAAAAGCAACCATAGGCACCAACTCCTCTTTTTGTAGTGCGTAAAGCAACGCAGGCACATGGTAATCTTGGGCGTCCACTACATAAGCATAATCAGAGATCACAAAATCCGACGCAATCGTCCAATCGGAGGAATGCACCTCTGAGAGACCGGTGGGCAACTTAGTCAGCGGTTTGGCGTCCAGCTGGTAAAAATGGGAAAGGGCCCAAGCAGAGGCGTCGTAATACACGCTGTCTCGATACTGGCTGTAGGTCTCAAAAGCCGTCTGTACCAAGCGGTATTGAGGCTGAGCGGTGGGCACCACAATTTGATCCCCTTGGCGCATCACCTTGACTTTGTGGTGGTCCATCAAGGACAAAAACGCTTTGGTTTTATTTCGGTCCCGATCAGAAAAAGCATATCCCTTGATGGGGCTTTTAGCGGCCCTTGACAACGCGCTTTTAAAGAACGATGTCTGATAACGGCGCATCATTTGGCGATTTTCCACGGCGGCCTGAACCGTGGTCATGCTCGAAACGTATTGATTTCTGATGGTAAACGGAAAAGTGATTTCCCCAAAAGCCGTGGTTTGCTTAAGCCCTCTTGAACTGGCTTGCTCAAAGAGCAGGGCCAATCCCCCTTGAAGGTCAGGATAAGAAGACCCATAGCCTGGATAAGTGCCATCAAACACCTCCTTGGTGAAATAAAACGACCCGATTGAATCCAACGATTTGGAAAAATAATGGCCAAACAACGTATTTAACTCGTTGTAGTTTTCCTTGGGCATGATGGGATCCCAAGAAGCGTTGGTTTTCATCGGCTCAAAAAAATAGGTGCTTTGCGACCCCATTTCATGAAAATCAGTCACCACATTAGGGTACCACTGATGGACCCAATTGAGTTTTCCTTGGCTTTCCGGATGAATGGCCAGAATCCAATCCCGGTTTAAATCAAACCAATAGTGGTTGGTCCTCCCACCAGGCCAATATTCGTTGTGCTCCGCATCCTGTGGGTCCGCCACCAATGGAGTTCCTTTATAGGTGTTAGCCCACTGGGTGTGTCGGTCCCTTCCGTCTGGGTTGATGGTCGGATCGATAAAAATTACCGCGTGTTTGAGGTAGTTGAGCACCTCTGGGTGGTTAGATCCTGTCAAGGTGTAGGCGGTCAACAAAGCCGCCTCAGAACTTGAGGGCTCATTTCCGTGTACGTTATAGGCTAAATTGATAATCAGCGGAAGCTCTGGATCTGTTTCTTGTCCCAGCTCTGGACGTATCGACTTTAGGTGCTCCTGCTGAATTTCCGATAAACGGGCTAAATTCTCCGGTGAGGACACGGCCAATAAGACCAGCTTTCTGCCCTCATACGTGCGCCCGTACTCCACCAGTTGAGCGCGATCACTGCTTTGAGCCAAAGCGCTTAAATACCCCACGATCATGTCGTGTCTGGTGTGCTGTTCCCCAATTCCATAACCTAAATAGGATTCAGGGGATTGAATCTCGGGTTGATAGGGTGCGTATCGATCCAAAAAATAGCCCTGGGCCAAAGTGGTCAAGGGCAAGGCAAGTAGCGCCGCAAGGGCAAATATTTTTTTCATCGCATCAATTTTAGCGGTCCATAACTTAAGCGCCTGTACGACAAACGCTTATCTATAAAGATACAAAAATTTCTGACGGAGATTCCTTATATTTAATTACCTTAACTCGTTGCCCATGAAACCTTTTGCTCTCTGGACCGCTGCCCTTGCTGGGCTGATCCTCGTTTCCTGCTCCCAAAAACCCGTGATTGAGATTACTCTTTCCCCGGAAATTATCGACCAAGCACAAGAGGGTCGTTTGGTGTTGATGTTCTCCCTAAACCAAGACCAAGAGCCCCGTTTTCAGATACAAGATGGCCCGAATACCCAAATTGCCTTTGGCATGGATGTCTCGGACTGGGTCCCAGGAGCCCCCCTTAAATTTGACGTTGAATCCTTTGGCTACCCGATTAAATCCATCGCTGATTTGCCTAAAGGGACCTACCAGGTTCAAGCCCTGCTCAACCGATATGAAACCTATCACCTAGCGGATGGGCGCGTGTTGCAACTCCCCCCAGACCAAGGCGAGGGCCAGCAGTGGAACCTGAAGCCAGGGAATGTATACAACACCCCTGTCTCGGTGGATTGGACCGGTTCTGGTCGATATTCCCTGACGCTTGACCAGATAATCCCGCCCATTGAACCGCCCAAGGACACCAAATACATCAAACACATCAAAATGCGCAGCGAGCTGCTGAGCAAATTTTGGGGGCGAGATGTCTATCTCGGAGCTAATGTGCTTCTACCGGAAGGATTTGACGAGCACCAGGAAGCGCGTTATCCACTGATGATCTATCACGGACACTTTCCCTTCACGTTTGGCGGGTTCAAAGAAACCCCGCCAGACCCCAACATGAAACCGGAATACTCCGAACGGTTTGGCATAGACGGATACAATATTATGGTAGAACAAGAGGCCTATCAACAATATTTGGATTGGACAAAGCCCAATCAGCCGCGTTATTTAGTCGTGGAAATTCAACACCCCACCCCGTACTACGACGATAGCTATGCGGTGAATTCCGCCAATCAAGGGCCCTATGGAGACGCCATAACGTACGAGCTAATCCCGCACATTGAAGAGATGTTCCGCGGGATAGGAGCAGAATGGAGCAGATACCTGTATGGGGGCTCTACGGGGGGTTGGGAAGCGTTGGCCGCGCTCATCAAGTACCCCGATCAATACGGGGCGTGTTTTGCGGCTTGTCCGGATCCCATCGATTTTCAAGCGTATACTTTGGTCAACCTCTACCAAGACAAAAACGCGTATTTCTTGGATAGCCCCTTTAAGAAAACCCCGCGACCTGCACATAGAGATCACCTGGGAAGGGTGAGCAGTACCTTGGAAGAAACCAACCACCGAGAGTTGGTGCTGGGTTCAAAAAGCAGAAGTGGACAGCAGTGGGATATCTGGGAAGCGACTTATTCGCCAGTAGGACCAGACGGATATCCAGCCAGAATATGGGACAAAGTAACCGGAGAAATCAACCCTGAAGTCGCCTCTTATTGGAAAGAAAATTTTGACCTCGGGCACATTTTGCGCCGAGACTGGGAAAATGGCCTTGGAGAAAAACTGGCGGGTAAAATACACATCTACTGCGGTGATATGGACAACTACTACCTCAACAATGCGGTTTACCTGGTGGAAGACTTTTTGGAAAAAACCAAGAACCCGTATTACGCTGGGGAAGTGGACTACGGAGATGGGGCGATTCACTGTTGGAATGGCGATCAGGAGAACCCCCTGTATATATCCAGGCTGAGGTACAACACGATGTATGTGCCCAAAATCATGAACATCATCAAAAAAAGTGCGCCGGAAGGAGCGGACCTAAACAGCTGGGTGTACTAGTCTAACTGACCTATGTGCCTAAAAAAACCCGCAAAAAGCGGGTTTTTTGTTGTGGTCCCACACGGGCTCGAACCGTGGACCTACTGATTATGAGTCAGTTGCTCTAACCAGCTGAGCTATGGGACCGGGCCTGCAATATTACTATCAAATTTCTAGTGATACAAATAAATATTTCCGCCTCAGCTGCAAAACACTATTTGTAGCTGCAGAGTTCCATCAACACCCCTTGGTTTTCTCGAGGGTGGAAAAACTGAACGAGTTTGCCTTTAGCGCCTGAGGTGGGTGATGGGGTTAATGGCTTTAATCCCAGATCAGTCAGTCGCTTGATTTCTGCCAAATACTGTTCTTTAGGCACCAAATAAGCCATGTGGTGCAAGCCAGGGCCTTTTTTGTCCAAAAACTTAGCGATGGGACTGTGTTCTCCCCAAGGAGACAGTAATTCTATAGAGGAGGTTGGGGTAGTGAAAAAGGCGACCGAGACTCCTTGGGCTTCTAGAGTTTCCAGGTGGTCTGGACCTTGACCAAAAACAGAAGTATAGTGGGCGATGGCCTCAGAAAGATCCGAAACGGCGATACCGATATGGTCAACGGGAAAAGAAGTATGGGGCGTCATGGGCCTATGATCAGCAATACAGCAACAAGATACCCATATTCTGCGTATTTTTGGCGCATGGAAGAAACCCAAAGACAGAAAAAAGTAGGAGGTGTCCTTCAAGCGGACCTAGCGGATGTGCTGCAAAGAGCGGCTTCAGATGGAGGAATGCAAGGAGTGTTAATTTCGGTGACCAAAGTTCGGGTAACCACAGACCTTTCCGTTGCCAAAGCGTATTTAAGTGTTTTTCCTGAAGATAAAGGCCCGGAATTGTTGGCTGGTATTCGCTCCAACCAACCATTAATTCGGAAAGAACTAGCGGCACGGACCAGACATCAGTTAAGAAAGATGCCGGAGTTGATGTTTTATATCGACGACACCTTGGCCTATTTGGATAAAATTGACCAGCAGCTCAAAGGAGCTGACAATCCGATCGCCCGCCCTGAATTGCTCGATAAGCGCAAAAAAATATAGGTGAACGTTCCTGGGTACATCGCGCGTCGCTATCTTCTGGCTAAAAGCAGACAAACTGCCGTTAACCTGATCAGCGCGGTTACCCTATTGGTCGCTTTGATAGGCTCAGCCTCCCTTTTTGTCGTGTTGTCTGGATTTTCTGGGCTCAAAGAATTCAGCATCGCCTACACAGAGATGACTGATCCGGACCTCAAAGTCCTGCCCATCAAAGGCAAATACCTAACAAATGTCCCTGCTCTTTCCGCCAAAATCAATGCCCTGAAAGGTGTGGCGGCCTCGGCTCCAGAACTAGAAGAACGGGTGTACTTGACCCATGGAGAAAAAAGTCAAACCGCTTGGATCAAAGGGGTGGCGCCCAACTGGCCAGAAGTCATCCCCATTGAAAAAAATCTTTACCTAGGCGACTGGGATGTTGAAGGAGTGGGCATTCTGGGACTGGGGCTCGCACAAACGCTTGGGGTAACTGTAGGGCCTTATAGCCAGCCGATTGGGGTGTTGGTGCCCAAACCCCTCAAAAAAGGCGCGCTGTCCACCTCAACGCCTTATGAACAAGGGTTTTTAACCCTGTCGGCCGTTTATGCGGTCGATGCGGATTGGGACCAAAAATACCTGATCACAGACCTTCGTTGGGTGCAAGCCTTACTAGGTCGCGATCCTGAACAGGCTACCGGAATTTCCATTAAACTCAACGAGCAGGGAATTCAAGACCCTGCATACTGGGCTCGGCAGATCCAAAAATGGGCCCCAAATCAATACGTCGTCAAAACCCGAATACAGCTCAATTCAGCGCTATACAAGATGCTGAATACGGAATACGCGGCGACTTACGGCGTGTTTACCCTGGTGCTGATCATCGCTTTGTTTAACCTGGTGGGCGCTATGATTACCATTATTCTGGACAAACGACAAAACGCGGATACCTTATTTGCCCTGGGGCTAACTTCGCGCGACATCCAAAGAATATACCTGATTCAAGGTATTGGCCTGTCTGTCATCGGTGGACTTGGTGGTCTATTACTCGGTAGCGCGCTCATCGGATCCCAGCTCTATTTCGGGTGGTTGGAAATCGGAGCAGGCCTGGCCTATCCCGTAGCCTTTGAATGGAAAAACTTTTTGTTGGTCGTGGTGACCATCTCAGTATTAGGCAGCATTACTTCTTGGGTAGCCAGCAGACGTGCCGCACGGGTTGATTCATAGATCCCTAGGCGCAGGTAGAAGGCCTATAGGTGTCCTGCTCGTTGGGTCTGTCTCCAAACTTGGGCAACCAATCTGGATCTACTTCCTGTAAAATATCTTCAAACACGGCAAATACATCTGCTGAATCATCACTGCTCACCAAACGTGAACGGTACGGTTTAAAGTGTTGAATGCCTCTAAAATAATTGGTGTAGTGTCTTCTGGTTTCGAAAACGCCTAATCGTTCCCCCTTCCAGTCAATAGACATTTCGAGGTGCCTTTTGGCCACAGCTACACGCTCTTCCAGGGTGGGTGGGGCCATGTGTGTGCCGGTCTCAAAAAAATGTTTGCACTCCCTAAAAAACCACGGATACCCAATGCTGGCGCGTCCAATCATGGCCCCATCCAAACCGAGCTCATCGCGCATAATCATCGCTTTTTCTGGGGTGTCTACGTCTCCGTTGCCAAAAATCGGAATGTGTATTCTCGGGTTGTTTTTCACCCGAGCGATCGGCGCCCAATCCGCCTGACCTTTGTACATCTGAGCTCGTGTGCGCCCGTGGATCGAAAGCGCTTTGATGCCCACATCTTGCAAGCGTTCAGCGACCTCTTCGATGTAAATGCTGTTTTCGTCCCAGCCCAAACGCGTTTTCACCGTCACCGGCAAATGCGTTTGTTTGACGATCGCCTCTGTGAGTTTCACCATCAGCGGGATGTCTTTCAAAATACCCGCCCCCGCATTCTTGGAAACCACTTTTTTTACCGGACAACCAAAATTGATGTCGATGATATCTGGTCCGGACGCCTCAACGATCTCGACCGCTTGGGTCATCGAATCCAGTTCCGCCCCAAAAATTTGGATGCCCACTGGGCGCTCTTTCTCGTAAATATCGAGTTTTTGTCGGCTTTTTGCCGCGTCCCTAATCAACCCTTCTGAAGAAATAAATTCGGTGTACACCAAATCGGCCCCTTGTTCCTTACACAACGCGCGAAATGGCGGGTCGCTCACATCCTCCATAGGGGCGAGCAAAAAAGAAAAGTCGGGGAGTTGTATGTCACCGATTTTAGCCATAGCAGAGCGCTTCTGGGTTAGTCGTTAAGTTTCAACACCGCCATAAATGCCTGCTGTGGAATCTCCACATTGCCGACTTGGCGCATGCGTTTTTTACCTTTTTTCTGTTTCTCGAGCAGCTTGCGCTTACGGGATATATCTCCCCCGTAACACTTGGCGGTTACGTCTTTACGCAAGGCCTTGATCGTTTCTCTAGAAATGACTTTAGCTCCGATGGCTGCTTGAATCGGAATGTCAAACTGCTGGCGCGGGATCAGCTCTCTGAGCTTCTCACACATGCGTCTGCCGATGTTCTCCGCGTTGTCAAAGTGGATCAATGCAGACAGCGCGTCCACAGGTTGGCTGTTCAACAA
>ENA-OUVC01001644-OUVC01001644.1-marine-metagenome-genome-assembly--contig:-NODE-1644-length-13050-cov-2.484776_pt1 | contig 13050 bp, 13 predicted proteins | sample MGYA00248622_ERZ508571 | MGnify/ENA primary metagenome ERZ508571 (study PRJEB26236, sample SAMN06267175) | marine metagenome | isolation source: Columbia River Estuary | place: USA:Columbia River... | reverse complement strand
GTCGATGAATTCGAATGGACACTGGGCCTCGACAATCTGCCGCACCGTGCTTTCATCCAGACGGTTGACATCGAAAAAATAGGTGAAGCGGTCGCTAGGCTTGAAGTCCTTCACCAGGGCATTGACTTCCCGGGTTTTGGCAATCAGCGCGGGGGATTTCCGCACCTTCTCGGAAAGCATTACCACAGCTTCCACAACTGCGGTATCGCGCTCGGCCGCAGCCAATGTTGCCGACATGGGCGGCAGTGTTTCCTTGATGCGGCAGACCTCGGACTTTACCTCATCATTCAGACGATCGGCTTCCTTGGTTTTATTGGCACAGCCCGCGACCAAGAATACGGCCAGCAAGATGCTAGTTTTCAGAGCGTTCATCGTTGTTCCTCTGTTCAGGATTTCGGACGCAGATGTTCTTCGATGCGGTAAATCGCCGGAATCACCATCAGGATGAAGATCAGCAGGATGGTGCCGATGATGACCGCGATTGAACCGCCCAGCAGATACATGCGTTGCATAGCGCCGGCGGCTTCTTCGGCATCATGGCGCGATATCACCTCCAGGATATTCTCGCCGCAGAAGAATTCGCGGTTGAGTTCCGGGTTCTTGAGGGCGGCCTCGGCAAAGTCATAGAAGTATTTATCGACGAAGCTTAAGTATTTGGAACGGGAAGAGGCTGAAAGACCGTTACCGACCAGCACATTGTAAGTCCCTGTCGGATCCGGACACTGGGCGGCCTTGATCGCCGCCTGCAGGTCCTTGCCGTACTCGTTCTCCACCGAAAGCCGCTCATTGGTGCCCTTGAAAGTATCGCTTGCGTCCTCCCCGGTGCTCCCACCATCCATGTTGGCGACCCTAGCAAAGGACTCTTCGAAGCTTTCATAGTCCTTGCTGCCGGAAAAAAGCGTGGATGAGAACATGACGATGCCGCCCACCAAGGCAACAAGCAAGACAAATGCCATGATGACCGAAACCACCTTGCTGACACTGAAGCTGATATTCAATATCTTGTTGATTGACATAATTTTGTCCTGAAAATTGCTGGAGGTCCGACATATGCCGCCGTCGACAATATGAGATTAAGCCAAAATCCACGGGTTTCGCAATGGGGTCCGGCGCGGAGATACGGATATCATTACAGATTTTGCAATTCCGACACTATTAGCCCCGTCTCCGGCAGTGCCGCACCGGCTATGGAGATAACTCTATCGAAAAAAACCTGAGCGATCTGGCGATTCTTCGCCGCGGTCTGCAGGCTCAGGGCTTCCTGATTAAAGTCATCGAGCAGCAAAAGGCTGCGGAAAACTGATTTCCACCGGAAGCCAGGGGCGCTTCGGTGTGCGCTTGGCGAGCAGTTTGGCTTTGTTGCTGCCCCAGCAGTAGACTTTGTCGGCCATGGTCAAAGCGCACATTCCCCACTCGTTATGGGCCAGCTCGACCACGGGCGCTTCCAGTGCAACGGGCATCGGGACCGGCACATTCGGGTAACGGGCGGGATTCTGGCCGGCCGAGCCGTGTTCGTTGTAACCCCAGCAGAAAACCCGGCCTGACGCATCCAGCGCGCAGTTATGCGACGAGCCACTGCTGAGCTGGACGATGTTTTCAAGGCCGGGGACGCGTCCGGAACTCAGACGCTGGGCGTCCTCGGCAGGATTGCGCAGACCATCCCCGAGCTGGTTTTGGATGTTCGAACCCCAACAATACACGCGCTTGCTGATAGCAATAGCGCAGGTCTGCAGATAGCCCGGCGAGATCGTGGCCAATTTTTCGGGAAGATCCAAGACGCGCACCGGTTGCATGCGGTCGGTGACACTGCCGTCGCCAAGCGCACCCCTGCCATTGAAACCCCAGCAGTAGGCCGCGCCCGAAGCGCCGACGGCGCAGGTATGGTGCGTTCCGAAGCCGAGATGGATCGCCGGCTCGGGAAGCGGCATGGGTTCCGGACGACTGTAGGTTCTGAACACCCGGGCGCGCTGCCGGCTGTTGCTGCGGCCGATGGCGCCCCAACAGAACACCTTGCCAGCGGCATCCAAGGCGCACATGCCGTCAAAGCCGGACGCGATGTGGACGATAGCTGACAACCCGGGAACCGTCATCGGACGGATGACGGGTTGCGCCCTGGTGCCGCCGTCGCCCATCACACCCATGGCCGGATCGCCCCAGCACAGCACCTGTCCGGCCGTGGTCAGGGCACAGCTGTGATCGGCACCGCCCTCCATCATGCTGAATGGCCGGTTGAAAGGTATCGCCTGCGGTTCCGGCTGCAGTGCGAAGCGAGAATTGCCGAGCTGTCCTTTGTGATTATTACCCCAACACCAGAGCATGCCACCCTGATCGAGTCGACAGAGGTGGTTTTCACCTTGATTGAGCCCTTGCAAGGTCATGCTCAGGACTTTGCCTGAAGCGGACATCGGCACTCGAGTCTTATCTTCATCCCGTCTGGCATCCATCAGCAGCGTGATGAAAACCACGGAACATATGGCATAGATCAGCAGATGGCGCTTCATCGCCGCGGCACCTGCACCAGAAACCCGATTTTCTTGAATGCCGGCTTCCGTCCGTGTCGGAGGATGCCACCGACCTGACGGGTTTTCTGGACCAAGCCATCAAGTCCGGTCGAGCCGATTTTATTGAAGTTGAAATACCGTTGAATGTCATTGTCACGGATGCTGCCGGCAAAGAGGATCTGATCGGCTCTTATGCGCATTCGCAGGTCAATCCAGCATTGATCGGCACGGCTATGCCGAAGGATATTGGTCACCGACTCCTGGTAAAAGCGGTGGATGTAGGCATAGATTTCCGGCGGCACTTCGCTCCACGCGGGCGACTCCGGCGTGATGGTGAAATGGTAGCCGATTCTGGATCCGTGCAGGAGCTGGGCGATACGGCCGGAAGTAAGCTCTTGGCTGAGATAGGCGTAATTCATCGGTTGCCGGTCGAGGCTATTGAGCATGTTGCGGATACTGACGGAGGTCGACTCCAGCATTGCCGAACCTTTTTCGAAGGCACGCCTTGCGTTGGCGCTTTCCAGTGAATTCTCGAGCGACCGGATATAGATGCTGGCGGCGACCAGCCCCTGTCCGACCTCGTCATGCAGATCGCGCACGACTTTATCCATCCGTTCGTTAATGACCAGATTCTGGGAATACACGATATCCTGCATGCTGCGGATCAGAAGATCCTCGCGCTTTTTGGAGTCCGCCAGACTTTCCTGTGTCTGGTTCAGGCGGTTGATGAAAAATGCGATGTAAAGGTTGAAGATGCACAGGAAAATCAGATAACTGATGGCGCCGTGCCAGGTGCTGAGCGTCCAGCCGTTATGCTGGCTGGAGAGGATGAGTACCGCCGAAAGACAGCCGATCCAGGTGGTGACCACCCCGAGCCGGTAGGCCGTGACCGCAAGCCCACCGATCACCAGCAGCAGCACCAGATAGATGAAGGATAGGTTGTTCAGTATTTCGAATACCGCCACACCCCCCCGATACAGCAGATACAGCAGAATCGGCATTGCCAACGCCATGGCGACCGACCCGCGCTTATATCCGGGATTATCAATGACATAGACAGCAAAGAACCCGAAGACGACCGCAGACAGGGAATAAATGGCCAGCGTGGCATAAGCGGCGCTGATCAGATAGAAGAAATCCCGCGGGTTGCTGAAATGCCCGAACACCAGCATGGCGGTGATGGTGGCCGCCGATATCGCGCCGATGAACAGCACATAGCGGGGGAAAATAGCCGGACGCTCACCTGCGGAGGATTTGATATCGCGGACCAAAAACCAGGCGGACAGGTAAGTCGTGGCGATGCCGACGAGGTGGGCCTGGTAGGCGATGGGGTCTAAGAAGTTATAAATTCCATAGCCCGGATTGATGGACACCATGGCGGCTTCCAGCAGGGCTGCGGGCAAATAGTAGCGGGCCGGAAGCCGCAGGATGACAACCAACCGCAGACCGAACAGCGTGCTGATGTAGATGCCTTCGATATCACCGCCGATAAAAACCAAAAGGCTCAGCGCCAGAACGGCGATGATACTACCCTTGCTCATGGTTTCCGTTTTTGCTTTAAAGGCGCGATTCATAGATACAGGGTGCAACAAGGCGGATGCCGCTGCTATAAGAATTATTCCTATTGGCTTTTGACATCAAGTCATGGATTATGGCGACAGTGTTAATGGAATCTTAACTAAGGCATGATACGGATTATCTTATTGGAAGACCATGCCATTGTCCGTGAGGGCGTCCGGTTTCTTCTCGACCAAGAAACCGATATGTCCGTTATCGCCGAATTCGATTCTCCAGAGCAGCTATTCGACGCGTTGCCCGGACTGGATACGGACATCCTGATCACCGATCTGGATTTCGAGAAATTCAAAGGTATCGAGATTCTGCAGCATCCGTCTGCCATCACCAGCAAGTGCCGCACCATCGTACTGTCGATGCATGGCGAAGCGCATCTGGTCAAGCGCGCGATGGATCTCGGCGTATTCGGCTACGTCACTAAATCCCGCGGTGCGCGGGAATTGGTGAATGCAATCAACGAAGTGCACAATGGGCACTTCTACCTCAGCGACGACATACGCAACCAGATTGCCGCCACGCCACCGCATATCACCAAGCGCGAACGGGAAGTCCTGATGCTTCTGCTCAACGGCGAAACCGCGAAGGCTATCGGCGCACAGCTCGGTATTTCCGATAAGACCGTATACATCCATCGCGCCAGCCTAATGGAAAAATTCAGCGCCAAGACCCTTATCGAGCTCGGGCACAAAGCCCGCGAAGCCGGCATCTGACTGCCGACACGGCTGGCGGCGCGTCCGGATGTCCGCCGCAACAACATACCTCTAGACCGCCGCACGCGGCCTGCCCCCGAGCCGGCACCCCCCGCGGCCTGATCGGCGCGATGAAAAAAAGCCGGCATGCAAATGCCGGCTTTTTTCAGAATCACAGCAATTAATCAAGCCGCGAATAGCGCCTTCATTTTCTTCAGGGCATTGGCTTCCAACTGGCGGATGCGTTCGGCGGATACGCCGTATTCATCGGCCAGTTCGTGCAGTGTGGCCTTATTCTTGGCCAGGAATCGCTTCTGCAGGATTTCGCGCGAACGCGCATCCAGAGCACCCAGACCTTCGCGCAGCAGTTCAAGCTGGTTGTCGTCGTGGCTGTCGCGCTCGTAGGCGGCGGCCGGATCGGCATTGGCAGCGACCAGATAGGCCGAGGGCGACGGCGGTGCGTGATCATTGTCGTCATCGTCCGGAGCATCGAACGCAATATCCCGGCCGGAAAGGCGCGATTCCATTTCAAGCACTTCGCGTTCGGACACATTCAGATCCTTGGCGACTGCGGAAACTTCGGCGGCATTCAGCCAACCCAGACGTTTTTTTGATTTGCGCAGATTGAAGAACAGTTTGCGTTGGGCCTTGGTGGTCGCGACCTTGACGATGCGCCAGTTGCGCAGGATGAATTCGTGCATCTCGGCACGCACCCAGTGCACGGCGAAGCTGACCAAACGCACGCCCTGGTCGGGATCGAATCGCTTGACCGCTTTCATCAGGCCGATGTTGCCTTCCTGGATCAGATCACCCATACCAAGGCCATAGCCCTGATAACCACGGGCGACATGCACCACGAAACGCAGATGCGCCATCACCAGATGGCGGGCGGCTTCAAGATCGTCGTTGTCGCGGTAGGCCCGCGCCAAGGCCTGCTCGTCCTCGACGGACAGCACCGGCACGCGGTTGACCGCGTTGATGTAGGCATCCAATGAACCCAGGGCGCTGGGAATCGGAAGGCTGTGGCTGATTAAGGCTTTGCTGGTCATGGTCTCTTTACTCCTGACGGAAAGTTTAGCACTCTGGGCCTTAGAGTGCTAACCGCCCTGTAAAGTTCCCGTGAAGCCACCTTGGTCCACGCGCCACATAAACTATAATATTATTCAATATCAATGAGTTAATTTATAACCGCCAGTCCATAGGAGGCTGCCCACGGCCCTGAAGATAGCGGTTGGCGGCGGAAAAGTGTCCGCAGCCCAGAAATCCACGGTGTGCCGAAAGTGGCGAGGGGTGTGGCGCCCGCAGAATGCAGTGGCGGTTGCGGTCGATGCGGACGCCCTTGGCCTGGGCATAGGCACCCCAGAGCATGAATACCAGTCCGTCGCGCTGCGCGGACAGCGCACTGATGGCGCTATCGGTGAAAGCCTCCCAACCTTTGCCCTGATGCGAACCGGCCTTGCCGGCTTCCACGGTCAATACGGCATTGAGCAACAGAACGCCCCGCTCCGCCCATGGCGTCAGATTACCAGTGACGGGGCGCGGCAGACCGAGATCGCGCTCGATTTCCTTGAAAATATTCTGCAGCGAGGGCGGCGGCGGCACGCCGTCGGGCACGGAAAAACTCAGGCCGTGCGCCTGTCCAGACCCATGGTAGGGATCCTGGCCGAGAATGACCACGCGTACCGCCTCGAATGGCGTACGGTTGAAGGCATTGAAAATCAGCGGGCCGGGCGGATGGATGACTCGGCCTTTGGCTTTTTCGGTACGCAGAAATGTGCTCAGGCCACGCATCGGAGCCGATGCCAAAGCCGCGCCCAGATAGCGCTGCCAGGATTCGGACAGCTGACCCTCGGCACTCATCGCGAGCGCTGGCGATTCCGATCGATCAGATGAAGCAGATCCATGGCAAACAGCACATGACGGACCATCTTCGAGCCATCCACCATGACCGTGTGCGGATGCTGCAAATCCAATGGCAGGAAGGCAAGCGCCATCACCTGTCCACCGGTCGGGTCAGACGAAGATAGTGACCGGCGGCGAGACGAGCTCCGAAAACTCCAAGCAAGGTAGCCGCCGCCAGCACTACCGGCGGCAGAAAGAGCGGTAACGGCGTAAAGGCAAAGTCACTGCCATAACTTCGAATCAGGCCCAGAATTTCGGGGCTGATGGCAAAAGCCGCCGCCGCCAAAATGCCGAGCGCCAGCGCACCGGCCAGAAACCCGAGCAGACCGCCGGCATACAGGAGCGGCCGGCGGATATAGGCATCACCGGCACCGAGCTGCTGCATCACCACGATTTCCTGTTCGCGCGTGGCGATATCCAAACGGATGTTGTTGGCGACCGCCAACACGGCACCGCTGACGAACAGCACGGTCAGCAGCAGCAGCAAACGCTGGCCGAAGGCCAACCAGGCATTGAGGCGGTTTTGCCAGATGCCATCATACTGCACGTACTCGGCTACCGGAAGCGCCTGCAGTCGGCTCAACAGCGCTGTTTCATCATCGCGCGGCGTCACGATCATCACCGCCGGCAGCGGATTTTCGCCGAGCACTGCCACGGCTTTGGCCAAGGCACTGCTGTCCTTGAAATCGGCCAAGCCCTGTTCCGGTGTTTTCACGGTGACGGCAGCGACATCGGCATTGCCTTGGAAGCTTCCGGCAATGGCTTTGGCCTGCGTGACGCTGACCGCCGGCTGGAAGAAAACCTGAATGGCGCGCGAGGTCTGCACCTGCGATGCCAATTGATTCATCTGCAGCATCGACCAGGCCAAGGCCAGCGGCAGGGCCAGCGCGATGGCCATCACCGCCAGCGACAGCACACTGGAGAACGGTCGGCGCAGAAGCCGCGCGAAACTGCCGCGGAATGCGGCGGCATGCTGTGCCCGCCAGGCAGCGAAAGCGCTGTAGGAATTACTCATCGGCCAACTCCTCCGGCGAGATGTCATCCATCAGGCGGCCCTTGTCGATGACCAGCACGCGCTTTTTCATGCGTTTGACCAGCGCCAGGTCATGACTTGCGATGACCACCGCTGTACCTTGTGCACACATTCCGACCAGCTGCTGCATGATGTCGGCGGCCAGGCCCGGATCGAGATTGCCGGTCGGCTCATCGGCCAACAGCAGGGTCGGCCGGGTCACCATGGCACGCGCGATGCCGACCCGCTGCTGCTCGCCGGTAGAGATGTCGGTGGAACGGTGGCCGGCACGCTCGGCAAGACCCAGGCTCTGCAGCGTCTGGTGCACGCGCTGACGGATGAGCGCGGGCGACATGCCGGCAATCTGCAACGGCAAGGCGACATTGTCGAACACGGTGCGGTCCAGCAGCAGACAGTGATCCTGATGCACCAGGCCGAGGCGGCGGCGGTGCAGGGCGGCCTTGCCGCCGCGCAGATCGGCGAGATTGCGGCCGTCGAACCAGACTACGCCGGCACTCGGACGCTCGGACAGATGTGCCAGCTTGAGCAGCGTGCTTTTGCCGGCACCGGAATGTCCGGTGATGAACAGCATTTCGCCGGCCTGAACGGAAAAACTCAGGTCATTCAGGGCGAGATGGCCGCCCGGATATTTTTTGCTGACGCCGTCGAAGCGCAGAAGTGTCATCACACGCCTTCTTTGAGGATACCCCGCTTAGTGTGCCGTATTAGGGCTTCGGCGAGGAGGGGGTGAACCAAGATTTTATGCGCGACAGAACAGACGGCTTGGCGGCCGGTGCTGTGACGAAAGACGAATGCATCTGGGCGCGCGCTCCGGGATCCGCGGGCTTCCGGCGGCGGCGCGGTTTGCGCGCGGCGTCGCTGGCTGAGGCGGAAACCGCTTCGACCGGCTTGTCGGCGGCCGGACGCTCGCTGCGCGGCTTGTCCGAACGGGGACGGTCCGAGCGCGGTCGGTCGCTGCGCGGCTTGTCGCCGCGCGGACCACCCGAGGATCGTCCGGATTTCGGGCCACCGCGTTTGTCGGCCGGGGCATTGGCACGCACTTCGTTGAATATGTCGGCGATGCTTTCGCCGCTCGCGGCCTTCGGCAAGGGCTGGCGCGGAATGGCGACCAACAGTTCCGAGGTGACCGGTGCGGTCGGAATTTTCTGTTCGATGTAGCTTTCGATTTCCGGCAGGCCCTGGGCATACAGTTCGCAGGCAAAGCTGATGGCGTCACCCTCGGCGCCGAGGCGGGCGGTCCGGCCGATACGGTGCACGTAATCGGCGGCATCGAAGGGCAGGTCGAAGTTATAGACATGGCTGACGCCGTCGATGTGCAGGCCGCGGGCGGCGACATCGGTAGCGACCAGGATTTCAAGTTCGCCGCGCTGGAACTTGGCCAGCAGCGATTGGCGCTTCTTCTGCGGCACATCGCCGGACAGCACGCCGACGCGGTAATGGGCTTTTTCCAAAGCGCGCGCAACGCGTTCGACCCAAACCTTGGTGTTGACGAACACCATGCTGCGGCCGCCTTCGACGCGCGACAGCAGGCTGATCAGCAGCGGAAGTTTTTCTTCCATGGCCGGAAAATACAGAAGCTGGCGTACGCGCGCGGCGGTCACCGTTTCGGTTTCCACCGACAGCTTCTCCGGATCGTTCATGTGTTCGTACGCGAGTTCGAGCACGCGGTGGCTGAGCGTGGCCGAGAACAGCAGGGTCTGGCGCTCTTCGCGGATCGGCAGTTTGCGCAGCAGGTAGCGCAGATCCTTGATGAAGCCGAGGTCGAACATGCGGTCGGCCTCGTCGAGGATGCAGACTTCGCAGGCATGCAGCGAGACCACGCCCTGCTTGACGTAATCGATCAGGCGGCCGGGCGTGGCGATGATGATGTCGGAGCCCTGCTCGAGCATGACCTTCTGTTTGTCGTAATCGACGCCACCGTAAACCAGCGCAAATTTCAGGCCGAGGCGGGCGCCGAACTGCTCGGCATCCTTGGCGATCTGGATGGCCAGCTCGCGGGTCGGGGCCAGAATCATCGCGCGCGGATCGGCGGCGCGGCGGTTGGCCAGGGCCGGTTTGGTCAGCAGGCGGTTCATGCAGGCGATCAGGAAGGCCAGAGTTTTACCGGTGCCGGTCTGCGCCTGGCCGGCCACGTCACGGCCACTGAGGGCGAAAGGTAGGGTCATGGCCTGAATCGGCGTGCAACGGGAGAAGCCGGCCTGTTCCAGGCCATCGAGTAATGCGGGGGTGATGTCGAAATTGGAAAAGGCTATATCGGTCAGTGCTTTATCAGTCATTTTTGGGTTTCCGCAGCGGTCTTGCCGCTTGCATTGCGCCCCCGGACGGCGCAAACTGCGCTATGAGAATTCGGGCGATTGGGATTGTATTTGCGATGTGCACCCCTATTCTACCCTAAAGCCCGTGCCGACACGGCCAACCCCTGCAAGGAGCCCTTCTGTGAGCGATAAAGTCCACCACGTAACCGACGCCAGTTTCGATGCCGACGTCCTGAAATCATCCACCCCGGTGCTGGTGGATTTCTGGGCCGAATGGTGCGGTCCGTGCAAGATGATCGGCCCGCTGGTCGATGACATCGCCGACAGCCACGCCGGCAAAGTGAAAGTGGTCAAGATCAACATCGACAACAACCCCGGCACCCCGCGCCAGTTCGCCGTGCGCGGCATTCCGACCCTGATGCTGTTCAAGGATGGCAAGGTTCAGGCCACCCAGGTCGGCGCCGTGGGCAAGGTCCAGCTCGCCGCTTTCGTGGACAGCAACATCTGATTTCCGCACCTGGCCGGCGGCATCTGCCGCCGGTCGCTTGCCCTCGACGGGCAACAATGCTAATTTAATGGCGAACGCGCCACGCGCGGCCTGAATTTCCTCTCTCCCCCTTCTCCCCTGCTCGCACTCGCGAGGACCCCCCTGTGTCAGAAAACGAAAACACCTCCGGCGACGACGTTGCCAAAAAAACCCGTAAACCCCGCATCACCAAAACCGCCAAGCCCAAGAGCGAAGCTCCGGCCGAGGTCGTGGTGCATGTCGATCCTGCACCGCCGCAATCGCCGCCGCCTGCGGCCAACGCGCCTGCTGAAGCACCGTCGCACGAGCGCCAGAACGGCGACGGCGACAACGGCGGCGAAGGCCAGGATTTCCGGCAGAATCGTCACAATAATCCGAACAACAACCGGCGTGACCGCTTCCAGAACCGCAAAGACCGGTTCCAGAACCGCGACCGCCAGCCACGCGCCGAAGGCGAGGGCAACAACGGCAATTACGAAGAGCGCCCGGCCTACCAGCCCCCGCAGCTGCCACCGGACTTTCCGAGCTATACACTGACCGAACTCAAGCGCATGCCGATGCCGAAACTGCTGGAAATGGCCGATCAGCTCAATCTGCACGAAGGCGTGGCGCGTATGCGCCGCCAGGACGTGACCTTCGCGCTGCTGAAAGTACTGACTCGCCATCCGAACGGTGTGGCCGGCGAAGGCGTGCTGGAAATCCTGCCGGACGGTTACGGCTTTCTGCGCTCGGCCGATGCCAGCTATCTGGCCGGCCCGGACGACGTGTACATCTCGCCCAGCCAGATCCGCCGCTTCAACCTGCGCACCGGCGACGCGATCACCGGCCGCATCCGCAATCCGAAGGACGGCGAACGCTATGTAGCGCTGAACGTGCTCGATACCATCAACGGTGAGCCCTTGGAACAGTCCAAGAACAAGGTGCTGTTCGAAAACCTGACGCCACTGTTTCCGCGCCGTCGTTTTGTGCTCGAGCGCGGCAACGGATCGACAGAAGACATCACCGGCCGCATCATGGATCTGATGGCGCCGCAGGGCAAAGGCCAGCGTGCGCTGATCGTGTCGCCGCCGAAAGCCGGCAAGACCATGATGATGCAGAATATCGCGCAGGCCATCATCAATAACCATCCGGAAGTGCACCTGATCGTGCTGCTGATCGACGAGCGTCCGGAAGAGGTCACCGAAATGCAGCGCACCGTGCGCGGCGAAGTGATCAGCTCGACCTTCGATGAACCGGCCGCCCGCCACGTGCAGGTCGCTGAAATGGTGATCGAACGCGCCAAGCGTCTGGTCGAACATAAAAAAGACGTGGTGATCATGCTCGATTCGATCACCCGGCTGGCGCGCGCCTACAACATGGTGGTGCCGAGCTCCGGCAAGGTGCTGTCCGGCGGCGTCGACGCCAATGCCCTGCACCGTCCGAAACGCTTCTTCGGCGCGGCCCGCAACGTCGAGGAAGGCGGTTCGCTGACCATCATCGCCACCGCGCTGGTCGATACCGGTTCGAAGATGGATGAAGTGATTTACGAGGAATTCAAAGGCACCGGCAACTCGGAAGTGCATCTGGACCGCCGCATCGCCGAGAAACGCGTGTTCCCGGCCATCAACATCAACCGCTCGGGCACCCGCCGCGAGGACCTGTTGATCGATCCGGACATGCTGCAGAAGATCTGGATCCTGCGCAAGCTGTTACATCCGATGGACGAAATGGCGGCGATGGAATTCATGCTCGACAAGATGAAGACCACCAAATCCAACGACGAATTCTTCAGCGCGATGAAGCGCGGCTAATCCGATTACCCTAGAGCGACCATGAACGATTCCAGTGCACCGCAATTGAACCCTCTGCAAAAACTTATTTTCAGTTCACGCTGGCTGCAGCTGCCGCTGTATCTCGGCCTGATTGTGGCTCAGGGCGTTTATGTCGTCCTGTTCATGAAAGAGCTGTGGCACCTGATTTCACACGCCACCTCGCTGAGCGAGCAGTTGATCATGCTGGCCGTTCTTGGCTTGATCGACGTAGTGATGATTTCCAACCTGCTGGTAATGGTCATCGTCGGCGGCTATGAAACCTTCGTGTCGCGTTTGAATCTGCAAAGCCATCCGGACCAGCCGGAATGGCTCAGCCACGTCAACGCCAGTGTGCTGAAAGTGAAACTGGCCATGGCCATCATCGGCATCAGTTCAATCCACCTGCTGAAGACCTTCATCGATATCGGAACGCTCGGCAGTGAAGGTTCGCGCTACACCGAAACCGGCGTGATGTGGCAGACCATCATCCACTGCGTTTTCATTCTCTCGGCCATCGGCATCGCCTACACCGACAAGTTGATGGGCACGGCTATCGTCAAAAAACACTGAGCTCCGCCCGCATTCCAGTCTAGCAGAGCATTTATACTCTACTAAAGTCGCCGCAGTGTGGCGAAATATTGGATTTCCATGCATGACTCCGGCTTGATTGATGCACTATGGTTTCTGCTGGCTTCGGTGCTGGCAGTTCCGCTGTTCCGCCGCTTCGGCCTGAGCGCGGTGCTGGGTTATCTCTTCGTCGGCCTGCTGCTTGGGCCTTA
>ENA-OUVC01001641-OUVC01001641.1-marine-metagenome-genome-assembly--contig:-NODE-1641-length-13060-cov-4.111145_pt1 | contig 13060 bp, 9 predicted proteins | sample MGYA00248622_ERZ508571 | MGnify/ENA primary metagenome ERZ508571 (study PRJEB26236, sample SAMN06267175) | marine metagenome | isolation source: Columbia River Estuary | place: USA:Columbia River Estuary... | reverse complement strand
CGTTATAGGGAATGCCACTGACTCGCGAGAAGCCAACCGCTGCAGGAATAGACGAGTCGGGTACAGGAATGACGACGTCGGCATCGACCGATGCTTCGGCGGCAAGTTGTTCGCCCAAGCGCTGGCGCACAGAGTGCACACTGCGGTTGTCCCACTCCGAATCTGGACGCGAGAAATACACGAACTCAAATGTGCAACGAGCCTGTGGCACGTGAGGGATCTGGGCTTGTCGACGAGTGAGTTGTGTGCCCTGGGCAGTGACAATCTCGCCAGGTGCAACTTCGGAGATGTTGGTGCAATCGAGTGTGCGTAGCGCGCAAGTTTCGGAAGCAATGGCCCAGCCTCCGTTGGGCAACTGACCAACCGATAGTGGCCTAAATCCCCATGGGTCACGCACGGCAATGATGCGGTCGGCTGCCAATATGACAAGCGAATACGCGCCTTGCCATGCCGACAGTGTGCGCTCGAGTCGAGTTTCCCATGTTGCGCCACCAGCCGATGCGAGCATCAATGTGATTACTTCGGTATCGGATGATGCAGTGAGACCAAAACCCTTGGCGAGTAACTCGTCGCGCAACTCTGGTGCATTGACCAAGTTGCCGTTGTGCGCAACAGCAAGTGGGCCGTGCATTGTCTCGACCAAAAATGGTTGTGCGTTGCGTGCGCCAGGAGCACCGGTGGTGGAGTAGCGCGTATGACCAATTGCGTACATACCGTGCAGTGGAGCGAGTGTGTGCGGTGTAAACACCTGACCAACAAGTCCGACATCTTTATGCAGGCGTGCTTGTTTGCCATCGGCAACCGCAATGCCTGCAGCCTCTTGTCCGCGATGTTGCAGCGCAAACAAACCAAAGAACGAGAGTTGTGCTGCGTCGTCCTGTGTGGAAGAAATGGCCAACACACCACACTCTTCATGCGGCGAGTCAGTATCGAAAATTGCTTGTACCGAAAGCTCAGGCATTGCGACTCTTGGCGTCGGCTGCGAGCACTCTTTCGCGTTGCGCTTGCTGAGCATTTGCAACTGCTGTGGCAACTGCGCTGTCGTGGTGAGCAAGCACCTTCGCCGCAAATGCTGCTGCATTGACTGGCTCGGCGACATATGCGCAAGCAACTCCAGGCGGCATACGCACGCTCGACCAGATGTCGTTGACTGATTGAGCATCATCGCTTGGTGGTGGGCACGCAATGACCGGTGCAGTCACTTGGGGATCTGTGAATCCCGACAGGGCATTGGATCTTCCAGCAACGGTGATGTACACCTTGGGTCGACCGTTGGCTTCGTATTCGCGAATCAGACCAAGTACGTGCTCGGGTGTGCGGTGAGCCGAGCCCACGCGTACTTCGACGTCGAGTGCAAACACTCTCGCGGCTTCTGCAATTTTGTTGCTGTGATCCATGTCGGCCGGTGAGCCCATGAGAATGATGACTTGTGGTTTCATATCAGGTTCGCTTTCTGTAGTGAGTTTGTGAGACGTTGTTGCACCGGATAATCGCCGGCAACAAATGGTGTGCCAGTGATGCGTTCGAAGGCTTGGATGTAGCGAGATGTGGTTGCGCTGATCACTGCTGGATCGAGCGTTGGCGGTGGACCATCGCCGCGATAGCCAATGGCGTCGAGCGCTAAGCGAATTGGTTCTTTATCGAGACTCTCGGGTTCTTTGCCTGCTTGCAACCGTTCTTCATATGACTTCAGTTCCCAAAAACGTGAAGAGTCGGGCGTATGCATCTCGTCGATGATCAGCACTCTGCCGTCGGGGTGAATGCCAAATTCGTACTTGGTGTCAGCGAGTAGAAGACCTGCTTTTTTGGCCACTTGTTGACCGCGGGCAAACAGTGCGAGTGCTGCATCGCACACAGTTGTCCATGTTGCTTGGTCGACTAAGCCACGTGTGACCACGTCGGCGCACGTGAGGGGCTCGTCGTGAGCACCTGCATCACCTTTGGTTGTAGGCGTGATGATGGCCTCAGGCAAAAGTGTGTTCTTCTTGATGCCATCAACAAAGTCGTAGCCATAGATGTTGCGCTTGCCCTGTTCGTAGAGTTTCCAGATGCTGGTGCTCGTGGAGCCTGTCATCACGCCACGCACGATTACTTCAACAAGTAGTGGGGTGGCACTCACCGCAACAGTTGCGTTTGGATCGGGAAGCGAGATGACGTGGTTGTCGATGATGTCTTGAGTGTTGGCAAACCACCAAGCCGCAAGTTGGTTGAGCACTTGGCCTTTGTAGGGCACTGAGGCAACGATTTGGTCGAAGGCCGAGAGCCTGTCGGTGGTGACAAACAGGCGCGTGTTGTTTGCAAGTGCATACGAGACTCGCACCTTTCCAACTTTGCGGTCTTGCAGTGGCAAGACGATGTCGAGACATGGTTCAACTTGTTGCATGAAGTACTCCTTGTGTGAAGAGGTGAAGACCGAGTCCATTACGTGCACCGCGGTGAAACTGGGGGTGTTGGCGAGCAACGACATGATTTTCGGCGTGTGGCATCAAGCCGAGCACAAGGCCCGACTCGTCGCACACACCTGCAATGTCGGCACGCGAACCGTTTGGGTTGGTGGTGTAGGTGAGTGCGATCTGATCATTGTGTTGAAGCGATGCAAGCGTGGAGTCGCTGCAAGTAAAGCGTCCTTCGCCGTGGGCAATGGGGCAATAGATGTCTTGTGTGAGATGTTTGGTCCACACCGATTTTTTGGATACAGGCTGCATGGTGACCCAACGACACTGAAAGCCTCCGCTCTCGTTGTGACCGAGAGCCGCATCGTTGGTGCCTGGCAACATGCCCATGCGCACCAGTGTTTGAAATCCGTTACAGATGCCGATGATGGGTGTGCCTTTAGAAACGGCAGTGCGCAGTGCGTCACCAACGAGGTGCGAGAGTTCGAGCGCAAAGAGTCTGCCTGCGCCAAGTGCGTCGGCAAACGAGAAGCCACCAGCGATCACAATGAGTTGCGCGTTGCTGATGGCAGATGGTTGATCGTGCAGTTGATTGAGATTGAGCGACGATGTAGTAGCGCCCGCGAGTTCGAGCGCAAACATCACGTCGGGGTGGCGGTTGGTGCCGGGTGCGGTGAGCACGAGCGCATGTGGCTTTGTGTTCATCTTTGTGGTCACGTTCATTGTCCGTCCTGCCATGCGCCAAGCAATGTTTGCATCGAGAGTGCAGCACCGTCGGGCAAGACGAGTGATTGATCGTCGGTGACAGTGCCGATGATCTGTGATTGCCCAACAAGTTGTTGGAACGCTGCAAGATTGTGTGGCTCGACTTCAACGATGTGGCGGCCAAGAGATTCGCTAAACAGCAGCGTGCACAAATCTGTTGCTGAGTCGAGTTGCGATTGCACACTCATCTGCGCGCCCAGCCGACCACCAATGCACATTTCGGCAATGGTCACTGCCACGCCGCCTTCACTGCAGTCGTGACACGCAACAACAAGTCCTTGCAAAATGGCTTGATGTAATTGGCGGTAACGCTGTGGTGCGCTTGCATCAAACGCTGGCACCACACCACTTGTTTCGATCGGGTGTAGACAGACCATGGACGCATGGCTTGCGCCAAACTCTGGCTCGGTAGTGCCGGTGAGTAGCAATACATTGCCTGCCTGCTTGAGATCGGATGTCACGGTGGCTTCGGCTTGAGGTACGTGAGCAATTGCGGTAATCACCAGTGTTGGTGGCACCGAATGCCTGTTGCCATCTGCGCCCATGTATTCGTTATTGAGTGAGTCTTTGCCAGAGACAAACGGTGCATTGAAGGCGAGTGCACCTTGGCAACATCCGTCTACTGCAGCAACAAGTTCGCCAAGCGTTGTGGCGCGTTGTGGGTTGCCCCATGAAAAGTTGTCGAGCAGTGCAACTTTGTCGGGGTCGGCCCCAACGGCAACTACATTTCGCAGCGCTTCATCAACTGCACAGAGCGCCATGCGCTCGGCGTCGAGAATGCCGTACCACGGGTTGACGCCGATGCCGATAGCGATACCAAAGTCGTCGGTGGGTTCGGCCACTACAACGCCGTCTCCGTGGGCATCACCGTGTACACCCACGAGTGGGCGAACAGCAGTTGCTCCACGAATCTCGTGGTCGTAGCGATGAATGATGTTGGCTTTGCTTGCGATGTTTGGGTGACCGAGTAGTGCAAGCAATACGTCGGCTGGCGACTGGCGAGTAAGCCACTGTGGCGCGGACACTGGTGTGTTTCGCTGCGGTGTTGGCATCACTGCATGCATCTGTCGTTGCGGACGACCGTTGTGCAAAAAATGTGTGTCAAGTTGCAACACCGGCGTGTTGTTGTAGCGCACTGTGAGTTGGTTGTCGCCAGTAAAAAAGCCAAGGTCTACATATTCGACTCCGTGGATCGCGCACAGTGCTTGCAACTCGGCACAGCGCTGTGGATCGACTGCCAAGACCATGCGCTCTTGAGCTTCTGACAACCAGATTTCCCATGGTGCAAGACCCGGATATTTGAGTGGGGCTTGAGAGAGTTCGACATCGGCGCCAACACCTTCGGCCATCTCGCCGATTGCGGATGACAAACCACCCGCACCACAGTCGGTGATGGAGCGATACAAATGTTTTGCGTCGGACAACAAGTCGATCAACAATTTTTCTGTGATCGGGTCACCGATCTGCACACTGGCACCAGATACATCGCCAGTTGATGCATCCATGGTCATGCTCGAAAATGTTGCGCCGCGCAAGCCGTCACGACCAGTTCGACCGCCCAACACAATTACGCGGTCTTTGGGCATTGGTGGCACTTGGTCGACGAAAGTGTTGGACACACCGATGCACCCCGCAAACACCAGCGGGTTGGCGGTGAATGCAGGGTCGTACAACACTGCGCCTGCAACTGTGGGCAGACCAATCTTGTTGCCGTAGTCAGCGATGCCATCAACCACTCCGTCACGTGTGCGCAGTGGAGGAAACACACCATCAGGAAGTGAAAGTGGATCGGTGTCGGGATTGCCGAAGCACAAAATGTTGGTGCATGCAATGGGGTGGTGTTGTGCACCCATCACATCGCGGATCACGCCACCAACGCCGGTGTTTGCTCCACCAAAAGGCTCGATAGCGCTTGGGTGATTGTGTGTCTCGCACTTGAGGGCAATCGTGCGACCTGGCGTAAAGCTGATGATGCCCGCATTGCCCACAAATGCACTGCGCACAAATGGTGCATTGATGTTGTCGGTGGTGGCGCGCAATTGATTGATCAGCGATGAGCGAGTGATGCCGTCATCGGTGGTGATTGCCGCCCGAAATGTTTTGTGCGCGCAGTGCTCGCTCCACGTTTGCGCAATCGTTTCAAGTTCGACATCGGTTGGCAACTGGCCTCGTTGCACAAAATGTTGTTGCAATGCCAGCATCTCTTGTGGATCGAGAGCGAGTCCGCGATCCTTGTTGATCTGGGCAAGTTGCTGCTCGGTGGTGTTGGCAGTGATCTGCACGTGTTCGACGTGTGTGTTGGCCGTGGCGTCCGTATCGATGAACGCAGGAGTGATTGGTGTATCGAGACTAAAGCGCTCAATGATCGGGTTCGCAAGTAGTTGCGAGACGAGTTGTCGCAGTTGTGTTTGGCTGAGATTGCCCGAGATGGCATATCTCTTGCCACTCGCTACTCCAGTGATGGGCAGATGCATGCGCTTGGCGACTCGCTCGAGTTCGTTCGTCGTTGAGTCGGTCACTCCTGGATGCAGAGATGTTTCAACAATGAAGTCGGCGGTTGGTGACGACGAATTCCAGTCTGCGTATTGCAACAGCGGATCGACAAGCAGATCTTCAATAATTGACTGAGATGCCTGATTGATGTCGCCACGAAAGAAAACTAAGTCGGAAACTGAGATATGTCTGAGCGATGTGATTCCCAGATCATGAGCAGCTCGAAGAATGCTGAGTGCTCGTGGATCGTCGTTTTGAGAGGTGACGCAAATCTGGTGGGACGTCAAAATTGAGCCCACTCCGCCTGCCACGACTGGAGATTAGTTTGTGATCAGATTTTGGCTTGAGAAAGTGAACAAAAAGTTAAGTGAGATTGCTCACATGCTTTACAAAATGTTTAATGGCGAAAGTGACGTGTGCCTGTGAAGATCATCGCGATACCACTGTTATTGGCCAGAGCGATTGACTCATCATCTCGTTGGCTGCCCCCAGGCTGCACAATGACCGCAACGCCGGCATTGATCAGCAGCTGTGGACCGTCTGAAAAAGGGAAGAACGCGTCGCTCGCGGCAACACTGTCGTGTGCTCGGTTGCCTGCTCGCTCGCATGCCAGTCTGGCTGCATCGATGCGATTTTGTTGGCCGCCGCCAATACCCACTGCCGATCCATCATTCACTAAAACAATGGCATTGGACGCCACGGCCGCACAAGTGATCCATGCCGTGACGCAGTCGCGCAATTGGTTGGTAGTTGGCTGCACTGTTGTGACCACTTGCCAGGCACTCGTATCGACATGCCTCAAGTCGGTGTCTTGAACGAGGAATCCGCCAGAGATTTGACGCAAATGTTGAGTGGACTGGGTGGGCATGTTGGCTTGCAGGATGCGCAAGTTTTTCTTTGCGGCCAAAATCTCGACTGCTCCTTCTTCGTATGAAGGTGCAATGAGCACTTCGGTAAATACTTCTTTGAGATCGTGAGCCATCTCGACAGTTGCTTCACGGTTGATGGCAACAACGCCACCAAATGCGCTTAAGGGGTCACAGGCGTGCGCATTGCGATAGGCAGATTCAATCGTGGTGGCTATGGCAAGTCCGCATGGGTTTGCGTGCTTGATAACAACTGCGCATGGTTCGTCAAATGACCAAGCCAACTTGCAGGCTGCTTCGCTATCGAGCACATTGAGATAACTCATCTCTTTGCCACCAAATTGCTGTGATGCCGACCACCAACTGTGTTCTCCATCGACTGTGTAGCGAGCACCGCGCTGATGCGGATTTTCGCCATAGCGAAGCGTCTGTTCGCGCACGAGACTGAGCGTGATGCGTTGCGGTAATTCTGATGAAGTCGAGTCGTTTGTTGCTGCCGCTGTTACTGCTGCAAACCACTGTGCAACTTGGGCGTCGTAGGCGGTGGTGGTTGCAAAGGCCTGTGCTGCAAGTTGTTGGCGCAGAGCAGGCGGCACGCTGCCATTAGTGCGAATGGCGTCAATGATCGAGTCGTACTGCGTGGGTTCGGTGACTACCGCTACGTGCGCATAGTTTTTGGCAGCAGCACGCACCATTGCAGGTCCACCAACATCGATCAGTTCTATAGATGGGTTGCTCGAGAATGGATAGAGATTGATGGCAGCGAGTGCGATGGGTTCGATGTTGTGCGTATGCATGTCGGCGACGTGTTCGGCATTGTCGGTGTCGGCCAATAGCGCGCCATGAATGGATGGGTGCAAGGTGACAACGCGGTGACCCAAGATGGCTGGATAGCCCGTGACTGTGGCGACATCAATGACAGGAATGCCGGCATCAGCAATCACTTTTGCTGTGCCCCCGCTCGACAACAACTCCCAACCTAGGTCGTGTAATGCGCGCGCAAAATCGACAACACCTGTTTTGTCAAAGACACTGAGTAACGCGCGGGGCACTGGCTTAGTGTCGCATATTTTTGCTTGGCACGCGTGATTCTGCGAGCAACGAAGCAATCACAATCAGTACCCCTAGCCATGCAACGGTCGATGGTCGTTCGCTCAAAACCACCACTCCGAGAACGGTTGCGACAACTGGTTCTACGAGAGTGATCAGCGTTGTCTGACTGGGCTCTAGATCTTTCAGGCCTGTTGCATACGACCAATAAGCGAGGGCGAGCGTGACAATACCGAGCCACAACACCATCACGATTGCGTCTCGCTGGGTAAGCCACTGAAGATTGACAAAAAATAATGTTGGCGCAAGCATGACGGAAGCGATGCCAAACACGCGTGCCATTGCGAGTTCGCTAGAGATGTTCGACCCGAGGATGGTTTTGCTGCCAAGTGCAAAGACGGCGTAGCCGAAACCAGCGCACAGCGCGAGCACTACACCTGAAACCGTGACCTGGGATTCTTTACCTGAAACCACAATCAGGCTCATGCCAATAATGGCAAACACCGTGGTGCCGAGCCATGAAAGTGCAGGGACTCTTCGCAATGACATCGCCGAGATAGCGCCTGTGATCAGTGGCGCTGAACCGAGCGCGACAACCGTGCCGACTGCCACGCCTGTTGAGCGCACCGCACTAAAAAATGCGGCACCATACAGAGCCTGACCGAATGCGGTTGCGATCCACACCCGAGCGGCAAGAGGTGCACGCTCAACTGTGCGACGACGACTGGGTCGCAAAAAAGCAATGATGAAGAGCACGAGTGACCCAATGAAAAACCGGATGGTGGCGACGGCGATTGGTGAAGAAGTATCTGGGCCAAGTTGCTGAGCAGTGCCCGTGGTGGCAAAACATACTGCTGCGCCAACAACAAACAATCGTGATTTGGTGAGTGTCACGTTTGGTGGGTCTCGTACATTCGCCCCGCAACAACTAAACCGGAAACTGCAGTGAGAATGGCGACCGTATAAATGGCGGCTGAAATGGAAAACTTGTCGGCAATGAGTCCCGCTATGAGTGCACCGATCGCGAATCCGCCATCGCGCCACAACCGATAGACACCAACCGACCGGGCTCGCCAGCGTGGGTGGGCGACATCGCCAATCGCTGCTAGAAGTGTTGGGTAAACCATTGCTGTGCCTGCGCCAAGAACACATGCGCCGATGGCCCACGGATAAAAACTCGAGGTTGCGCCAATCCAAGCAATTGCAACTGCCTGAACCAACATGCCCCCGACGATCAGTGGTTTGCGACCAATTCGGTCGGAGAGTCCGCCTGTGTACAGCTGTCCTAAACCCCAGATAGCGGGGTACAGACTGACGAGAATGCCGATGCGCTGAACAGATAGACCGGCGCCGAGAAACAAAATGGGAAACAAGCCCCAAGCGAGCCCGTCATTGAGATTGTTGATCATGCCTGCTTGAGAACACGACGATAAGGCCTTGTCTCGAAACGAAGTGAGCATAAAAATTTCTTTCGTCGACAGCGCCTGGCTCTGAGTGTCGTGAGCCGCATCATGAGTAGTTGCCTCGTGGCGAGCATGACCAAGAGTTTCGCGCACAAAAAAAACCGATACACCGAGTCCGAGACCAGCAAAAGCAATACCAAGAAAAAACGGCTCGGGTCGAAGGCCAAAGCGTTGGGCGATGTAGCCGGTGGCAAGTGCAGTTACTGCCACCGCGCCATAGCCTGCTGCTTCGTTTAACCCCATGGCCAGGCCGCGTTTGGTAGGTCCGACAAGGTCGATCTTCATGATCACGGTTGTCGACCACGTGAGCCCTTGGTTGACACCAAGTAGAACATTGGCAAATACAACCCATCCCCATGTCGGTGCCCAGATGATCAGCAGTGGGATCGGAAGTGCAACAAGCCAGCCGGCTATCAGTACGGGTTTGCGACCAAAGCGGTCGCCAAGTGTTCCCGCAAAGAAGTTGGTTGCTGCTTTGACCAGACCGAAAGCAACTATGAATGTAAGAGTTGCCGTCAATGCCGTGAGACCAAACTCCTCTTCGGCCAGCAACGGAATGACGGTACGTTCTTGACCGATCATCCCACCAACAAGTGCATTGACGCCGACCAACAATGAAAACTGCGCCAAATTCTGTCGCAGTCCAAGTTGCAACGTTGGTTTGATTTTTTCTTCCTTGCTCAATTGGTTTCCAATGGAATTTGTGTTGCGAGCGACCATGTCTCAGGGCCGCCATCAAAAACGACGAGATCAGTGCGACCCATCCGAGCCAAGATGCTCGCGCTGGTCATGGCGCGCTCGCCGTGGCCGCACATCATGGTCAGTGGTCCTTGCGGCAGTGAGGCTTGAGAGATCGAGCCAAGCTCGACATTGAGTGCATTGGGTACATGCCCAATTTTGTATTCGTTGACTTGGCGGACGTCGATGATGTTGCCGACCACTCGATTGTTTTGACGGTCGGCCAGATCAGATCCGCCGATGAATTCGATTGCGTGTGTTGGCCGTGATGACGCGGTCCAACTCTGCATACCCATATCCAGTTCGCCTACAAACTGCTCGTACCCAATATCGAGGCATTGGCGCACTAATTGGTCTCGATCTTGGTGCTCGTCGAGGATGAACACGATTGGCTGATCGGGTTTCACAAGCCAGCCGAGCCAACTACCGAAAACTGGCCGCATCGTTATAGATATTGAGCCAGGTATGTGACCTTGCGCAAACGCAATAGCGGAACGTGTGTCGACCACTACACCGCCCGCTTGCAGATGACGCTCCACCTGATCGGCATCGAGTCGCGCAAGTTGAGGAAGATTGTTGTACTGATGTGGACCGAGACGATTGAGTTCGGGGAGGCGAGTGAAGTAGGTGGGGAAGGTGCCAAACCCGTCAAGCAACTGCTCAACAAATTGATTCTCGTTGGTGCATGCAAACAGCGGGTTTGTAACGCGCTCAAGACCAAGAGTCGTGGTGCGCTCGCTCGACCCAGGTGACGAGCAAAACGATCCTGCACCATGAGTGGGATAAACGCGCAGGTCGTCAGGTAAGTCGTCAAAACGTCGGAGAGAATGAAACATGCTGCGGGCCAATGGCTCAGTAAAAACTTCACCACATAGGTCTGTGCGACCAATTGTTCCAACCATCAGCGATCCTCCAGAAAATAATGCAATGGGTTCACCAGATTGTTTCAGCAAGTAGGCACAATGATCTGCCGTGTGACCAGGAGTAGACAGAGCCGTCATTGTCAAGCCGCTCCCAAGATCGATGGAATCACCGTCGCCAATTGCGCGATGCGGTGTCTTTAGGTGCGAAGCCGCTGGGGCAACAAATGTGCTGCCCACCCGTGCATGAAGCCCAGGGCTTCCTGTTACGTAATCGGCGTGCGAATGAGAATCAAACGTCCAAGCAATGCGTAGCGATCGTCGGGCCGCAAGCGACTCTTGGGATATCGGAAAACGAGGAGGATCGACCAATGCCGCCGCACCATCACTGATCTCGATGAGATATGAAGAGTGACCAAGACCCTCATTCACAAAATCGTAGATTTGCATCGTGAAGTAGATAGTACCGTTATGGCAGATTTCAACAAAAGTTTGTGCAATCACTCACGCGAGGCAGCGTTGACGGTCAATTTTGTTGCATTTCGGACTACCATTTAGCTCCAGATCCATTTAGTCGAACCAGCAGTCATTGCTCCTGTAGCTCAGTTGGATAGAGCGGCGGACTTCTAATCCGTAGGTCGTAGGTTCGATTCCTACCGGGGGCGCGAAATTAATGCTTGGGCAACGGCATTAAAACCACGGATTGTCTCCGCCGAAAGATCAGATGGTGAAGCGCTCGGGTATGTAGAGAATCGGGCAATGACCGTGCGACTGGGGCGATGGATCCAGCAGTATTGACCGAAGATGCCGAGCCCCGAAAATTGTTGATTGCGTTCGACCACCCAAAACGCGTTGTGGTACATGCTCCAGTTATCTCCCTCAAAGCTTGTATCGGGAGAAGTTTGCACATAACTCGCATAGCAGTTGCGCGCATCATCGTCGCCTTCACGCGTGTCGTGAACCCAACTCTCTGGCAGCACAGTCTGACCATTGATCACCCCGTCGTTGAGGTACGCCAGACCAAATCGCGCAAGATCACGAATCGAGCAAGACATGCCACCCTCTGCAGCCGGGAAACCAAGTGGATCGACCAAGATGTTGGCGCGATGTTCCATTCCAAAAGTGCTCCAAACATCTCGCGACAAAACATCGTTGAATGGGATGCCATTGACGATCTCGAGAATGCGCGCAACAATGTTGGTGAGCGGCGAGCGATAGTCGAAGAGAGTTCCGTGTGGTCGCGCATTTGCATACGTAGCAAAGTGTTTCAGCACACCAATGGCTGGGCTATTTCCGAGTGGTCGATAACCGGCTTGTCGTTCGTATTCGATAAGCACGGAATCCGAGTCGGGATTCAGATATAAATCGTAATCTTCGACAAAATCTGTGCCGGCAGTCATGTCAATAAGGTGTCGAACAGTGCATCCTTCGAGACTGGTGCCAACAAACTCGGGTGCAATAGTGGTGACCAAATCATTGATGGACACAAGACCCCGACCAATGGCAACTCCCAATGCAGCAGCCGTCATTGATTTGGTGACGCTCATCAACAGATGCAAACTTCCTTCGTCAAGTCCATTGAAGTAACGCTCATCAACGATGTGACCATCGTGGATCACACAGATGGCGTCGCAGTAAGTTTCGCGCAGGTGGCGATTCCAGTTTGTAGTTGAGCCATCGAGAGCGGTAAACGAGATGTTGTCTAGATCAATGGGGCGGCGGGGAAGTGCGCTTACGAAGTCACCATGGTTTGAGATGGGAGCAGTTTTCATCAAGTCCGCCACATGATGGAACGCCCAACGATTATGTGGAGGTTCCATCCAGTTGTCGAAATTTGGCGTAGTCACACCACTTCCTTACTGAGTTTGTTGTTGAGAATGCAAATAATTTCTCAAGAAATATAAGTTTATGAGTGTTATTTACCGCTAATCAGGCAAGAATTACATGATGAAGCCTGTCATTAGAGATCTGCTTGCATCTGATATTGGTTCTGCTGTTCGTTTGTTGGAAGACTGTCGGGGTTTGCCCGATACTAAACCTGCAGACATCGCGCAATTTGTGAGTGACGTGTCGTCGGGGGCGCCGGGTGTGGTTGCCGTGGTGGATGATCGAATTATTGGCGTGGTGCAGGCGCGCACTGTTTCGGACGATGCATGGATCAACGTCGTGATGATTGACGCTGGGTGGCGTCATCAAGGCCTTGGGTCGGCGATGTTGCATCGTCTCGAGGACAAGTTGTTGCATCTTGGCGTGAGGAAAATCTCTGCACTGTTGTCAAGTTCTCAGGCAGGCGAGACAGCCCTCGTCAATCGTGGTTTTACATCTACACATGATCTCGTGCTGTACGAAAAACTTGAACCCCTCGCACCAACTTCAATGCGCATTGTCGATCAATACGGTGGAGAAATCCTGTCTGCTGAGTTGTGGGATCG
>ENA-OUVC01001640-OUVC01001640.1-marine-metagenome-genome-assembly--contig:-NODE-1640-length-13067-cov-2.457275_pt1 | contig 13067 bp, 7 predicted proteins | sample MGYA00248622_ERZ508571 | MGnify/ENA primary metagenome ERZ508571 (study PRJEB26236, sample SAMN06267175) | marine metagenome | isolation source: Columbia River Estuary | place: USA:Columbia River Estuary... | reverse complement strand
CACGATGGGTTGCCTTCGCACACTACGCCAATAAACAGCAACATACGAAGGCAAAGCCGACGACCTACCTTGACTGAAATTATCCTCCACCGCCAAAAAGAACCTCCTCAAACGTCCCACCCCTCCTTATCAGGTCTTGCCACATCCTCCTCATTCCGCAACGATTACAGCAATCTTCCCGACACCAAAGCCAGACTTGCCAAAGCGACCAAGCTCTTGAACAAATTTCTTGAACCTTATGAGGAATTCTACGAAGATGAGGAGGGTTGTCTCACCAAGGAAGACATCAACAAGTTCATGGCAAAACACAAAGCAATGGGGTTAACCGACGCAGAGTGTAATGAACTCACGACGGAAGTGATCGTATCGTTCTTTAAAGACAGGGTTTCTGTTGATAACAGCAAGATGATGAAAACCTTCTTCAAAACTCTGTTGTCGTACGCCGATTTTACCACCGACGTTTTGGTCTTTGTGGATTTACTAAAGAAAGTTGACAGAGTGTTTCGTGTGTTAGCCATTGCTCAGGGCGTATCGATAGGATTCTCTTTGCTTTGTCAGTGTGTTTTCAGTCTTGCTTTCGGACAACCCCTTTGGGTGGGATTGGCTGGATTAATTGGGCTAAAACCATTGATTGAGGGTTGGAGAGATGCCGTTGGTTCTAAACCCTTCCCAAACCAGAAGGTGAATAACGAGATGATGCTCGCCCTCACCCGAATGACCGAAATCACATTCGAATCCACTCCCCAATCCATTATCCAGACCATCCTCTTCCTACTAATCCCTGCCAATGAGAGAACTACTCTCCTATACGCCTCCCTCTTCTCCTCCTTCTTCACAACTGCCATCACCGTAGCCTTTGCGGATAAAGAGATTGATACTAGCAAGTTCCGCCGTAAAGATGAACCCCTCCTATTTGGCTACATCGCTGGAAAACACTATGCCACCAAACAACTCTGTTGCTCCGTCATCTTCTTCACCTCCTATGCTGTAGCCAAGACCTTCAGTTTCGCCATCCTCTTTATATCTGCTCCTTCCAAAATCTACTCCCTTGGTTGGCTCGTATTGGAGTATTTGGGCTTTCTCTTGTGGAGGATGAGTTACGGGAATTGGAGAGTTTATCGTAATGGCGCAGACGGGACAACCTTCAGTCTTCTTTGGCATCTTGGCTGTTATCTCTGCCTTTTATCCGCTCCCTTCCCAATGATTCGTATTCCAACCATCCTCACTCCCCGCATTTACTCTCGTGGACTCCTCTATATGCTCGTCGCCAACTTTGTTATGGTCGCCGTATCTTTCCACATCTTCAATGGAGGGAACAGCAATGACTTGAATGGAACACTACAACCTGACCATCTCAATACCACCGAATTCAACACCACCAGCTTCAATTCCAGCAACACTACCAGCCTCAACGACCCACAACTATTCAATACCGCCAATAACACGGACACCGCAACATTATACCTCTCCGAACCCGTTGCTTGGTTAGGTCTCTCCATCGCCACCGCCATTTGCTTGATATCAGGCGGGATGTTCTTCTCCTACGTTCCACAAAGCCATCGTAATACCTTCTACAAGCAACTAACGTTCAAAGAACATTTAGCAACATATTATTGGAATGATAAAACTGCCGACAGAGACCATAATAACAGAGAAGTAGATACAAGCGAAGCAGTTCGTGCCTTATTGCCGACTTGGTTTTCCGAACACTACCTTCCAAAGGAGAAGTTGATAGAATTGTACAAAACCCATTGGGCGGATTGGGTGGATGACCCTCCAGAGTGGTTTGATGCGGATTTTAGAGCGATGATTCCCCGTGAATTGTTGGTGGAAGTTAATCCGAGGTTGTGGGAGGAGGCGGACGTGGAAAGTTAGGCAGTAATATTGGGGTATTTTCGTGGTTTTTGTTCGTATAACTAAGTTCCTCTATAAAAGTGATCAATTAAATTAGTTTATATCAATTAAAATGAGTTTTTACATTAATTAGGAATTGGATTTACGATTACGAATTTTTTTCTAATTCGTCTCTGAGTAATTGTGAATATTCTTCAATTTTGCGTTGTGTCAAATCCAAATCAGTTGACATATCTCTGGTAATTATGTCCAAATCAATTAATTGATTTAGATTTGCGTCGTTGATAGACCTGTTTCTCCGAATTCGGGAGGCAATTCTATCTAATTCTTTCAGTGTTGTCGCGTACATTTCTTTTTCATCATCAGTAAGAGTTTGAACAACTTCGGTTGGTAACTTCAACTACTTCATCCTCTGAGTTGTTTCCCCTACGTGGAATGGGCTGAACTTTATCATAATCGTCAGGAGTGGTTTTTGAAGGAGCGGTGTTTTTACGTTCAACAACTGTAGGTTCTTCAACCTTTTTCGTTTCTTCAATAATACCATCCTTGACATTTCTTATCTGTTTCAAATCTTTCACGCTGTTGATAAGAGATTTCATTATATTGGGCAATTCTGTGATATTCATCAATGCTTTTTGACGGAGGATTTCTTGACCAATTCTCGTTGTCGGGAATTGTGTATTCGATGCTCCTATGTGTTCTTTTATGATTCTAGGTTTACCTGTTTCCTGCGTGGTATTATTGCTCCGCAAAGGAGGGTTGTAAAATGATCGCCTATGACTTGTTGGTGCTGGACGTTCGTAGGAAGTATTGTTGTTTTTGTTAATATCTGAAAACAGTTGGAGGTTGGCATTCTTTTCATAATTCAGTGCTTCGTTGTACTCCAAAATTGTCCGTGATGTATTATTTCTTATGTCATAATTCTGCTGAACGTACTTCGTTCGGTGGATTGTTTTGGGTATTGCGTCATATGCCGTTGATTCTGTAACACAACCGACAGAGAAGTGTTCACTGCCTTCTTTTGGTGCTCTTTTCTTGTGAAAGATAGGATTTCGTTTGACTGAATTGGAATACATTTTCAGTAATTTGTTATAACATTGAACTATATTTAAAAGCAGTTGCTAAAGTCGTGTGCGTTTCTGTTTGGTGATACTTGTGGTGGTGGGCGGGGCAACTCTTTTGCGATGTCATATTTGTTCACTAGTGTTTCTGCTGTTGGTTGTGGTTTGTTTTGTTGGTGCTGAGACACAATACCTTGCTCCAAAAGCAATGTTTTCACGGTATCTAGCTCATCCAAAACGGTCAATAATAAATCTTCTAGGTCGTTGTTGTTGGCGTTGCTGTTATTTTCGTAGCTATTTTGAGAATTGTTCGATTCTTCGTTGATCATTTGTTGCTGTGTTGTCGGGATTGGATTGATTGCTTCAGTTACTTGTATTTGAGAACTAGTATTAGTATTTAGTCTTTGGCTTGACGGCACGAATGGCATTTTATATAGTATCTTTATAAATTAAAAACTGTGAAATTACTTTTTTGCGTTTTTTTAGAGTTTTGTGTTGATGTACTCAATAAGTTGAGCAATATCCGTTTCCAAAGTTGTGATGCGTTTCTCCATCATCAGTATTGAATTCTGAGAAATTGCGAATGAACTCTTCAACTCCGTAAATTGTTCGATTAATTCGTTTTTAGTAGGTTGTCGCTTCGACCATCGCAATGAAAGGTTTTTGTTTTTTACATTTTGTTTTTTGGGTTGAAATGATTCTTCAATGTTTCTGTTACTGTCTTCAATATCTTCGGATTCTTGAGCGTTGTTTTCTAGTTCCTTCGTATTCTGTTCGTATTCCATATTTATATAAATACGAAGAGAAAATAAACTAGAGTAAATTTATACGAAGAAAATACGAAAATGTTTCCCAACATTGTTTTTTACAAAATGTTCGTATTTTCTTCGTATTTCTTATACAAAATGTTCGTATTTTCTTCGTATTAGTAAGATAAAACGAATACGAAAAGAATACGAAGAGAAAATAAACTAGAGTAAATTTATACGAAGAAAATACGACGCACTGCTTTTTACTAAATGTTCGTATTTTCTTCGTATTTTGGGAGGAGAAAACGAATACGAAGAAAATACGAACTGAAATTAATTTCTAGTTTTTTTCTGAGCTTATCATATTAACACGTGATGTCTGATAAATTAGAAATTCAAAACTTAGGAAAAGAAAGTAAGCGTGAGATTGTTGGAGAAGAATGTATGCCTCAACCACCCTTCAGGCTTTGCTTGGTAGGGAGCAGTCATTCAGGAAAAAGCAACTGTATAAAGAACCTAATCACTCGACCAGAATTTGGCTACTCAAAGCATTTTGGGAAGAATATTTTCATTATCAGTAAGACTTTATTATTGGACGATACCTACAGTGACTTGGATTTACCTAAATCCCATCTTTACAATTCTTGGCAACCAGAAATAGTAGAGGAGATAATGGACTACTCAAAAAAGCAGAAGAATGGTGTACTGATGCTAATAGATGATATGATAAGCGACAGCAATGTTTTCAATAAGAAGCAGGACAATCTATTAACGACTCTGTTTTTTATGGGTCGCCACTACGGCATTAGTTTAATTATCACTAGTCAGAAGTATCACTCTATACCTAGTGGTATGTTATCCAACGCATCTCAATTGATTTTATTCCGATTGAAAACTCAGAGAGAGATTGACTCGTTTTACGACAGCATCACGCAATACGATAATATGGCAGAGCGGTACAAATACGCCACGTCGGAACAGTATTCGTTTTTATATTGTAACTTGGCAACATCAAAATGCTACAAACGTTTCATTGAAGAAATTTAAAGCTTGTCATCCAAATCCTTAGCCATTCGGTTACAGGATAAGCACCTAATTCTGATATTATCAATCCCGTGACCCCTAGAATTATTAATTCTGTCAAACGAAAGACTATCGGGGGAGTTGGATTCCAGGCTCATCATATTATCACAGGCTCTGTCCATTAACCCGTAACATTGTTTGCCATAATTATTCTTGAGCATAGCCTTCATTTTACACAGGTCGTATTCTTCGTTATTTTGCTTTTTATCTTGGTCTATCTGCTTGTACGATTCCAATTTACGACTCGCAAAACAATGAAAATCGTGTGGCGTTGGGTCGGTATCTTTAACCAAATGAATATACACATTCTTTAGACTGACACTTCTCGTAATCGCAGTCCAAAACCATCTCTTGTTACATAGAAATTCAGATTCGTACATATGAATACAAAATCGTTTGGTAATAGTATCGCCTTGGCAACTGTGACCCGTGCGACAGTAATTATATCTGAAATTATCGTGCGTTACGATTGATTGATTGATTTCTAACGCTTCTCCATCGTGGTTTATAAAAGTGAATTGATCTGTTTTTTTCTTCGACTTCGGCAATATTGATAACCTAAAATTTTCGTTAATGAAAAACCCCTTAAGTCGGCATCTTAGCAAATACACCCCCCTCTCGTGAAGAAGGAAATTGAGCAATTGCTCAATCGACGGTTTTTTGTCAGCCTCACCAGCGTTCGACCAAATCTTGAATGCGTCGGCGTAGTCTATTGTTCCTTTCTCTGTTACGATTGCGTTGTTACAAATTGTAGGGGTACATACATTTCCTACCTTGTAATTTAGGAACGGGTGCTTGACGAAAAATGAGCCATCACAAACCACGAATTCGTCTTTCTGTTTGAATACTTCAGTGTGGAGGTATCTATTGAGGTCGATACTGTAGTTGTTTTTGTAAGTAATGTGAGTGTCGATTCCGCTCGTTTGTAAATTTTCTTTGTGGTTTATAACGCCCCCGATTATATTGTTGTCTTTTAAATATTGAAATACTTCCATAGTTGTTTTCTTTTCGGTAAATAGTTGATGTTTGATTTTACTCAATTTGAGAGCGTCGCTAGGATTTCGTTTGTTGTACTCCATAGTGATGTACTTCGGACAAATTACACGAACAGCCTCCGCCAGAAACTCGAAATACGGCTTCATCAATTCCACATTATTTGATACTTTGTTAACACTCTCGTTTTGAAAAGGGTCTCCTAGGATCAGTACTTTCATATTTGGATTGCGTTTGATATAAATGCTTAAGCTGGTTAGGTTATCCATTGAAATAAGAAAGACCTCATCTATAATCAGTAAATCACACTTGTCGAATGGCATTGTACATTTGTTTTTAACAGCCTCTCCTTCTTCCACTTTTACGCCCAACGCTCGGTAGTCAGTCATTGCTATCCATTTGTCAGATTTCCAGACACTTTGTATTAAATGATGGTACGGGTTTATTACGTAGGTTCGCCAATCGGGATTCAATGCTATGACTTGTTTCGCTATAAAACTCTTCCCGTGTCCCGCATCACCGTATACAGCTATACATCTATTTGCGGTAAGCGAATCAGATAGATTCCTAGCGAATAAGTTTCTCTCTTCTTCGTGTTTAGAGTTCCATAGCTCTTCTCCCTTTAGCGGTAAATACTCTTGTGTCTGTAGTTGCTTTTGGATAATTTCTAGTCGTTTTACATTTTCCTGCTGTTCTGTGTATAAACATTTCTCTCGTCTATGAGGATTCTTATCATTCATTCGTACGATACGTTTAGGATTCCCTTCTGTTCTAAATCTTTCACTTTCGATTTCTTCCGCTAGCGTCTTATGGGGTGGTTTTGAATGAAGCTCCAAATGAAAGCCCCCCAATGATTCAAATGTTAAATTATTCTCTAGGTAAAGGTCATCGTGTTTATTGACAAAGTCAATTAATAATTTTGCGTCGTCCAATAATGATGTGTTCATTTGTACGGATGTTTGTTGTATATCCTCTATTGGTTTGTAACGTTTAAGTCTGATTTTTAAGATAAAGTTTATTGAGGTTAACGTACTCAAATTCGTGAGCAAGCAGCGACCGATATCAAAAGGGTTGCGGCTACGTCGAAGGTGTAGAAATCGGGTTTAGAGTCATATTTCCTATCAACAACGAAAAAGAAGAGGCAGTTGAAGATGAATAGAAGAAGCATCTCAGGCTTTATTGATTTGCCAGGGCACATCTTAGCCATTTTGTTGGTATAGTAAATTCTAGATTAAAAGTTTGGGTGAATTCACTGCCGCCGTCTTCCGCAGTCTTCTAAAAGTGAAATGATTTTAGAATTCCAACCATAATACCAAACTTCCAACTTACTCATACCCTTTAAAGCCCAAAAGTGTTAGCTGATCATTTAGTAGCTCCCTGTTCAAATCGTTATTCTCGCATACAAATATGCTATCAGTTTTACACCCGATGGGTAATAGTGTACCCGATTTTTCTATCTTGATCCACCATTTCAATAAGCTTAACCTCTGCGTGTTATATTTCATTACACTGATAGGGAGAAACCCTTGGTTGAAAGTAGATTCCTTCTTTTCATTGACATTGATATGAAGCTTGAACAATCTCTCGTGATAGAGGTCGTTGGTTTCGAAAAACATACGACTATCAGAAGCGTTAATCTCGTTTTCTAGTTGCTTTTCTAGTTTCGCCTTTACCTCAGCTTCGCAGCTTTCCCACAAAGGCTCGGTCTTATAATCATCAGTTGTTTTCTTCGCCACCCGAACTCTCGTCGTTTTATTGTTTGAAATATTATAGGAGGCATCGGCGTCAATCTTAGAGAAGAACACCTCCCCTGTGATGAGCAGACTTCTATATTTATCACACGAACCCAGAAGGACATTTGGAATTGTCTTCTTCTGCTTTGTAGTCAATTTTGTGTTTGCGTATAGGCGCTTAATATCGCTAGACCAATCAATTTTGATAACCTTCATTGCTTCACACATTGCGGTAACGGAGAACGTACAATCAGGGAGAAGTGCCATCATTTCTTTCAGTATGATTCCGTAGTAGATTACATCTTTTCTGTCAAACATTAGATATCCCTTAATATCTCCATTCAACTGACCAGTAACTCTGTACAAATTGTAGTCCTTAATCTCGTTAATATTGTTCTTTGATATTTTGACTACCTTTGAAACGAATCCTGAGTATGGTGGAAACTTCACAACGCATCCCGTTTTGAGCATATTCGATGCGTACGCCTTATTAGCGTCAATTGCGCCGATTCGTTTCACCTGCCACTCTGTATCTTTATCTTCCTCTTGAAGTTGAAGAATCTCATTGGAATTATACGACTCAATAACTGAGAACGCTTTTGGGGGGCACGGATAGGATAGCAAATTTTCCAATAAATTCTCGGAATAGGTTTGAATGGTTTCTTTATTGTACAGTTTCTGATAAAATTGTTTGAATTCGGAATTGTATTCTATCATTTGTTCTTCGGTCTCCACTTGGTTAGCAACAACCTCCGCATCGTTATATTCTAATCCAGCTTGGAGCATATTTCCGATACGGAGAGTTGCTTTTACAAAGGGATTGGAAAAAGAAATATCAAACGATTGTATGTTGTCACAGTGCTTCCCGTTTAGAATAAGATTATTAGCAACGTAGTTGTGTTTCGTTTTAAGACATTCAATAATTGACACTTGACATCCAATGTAGTGATAGGATATAAGAATTCTTTTTGAAACGATTTTCTTTTTAGAATTTTTAGAGGAAATCGTTTTCATTGTAGCATCGACCTCTTTCCGTAAGGTATCAACCATATCTTTTGAATCCCTCTCGATGTTCTTCATTTTCGTATCTACCGCAAAGCCTTTCGATGGTTCAAATGAATTTCTAATCGGGAATTTGGAGAAAGTTCCAACCAACTCAGAAGTATTGGGTTTTGATGATGAATGTTGATAAAATTCGTAGATGAGTTTAGTCCGTGTTTCACTTTTCAACGGTTCTAAATCCTTATAAGTTCCAGCGAAAGAAGTAGCTAGGTTACTCGGTATTTGATTCACGTGTTCGTTTGAAATTATTAGAGTTAATCCACAAACGCCCAGCCTTTCGTTAAGGTTCGGTTCAATTTGAATGGGATTGTAACGATACACCAAATCGCCCATAGGAGTAATCACGTAACAGCTCATACTATAGTGCTCCAGAAATGGCTCTAATTGTTCTAATGACATAGGAAGATAACGTCCGTGGTCATCATTTTGAAACGGGACTCCACACATTTCGCTAATTGATTCATAAGTTGGTGGAGGGAATTTTTTCAGAGAGCAATGATTCCACCATTTAACTTTCCCCTTACTGTTTCCGTTATGTATATACATATGAAGCAAAACACACGTTGCCAGACAACTCTGTCTCATATATTGAATCCCGTTTTCATTATACCCTTTCCTATTCTTCCCACTACCACCGTTGGTACATTCAGAAAATTCTTTCTCAAAGCTTTCGTGATCAGGATAGACAAATTTGTCATCTTCAATTTTGACCAGTTCCGATACAAAATACTTACTGTTGATGTATTTGGCTTCTATATTCTGAACTGCCATTTCAGTTAATTTAATTGGACTAGTCATTTCATTGTTATTCAATTGTTCGGATGGCTCTGCGTGTATTTGTTCCAAAACGGCAGATTCAGTGTTTAACAAATAATCTACTTTTTTCACAAACGTTTTCAGTATATCTCTCTTCTCTCCATCAGGTGTGTGTTTTTTCACTGTCGACAAGTTGTTATTATCCACAAAAGTCAAAAAATTGCTAAGAGAGTCATAGTTAATTGTTTCTTCTCCATTAGATGCGTATTTTCTAAAATCGTAAATGATCACATTTCTTTCAAAAGTTGTGGAAAATTGAAAGAATGCTCTCAAAACAGGAGCAGAGAAAACAGTGTTTAAGGTACTCCATTTTACATCTGTTTTTGCCCCATTTCTATCATACTTGAAAGTTTTAAACTTTATTGTAATTGTGTGGAATTTATCGTTACCCTTTGTCAAATCAAAAAAGTCTTTCATTTCTTTCATTAGTACTTTGTTCGTTTTCATCTTATTCAAAACGTTGCCAAATAATTCCCTATTAATCTTAACGTGCTTCTTGCGCTTCTTGCTCCCTCCCGTTTTTGAAGAATCATCTTTTGGGATTTTCAGAATACCTTCAGGTAAACGTGTAATGACACGACCTTCACGGTATGCTTGTATGAACGTCGGATTGAGTTGGTGATTTACCCTAGCCGTTGGAATTTTAATTTTAGTTACTAATACAGTAACTTTCCCCTCATCGTTATCTTTTGTACTGTTCGGTACAACCTCACCTTTCTTGTAATAATTTGTGTACTGACTCGATAAAACCTCTCCTTCTTTTTCAAACATTCGAATCTGTTTTTTCGCTACTTCTACGTATTGCGGAAGAAGAACCTTTTCAATTGGAATTTTCCTCATTGACTTTGAACTATTATTCATTATATACTATACATTGAGGGAAAACCTTTAAACCATTTTTGAAACCAACCCGAAACGCACTAGAATTGTCTCCCGAAAATTAACTGTAGTAGTTTTATATCGTTGATGGATTCTACTGATTCTGAAGTCCCACCTCCAAGTAAATATGCGAATTCCCATAGCAAGGAAAACACACTTCAGTTAAAGAAGATGGCGCATGCTCAAAAACAAAAATACAAGGAATTCCGAAATAGTTCAAATTCTAAATTGGAAACTCCAACCATCCACCCCCCAAAAATTGATGTCGTGAAGGATGAAATCAGTGCTGTATGTGATGCCACTTCTGACTGTGTAGCGGGGATTAATCAAACAATTGACCGCATTGGTGAAAAATTGAAAAGTGATTGCGACGCAATGAAAACCGAATTAAATTCCAAGTATCACGAATTTAAAATGTTAGTTGACGAACGCACCGAAAACACTACCAAAGATATTGGAGCACTGAAAAACGAATTCGAATCTAGGTTTGATGCCATTCATAACAGCACAGAAAAACAAGCCGATATCCACCTAAAGATTGAAAATGCGATTGAAGTAGCGATAAAAGAGCTCTATAAGAAAGTCCATTACATAGAGCAGATTTTGTTTACTAACGACGACCGAAATGATCCTGAAGTAACATCCACTTCAGTCACTTCAGTCACTTCAGTCACTTCGACACCGCAAAAAGATGAAGTGGGAGCGCAAAAGAAGGAGGAGGTGGGAAAGAATGTATTAGCCATAAAACAAAAACCATCTACTTCGGAAAAAGGCGCATTGGGTTCGCAAAAGGAGAATGAGGTGATAGAGGCAATTGTATCATCAACAATCAAACCTTCTAAGGCTGTTTCAGTTTCAAGCACTTCATCGCCAAACCCTCCACAATCAACCACCATATTAAACGTAGACGATAGTAAGCCAAAGATAGACAACAATCTAGTCGTGGCAGACAGTGTTCAAACTGCGGGAAGCTATTCTTTTAATATAAACTATGAAGTTTAAGGAATATTGTAGTAGGACTCATCCTCTCGACATCACTCATTTCTATCTTCCCAACGATTGTAAAAAATCAACGTGAGCGTGGACTGGATGATGCTGTTTCTTATTTTTCCAATTTTTCTGTAACAGTTTCACTCGGTCTTTTCTATCACTCAATGCCTTTTCTTCCCCGTGATATTTGCTAAGCTCGGCTTTCCGTTTCTGTCTACGCTCTTCTAACGTCATCGTTTCATTGCTCTTCGTTATTGGTTTCGGTTTCTGAGGAGGTGGAATACTTTTGATCTCTGCTATCGATACAGAAGATTTCTCTTTCATTTTTAGTGAAGGAATAGGAATGGTGGGACTTACTCCTAGCTTGCTCACAACTTCAAAGTTCGACAGCGATTGATTCTCTTGCCACTTGGCGATGCGATAGTATTGGATGGAGCATGTTCCCGAATTCTTGTCTACATCTTTTATGGTTACAGAGAATGTTTTACCATAGTCCCGATGTCCGACTTCCACCCATTTTATCCTATACTTTCTATTGTTTTCAACAATAGCATTCTTCGCCACTGGTATGGGTTTCTCTGGAATACTTTCTGGAATACTTTCTGGAATACTTTCTGGAATACTTTCTGGAATACTTTCCTTGGTTATCATTGGAATCTTATTGTTCCGCTTGTCTATCACTTCGAAGTTACTTAATGACTGGTGTATCTCCCAATTGCCTGTTCTATAGTATTGGATTGAGCACGTTCCCTTGTTGATGTCGACGTCTTTGATTGAAACTGAAAAAGTTTTCCCGTAATCTTTATGATTCTTCTCAATCCATTTGATCTTGTATTTTGAATTGTTAGCGAACGCTACTGGTGTGTATTGTTGAACGTAGGGCACTGGATCGGCTGATGGTTTTTTCTTCTTTAGAGCATCGGGCGTAAGGTCGGGAACATCTTCTGTTATTCTATATTTTCCGTCTTGTATTAAAACTTCGTATCTTTTGTTATTGCTGTGTAAATACTCCACCCAAACTCCTCCTCCATCGTTCATTCGAAGGACTTTCGCACGCGCATCTTTACTCCCGTCTATGTCAGAGACGACTACGCCCTTGCCCGTAATATCTTCTTGAACAGTAGCTTTCTCCTTCCTCTTCTTGGCATCCCTGACGACGGGGTCATTCCTAATTCTGAAAGTCTTTCGCTTGCCGTTCCGTATGTTATCTGCGTTATCATCAGGGGAAGGTTTGTTTCTCGGAAACGGGTTTCTCTCGACCCCCTTATTGATTGGTAATATTTCAAAGGGACGAATGAGGCGGGACTTGTGTTTTACTTTAATTAATACGCCCCCGTGAATAAACTTTTTAATCTTATGAACTTTAACGTTGTATTTCTGAATCTTTTTATCAAACGGCTTGTCTGTTTTCCGCAGTATCCGAATCTTAGAACCTAGTTTCAACTTACTTAGGACGAAGCGTTTATCCTTGCGCAATTTGTTATTAAAATTCTCGGTCTTTAAACGGAAAATCAATTCCTTTATCGGGTTTTTGAGTAAATCCTTTGGTCGTGCTTTGGTAGCGCTGTGAATTGAATGATTGTGGTTGTACACTATATCGTCCAAAGCATCGATCCATTTGTGGGTGTCGTTTGCCTTCATATACTTGTGGAGTTTCGTCTTTAGAACACCATTGTAGCGCTCAACTATCGCATTGCTGAGATAATGGTAAGTGGGATGTAATATTCTGTGCTTTATATTGTTTTCTTCCATCCAATCTCTGACAGCGTGAGAGGTGAATTCGACACCTTTGTCTGAGACTATGCCACGGATGTGCTTCAGTTTAATTGTTTTGGCAAACTCTTTCA
>ENA-OUVC01001638-OUVC01001638.1-marine-metagenome-genome-assembly--contig:-NODE-1638-length-13075-cov-2.760963_pt1 | contig 13075 bp, 13 predicted proteins | sample MGYA00248622_ERZ508571 | MGnify/ENA primary metagenome ERZ508571 (study PRJEB26236, sample SAMN06267175) | marine metagenome | isolation source: Columbia River Estuary | place: USA:Columbia River... | reverse complement strand
ATTTTTTAGAACTGGATGATTGATAGCATGGATGAAAATCCATTCACATTGAAACATACCTGCAACAATAGTTGCTCAAATATTTAGCCAACATGAACATCCACATCATCAGCGTAGTCCCCGAGTTAATGGAAAGTCCATTTGGACATTCCATCATGAAACGCGCAGCAGCAAAGGGCTTGCTGAACATCACCATTCACCAACTCCGCAAGTGGGCTGTCAATGAATATGGCATGGTGGATGATTACCAATTTGGCGGAGGCGCAGGTATGGTGATGATGTGCGAGCCATTGGCAAACGCCATTGAGGAGTTGAATGCAATCCATCAATTTGATGAAATCATCTACCTGACCCCGGACGGTGAAGTCTTCAACCAGGGAATGGCCAATGGGCTGTCGCTCAAAAAATCATTGTTGTTCATCTGCGGACATTACAAGGGAATTGACCAGCGCATCCGTGATCATTATATCACCAAAGAAATATCCATTGGAGATTTTGTGATGAGTGGAGGTGAACTGGGTGCTGCTGTCATCGTGGATGCCATTGGCAGGTTGATTCCGGGGGTGCTAAATGATGAAACCTCGGCCCTTTTTGACTCATTCCAGGACAATCTCCTTGCTCCTCCGGTATATACAAGGCCTGTTGAGTTTCGGGGTTGGAAAGTGCCTGATGTGCTCATGAGTGGGGATCACAAAAAAATTGAAGATTGGCGCTATGAGCAGGCTTTGAAAAGAACGGAGGAGAAAAGACCGGATTTGTTGGAGGATTGACACATCAACAAATGCCAAGATTGATTGCCTGGTGCTCTCCTAAAAGAGAAAAATTAGCTACATAATCTGATGGAAAACAAACTATCTGCATCATCTCATCAATGATGAACTCCACCACCCCGCCGAGGCCGATTCACTTCGCTCATCGGTCTCGGCACCCCTCCTGTCCAGGTTTACCAACCACTGGTTGGAGGGGCGTTGTTTGATGTTTCTCGAATGGCACAACGCATTATGAATAGATAAGGTATAGTGACACAATTAGTCATATGTTCCACGTGGAACATTGCAGATGCGACAATAAAATACCCCGTTTTGGGGCTCTATCCATCAAGGTTTCCCCAAATATTGCGCTTGGTAAGCCGGACTTAGCGAAAAGACCTTAGTTCTTTTTTATCTTTGCCATATGTTCCATAAGTATGATGTTATCGTGGTTGGTGCAGGCCACGCGGGCTGTGAGGCTGCTGCTGCAGCGGCCAACATGGGAAGCAAGACCCTTCTTGTTACCATGAACCTTCAGACAATTGCCCAAATGAGTTGTAATCCTGCCATGGGCGGTATTGCAAAGGGGCAGATTGTTAGGGAAGTTGATGCCCTGGGAGGGTATTCTGGTATAGTTACCGACCAGACCATGATCCAATTCAGGATGTTGAACAGGTCTAAGGGCCCGGCCATGTGGAGCCCAAGGGCACAGAGCGACCGCATGCTTTTTTCCCAACGGTGGAGAGAGTTGCTGGAGAATACTCCCAACCTCGATTTTTACCAGGACATGGTCAATGGGCTGATCGTAAAAGACGGCCGGGTCAGGGGAATCATCACCGGAATGGGCAATGAGATAGAGGCCAAGTCCGTAGTGTTGACCAATGGTACCTTTTTAAATGGCATCATCCATATTGGCGAAAAGCAGTTTGGTGGTGGAAGAATGGCAGAGCGAGCGGCAACGGGCATCACTGAACAGCTGGTAGAGCTTGGGTTTGAAAGCGATCGGCTGAAAACAGGAACACCTCCGAGGTTAGACGGCAGAAGCCTGGATTATTCCAAGATGGATGAACAGAAGGGGGATGATGAAATAACGGGGTTTTCTTACCTGAACATTGAAAAAATCAGGCCAGAACAACAAAGAAGTTGCTGGATTGCCTATACCAATCAAACGGTTCACGATACCCTCAAAACCGGATTTGACAGAAGTCCCATGTATGCGGGTCGTATCGAAGGAACCGGGCCAAGGTATTGCCCAAGCATAGAAGACAAGATCAATCGTTTTGCTGATCGCGACAGACACCAGCTGTTTGTTGAGCCGGAAGGGTGGAATACGGTAGAGATTTACCTGAACGGCTTTTCCACCTCCTTGCCAGAAGATGTTCAATACAAGTCATTGGTAAAGATTCCAGGCTTTGAAAATGTAAAGATGTTCAGGCCCGGTTATGCCATAGAATATGATTATTTTCCGCCGCACCAACTTCATTACTCATTGGAAACCAAGCAGTTACGTAGTTTATTCTTTGCTGGGCAGATCAATGGAACCACTGGATACGAAGAGGCGGCCTGCCAGGGACTGATGGCTGGTATGAATGCACACAACAATGCATTTGAGCGCGAGCCCCTTGTTTTGAAAAGAAGCGAAGCCTATATCGGGGTATTGATTGACGACCTGATTACCAAAGGAACCGAAGAGCCGTACAGGATGTTTACTTCCAGGGCGGAGTTCAGAACCCTCTTGAGGCAAGACAATGCCGATATTCGCCTCACTGAAATCGGCCATCAACAAGGATTGGCCAGTGAAGAAAGGTGCCAGCAAGTAAAAACCAAGAAGGAGAATGTAGACCAGATCATCAAGAAGTTCAGCGAAATTTCCGTTGAGCCCGAATCCATGAATGCGTTTTTTGAGGCAGCAGGCTCCGCAGCCCTGACCCAAAAACAGAAAATATCACAACTGGTACTGCGCCCGGGCATTGGTGCCAAAGAGATGATTGACCATTCAGAACAACTGAAAACCGAGTTTGGTCATTATGCGCCGCTCGAAATTGAACAAGCGGAGATTCAGATGAAGTATGCGGTTTATCTTGAGAAGGAGAGAGAAATGGTCCAAAAAATGGCACAAATGGAAGAGTTGGAAATCCCTGAAACCTTTGACTATACCAAGGTTCAGGCCATCGGCACAGAAGCAAGAGAGAAGCTGAAAAAAATTCAACCCAAGACGCTTGGTCAGGCATCACGCATATCAGGCATCAATCCCAGCGATGTTCAAATCCTGATGGTATACATGGGAAGATAACCGTAACTTGAAATCAAACCCAATAATGACATCACTGAACCCCAAAGAACTGATTGGCATATTTCCATTGTTTGATCTTTCGTTGGCAACATTTTTGCATGGGCACGGTGAAAGCAAAACATTTGAGCAGGGTTCAATTCTCATGAAGCCGGGGCAGTTTTTCAAATATGCCATGCTCATTGTAAGCGGCAGGGTAAAACTCTATCGCGAGGGAGAAGATGGTGAAGAGTTTTTCATGTATTTTTTGGAAAGCGGAAACGCCTGTGCACTCAGCATGATGTGCATGGCGCGCAGCCAGACCAGCACCATCATGGCGGTTGCCGTTGAAGAAACAGAAGTCATCATGATTCCCATCCAACACATGGATACGCTCATGAAAAATTATAGTGCCTGGTATCATTTTGTGATTGAAACCTATCGGAATCGGTTTGAAGAACTGCTTACCGTTGTTGACCAGATTGCCTTTAAGAACATGGATGAAAGGTTAGAGTGGTACCTGAAAAGACAGGCAAAATCTTTGGGAAACACACTTCCATTGACTCACCAGCAAATTGCCCACGATATCAACTCTTCCCGGGAAGTGGTATCCCGCTTATTGAAAAAAATGGAGAAGACCGGCCTGGTTTCCATGGAGCGCAACAGCATTGTTTGGAAGGGAGGGGCGTTGTAATAAACCCACTCTTCGTGTGATAAATATCACGTTCCAATACAATAAGTTTCGTCAATTTTGATTTTCAGTTGTTTAGCGACAATTTAAAAAATACACGATGACATTTATTGAACTGATCAAACAACCTTGGCCATGGTATGTGGCCGGACCCATCATTGGATTGATGGTGCCAACACTGTTGATTTTTGGCAACAAAACATTTGGAATTTCATCATCATTGCGGCATGTATGTGCAGCCTGTTTTCCTGCCAAGATTCCATTTTTCCAATACGATTGGAAAAAAGAAATATGGAACCTTTTCTTTGTTTTCGGAATTTTTCTAGGAGGGATCATTACAGCCTTGTATTTTAAAAATGATGCAGCTGTGGTTGTTGATCCAAGATTGATCACTGAACTCTCGGGTTATGGCATTGCTGATTTCAGTGGACTGGTTCCTGCAGAAATTTTCAGCTGGGCTTCTCTTGCTACACCAAGGGGTTTTATCCTGATGGTGATTGGTGGTTTTTTTGTTGGTTTTGGTACACGCTATGCAGGTGGTTGCACTTCGGGACACGCCATCATGGGTTTGTCCAACCTTCAACTACCATCATTGATTGCCACCATATCTTTTATGGCGGGTGGTTTCATCATGGCCAACCTTCTCCTTCCCTTCATCCTTTCATTGTAAAATTGTACACCCATGATAATAAATAAAAAAGATACGAATACCGATTTTGAAGTGAGGTCGCTGGATGCGATATGCAAAAATCAAGAAGCGGTAGAATTGCCCATGTGGCATAATCTCCAATACCTTGCCTTTGGTGTAGCCTTTGGCATTGTATTGATCAAATCTGAGGTGATCTCGTGGTTCCGCATCCAGGAAATGTTTAGGCTGCAAAGTTTTCACATGTTTGGTGTGATTGGATCTGCCGTTGCAGTGGGCGCACTCTCTGTTTTTCTGATCAAAAAATTCAAGATCAAATCCATCCATGGTGAAGAAATTATTCTTCCTGAAAAAACATTCAACAAAGGACAGATTTATGGCGGATTGCTTTTCGGTTTCGGCTGGGCAATGACCGGTGCTTGTCCTGGCCCATTGTTTGCTCAATTGGGCTATGGCGCAATCGCTACATCGGCAACTATTTTGATGGCCATTGTAGGCACCTGGGTATATGGTTTGTTAAGAGAAAAACTTCCTGTGTAATTCCAGAAAAGCCATTATAAAAAAATACCGCTTGAATTTTCAAGCGGTATTTTTATGTCTTATTAATATCGTCTGTTGTAATCAAATTGCTGATGCTTATCGGAACTCATAACCGAAGCCCATCAATTGGGTGAGCAAAGAATTGGGTGCATCTGTTGCGGTGCAACGGCCTTCGAGTTTTGGTGAGATGGGAGAATGCAGCTTCAAATATTCTTCAATCACACTGTGCAGGGTAGCGCCCAGTCTTTTGGGATTTTTAACTCCTTCAACGCGACAAATGGTTGTATCGGGATCTCCCTCGCGTTCGCAGGCAACGAAGCTGTAGGTTTTTTGAAGATCCAGCAGCTGGTCCGCAACTTTGATCCAGTTGACCCTTTTTCCTGCATCGTTTCCAATGGTGAAGTTGACCTCCATTCCTTTGAAACGCACTACCCATCCACCAAAGCGTTTCCCGGGATCTTTGGCAAAAGCGTTTTGCAATTCTTTTTCCATCCAGTCCAAGAGTTGTTTTCCGGTGATGAATCCTTTTTTTGCTTCACTGTCTACAGGCAACATGTTCCACAAATAATCAACGGTGATGATGGCCTCTCCTGTTTTTGGATCGGGTACCAACGGAGGGCAAAAACGAAATCCATTGCTGAGTGCAATGTCTGGCTTGAACTTCCACATGATGGCATCTGTAATAAAATTGTCCATTGGTGTTTCAATCACATAATAACGCATCAACGGTGTTGTAGATTTTCCAATGACGCGGTTCAATTCTTTTTTATAAGGAGCACGGGCTTTTTCAACCAACCTTTTCATTTCCTCATCCTCCTTGTACAATACAGGATCAACATCCAACAGTTGATAGGTATGGTCTTTCACTATCCCATTCTCAACAACAATGTCCAGCTTTGCAATGAAAGATCCGAAGGCACCAGGCTCTGTTACTTTTGTATGTACACCTTGAATGGGTGTGCGCACGCGCTCGTGTGTATCTGCACCAAGGATATAGTCAACCCCCTTGACCTGCGGCATGTTGGAAAGACCGACTTGTTGTGCCAGTCCCATGTGCGTCAGGAGAAAAACCATATCACATAGTTCATACTCTTTTAGAATTTTCACATATTTCGCAACATTCAATTCGGGCAAGGTGAACTTGATGCCGTCGCTGTAAGCAGGAGATTGGCGCTTTGGCGTCAATGGATCATTGTATCCAATAAAGCCAATTTTGATGCCTGCAATATGCTTAACAAAATAGGGCGGAAAAATCAGGTCGCCTTTCATTTCATCTTTTGTATCGTGGAACATGTTGGCACATACTTTCACGCCATCGTAAGCAAACATGTCTTTCATCATCATCTCTTTTCCATAGACAACTTCCCAGTTGCCTGGCAACATGATGTCGTACCCAATATTGTTCATGAGTGGAATGATGGCCCGACCCTCACTCATGGCAGCAACGCCGCTGCCTTGAAAGCAATCGCCGCCATCTATCAACAACGTATTTGTCCTGTTCTGGTTGCGGATGGTATTGATCATGGATTTCATGGTGGCGAAGCCGCCCCGTTTTTTGAAAACAGGCTTTCCGTTTTCCATGAAAAACTCATCGTGGGTCATCAATTGTGAATGGATATCTGCCGTATGCAACAGGGTTAGTTTTGTGGCCTTGCCATTGCGAACCGCCTTGTTGTTGGCCATCGCATTTTCCTTGTAAGCGCCATCTTCGTTGTTGAGTGCTGATGCCGCAACAGGAGTGCCAATCAATCCGCCGCCAATGCCGAGACCCAATCCCAACCTGGTTGATCTTCTCAGAAAATCCCTTCTGCTGTTTTCGGAAAGCTCAACATGCATTTCTTTTTCTGCCTTGCTGATGGAGGCTGCGTGGCAGGAGTTGCAGGAGCAATTGTTGGTGTGCGACATGGTTATTTTTTTCTTGATTCAATGATGGGCTTGAAGGGACCAAACTTGTGTTGCTCTTCTGTAAAGCCATCTGTATACGGGCCAAAGGGATGATCAATGGGTTTTTTTGAAATGTTGGGCCAGTCTTTGCTCAGGTCTTTGGAGGGGCGTGGCCTGGAATTCACAAACGCTGCTACATCCCAACTTTCTTCATCCGTCAAAGCGGGGTTCCGATGGGTTGCCTGGTTCAAGGGCATGTTGTCGCGCACGTATCCCGCGAAGCGGGAAAGACGAAACAATCCGGCACCACTGTTATAGCTGTGTTCTCCCCAGAGCGGAGGATAGGTATAGGATTTTGCATCTGCAGCCATCAGCCCCTGGCCATTGGCGCCATGACAGGACTGGCATTTTGCGGTGTAAACGGCAAGGCCTTTTTCAGGATTGGCCGCACGATCGAGGTATTCGGGCGGCTTGATGCCGGCACCTTTTGGAACTGAATCTTTTTCAACGCCGTGTCCAACCCATTTGATGTAAGCAATCATGGCTTTTATTTCGCGGCTGTTGCTATCAAGGGCGCTGCCGTTCAGGCTTCTTTCCATGCAGTCGGTTACACGCTTGTAAACGGTTTCAATCGATCCGCTCCTGTCACGGAACTTCGGATAGTTGGCGGCAACAGCACCATAATTGTTGCCCCAGGTTTTTCTTCCTGCATTGAGGTGACAGTTCTGGCAATTCATGCCGTTGGTAACATGCGCTACCGAACCATTGGGCCCAAGGTATTTGGAGGTATTGGCAATGAGCTCTTCGCCGTAAATCACCAATGCCCTTTCTTCTCCCTGCACAGACCTGTCGGTGAACAAACTTGGTGCGGTCCACCCCTCAGCGATGAGTGCAGGTATTTCCCTTTTTGGTGTATTGATGAATTCAATGGTTTGGATAGAGATGGCCAGAACGAGTACAATCGAAATGGCATAGATGATCCAGTTTTGTTTTGAATTGTTCATTGGCTGTACTTATGGAGAACTAAATATAATTCAATTCGGAGGGATGGTATGTGATTTTGGTCACAGGGCCCAGAAACGCCGTATATTTACGCACTAAAACTTCTATCATGACCGAACAGCAATTTTCCAACCACGCGCGCTTGAGGATGGGTCAAATTGTTGCACTGCGCTTTGCACCAGACGATGAATTTGTTGTACTCGCGGAAAAGGCCGCTACGGAAGGGCTTTCCCCCAAAGAGATCAAGCAACTGATTCAGCGGTGGAAAGGCGATTACCGGCGGATATAAACCTTAATATGAATACCTTGATATGAAAAAGATGTTGATTACCCTTTTGGTCATTTTTATTGTTTTCGTTGCATTCCAATCCTTTATGGCCATATCCACTTCAAAAATAGAAAAACAGCCTTACCGGGTGGTGAAAAAAGAAATCGGTTTTGAGGTGAGGTTCTACCCTCCTGCCACTTTTGCGACCATCAGGTCATCGGCAAAAAACTACAGGGAACTTTCCGGCAGTGGCTTCAGAAAAATCGCAGGCTATATTTTTGGCAACAATGAAACGTCTGCCAAGATTGCGATGACATCGCCAGTGCACATGGACATCAATAAGGATGAATCTTCGATGAGTTTTGTAATGCCTGCTGAATATGATATCAAAAGCCTCCCGCGGCCGAATGATGCGAAAGTAGAGCTGCATCAATCCCCCCCTGAATATGCAGCTGCCATTGAGTTTGGTGGATATGCCAATGATGAAAGCATCAGCAAACATGCCGAGCAGCTGAGAAAATCACTGGAAGAAAAAGGCATAAAACCCATCGGCCATTACAGGTACCTGGGATACAATCCGCCCTATCAATTGTTGGGAAGAAAAAATGAAGTCATTGTTGCTGTTGAATGGAAAGAATAAAATCAATGGAGAATATACTCAACCCGTATTGCTCAGCCCGACTTTCACCCTCTTCATCGCCTCAACTATCCTGTTGTATCGCATCAAACTTTCTTCTTCCCTAATCTCTTTGAATTGAATTTTTACACCAGGCCTTGTTTGCGCAAGCAATGAAATATCTGCTGCACAGATTCTTGCAATACGCGGATAACCGCCTGTTGTTTGGGCGTCGGCCATCAGGATGATGGGATCACCTTCGTGTGTAACCTGCACAATGCCTGCTGTGACTGCTGTTGAAACCATTTCGGCTTTATGTTCCAGTGTAAATTTTTTTCCTTCCAAACGATATCCCATCCTGTTGGACTGGGATGAAATCGTAAACATGGAATTGAATATATCTTCTTGTGATGCAGCATTGAAGCGATCAAACTCTGGTCCTTTGATGGCATGGACTATTGCAACATCAGGCGTTGCTGCAAAAAGCTCTGCTGTATGCCAGTGAGAAATGCCTACTCCGCTGGGAAGCATATGTAGATTTGATGCGGCATGTAAATTCTGTTCACGTTTGAAAGCCAGCATGTCTCCAGTGATCAGGTTTCTTCCATTTATTCCTCCAATTCCTGATGGTGTATAGGTTGATCCGCTGCCCATTATTTTTTTGACATTGAATCCGCCACTGACAGAAAGATATGATCGGCACCCTTGTAAATTGGCTGTTGTTTTGATGATGCTGAATGCAGGAATCCAGAGCAAACGGTTAAAGGGCAATTCCACATCGTCAATATATGCCTTGCATCCACCACCAACAATTGCACAAAAGGCTGCCTCGTTGAACATGATCGATGTTCCGTGCAAGGTCATTTCAATCACCGCTTCATTTTCATCATTCCCACAAATGATATTGGCCAACGCAGCAGAAACCTTGTCCATCGCACCACCGATGGGAACACCATATTGCTGAAAGCCCCACCTGCCAAGGTCTTGCACACTGCTCATCATGCCGGGCTTGAGAATGGTGATGCTCATGGATATTGATTGAATGCGTCAAGGGTGATGGGCATGAACGTTACCAGGTCTCCGGCATTCAAAAAGCTGCAGGGTGATGTGGACGTGTCAAACATTTTCAAGGGTGTTCTTCCAATCACCTGCCAACCACCTGGAACTTCTGCAGGATAAATGCCTGTTTGTTTTCCTGCAATCGCAACACTTCCCATCGGGATCTTCAATGAAGGTGTTTGTTTTCTGGGTACTTCCAACTGTTCAGGCAATGTTCCCATGTAAGGGAATCCTGGGATGAAGCCGATCATGTAGACCCGATAGGCAACGGAGGTGTGCAGTGAAATAATTTCCTCCAACGATAGGTTCAGGTGCGATGAAACCCAGGGAAGATCCACGCCAAGCGAAGGGTCATAACAGACGGGTATGGAAATTTTTCTCCCGGGTGTAGATGAATGATCGATGGTGTCTGAAATTTGGGCACTGAGATCCGACAACCAAGAACGAACTGCAGCTGTTGAAACCTGTTCACTAAAATAAACCGTCAAACTTCCATAAGCAGGAACGCACTCAATGAATCCTTTGAAAGGATTGGATTCAATGGCATGCTGCAAGGCAATGACTTGCAAGTTTGTTGCTTCACTGATTGCTGCTGAGAATTCAATGGTGATGGCCTGATCGTGTATGTTGTATATCCTTGGGATAAGCAAATTGTTTCTGCCTACAACTTACAACCATTAGACTAATAATTGATCACTTGTTCTTCAATATCGGAGGGCAATGCACGCCACTGGTACTGCTGGTTGCGGAGCTGTGGTTCAAATCCCGCTTCGCGGATGGCATCCTGCATGGACTTATAGGTAAAGCGATGGGGTGCACCTGCAGCACTGACCACATTTTCCTCCAGCATGATGCTTCCAAAATCGTTGGCACCTGCGTGCAAACAAATTTGAGCCACTTTTTTGCCTACGGTAAGCCAGGAGGCTTGTATGTTTTTGATGTTGGGCAACATGATCCGGCTGATGGCAATCATCCTGATGTATTCCTCACCAGTGGTAAGGTTTTGTACCCCACGGATCTTGGTCAGTAATGTATCAACATCCTGGAAGGTCCAGGGGATGAAGGCCAGGAATCCATTGGCGGTTTCAGGCTTTCTGGACTGAACCTCACGAATCTTGATCAGGTGGTCAAAGCGTTCTTCCAGTGTTTCAACATGGCCAAACATCATGGTGGCGGATGTAGTAATGTTCAGCTGGTGTGCCTCTGCCATAACATCCAGCCATTCTTGTGCGCCACATTTTCCATTGCTGACCAGTCTCCTAACCCTGTCTACCAGGATCTCGGCTCCGGCTCCGGGCAGAGAATCCATGCCGGCTGCTTTGAGGGCAGACAGCACTTCGTGGTGGGTCATTTTTTCCAGTTTGGCAATATGGGCCACTTCTGGGGGCCCGAGGGTGTGCAGCCTGATTTCTGGAAATTCAGCCTTGATGGCACTGAAGGTATCGGTATAGTATTTGAGTCCGAGGTCTGGATGGTGGCCGCCTTGCAGGAGCAATTGATCACCGCCCCATTTGAGGGTTTCCCGGATTTTTTCCCGGTAGGTGTCCATGGTGGTGATATAGGCCTCGGCATGTCCGGGGATCCTGTAGAAATTACAGAACTTGCAGTTGGCGATGCATACATTGGTGGTATTGACGTTGCGGTCAATCTGCCAACTCACTTTTCCATGGGGCACCTGCTTTTTTCTGAGTTCATCTGCCACGTGCATGAGGCTGGTCAGGGGGGCTTCTTTGAACAAAAACAAACCCTCTTCTGCTGTCAGAAACTCCAGGTTCAGTGCCTTTTCGTACAATCCATTGAGATCATTCATGTAATTCATCATCTAGGCAACAAAGTTAGGGCAACAATGGTTTAAATTGGGAGCAAATGAAGCATATCCGGTACATATATGTTTTGATGATCCTGGCTTGTCAGCCAATGGGCGGAAAAACGCAGGAGTTGTTTGTTGAACCCCCTTCAACATTCATCACCTCATTTTCATTCACGATGCTGAACGGAGGGGTTATTTTGGTGAGGGCTGGTGTGAATGATTATGCCGATAGCCTCAACTTCATCCTGGACACGGGCAGTGGCGGCATCTCCCTTGACTCCGCTACGGTAAAGGATTTGGGCATCCCCATCACCCCTTCGGAAAAAACAATCAAGGGCATCGGTGGAATTCGCAAGGTCTCTTTTTTGAACAATGCAACGCTCAGGTTGCCGGGGTTGGCCGTCGAAAACCTCAACTTTCATGTCAACGATTATGAAATCCTGACCAGTGTGTATGGCATCAAGATAGACGGCATCATTGGATACAGTTTTTTCAGCCAGTACATTGTCAACATCAATTACGATTTCCTTCAGATCAATGTTTTTTCAAAGGGAGAGTACAAATATCCATCAGGGGGATTTATGCTCTATCCCATGTTCACAGCGCTTCCCATGCAATCGCTTCAATTCACAGATGACCGAAAATTTGTTCAGCGGTTTTACCTGGATACGGGAGCCGGATTAAATTTCCTTTTGTCTGAAAGCTATCTCAACGACAGTGCTGTCCTGAAAAAAAGGCGCAAGCCTCCGGTGGTTACCCAAGCCGAAGGGGTTGGAGGGAAGATGAGCATGCGCCTGACCACCATCAAGGAACTCAAAGTGGGTCCTTACCGCTTCAGGTGGGTGCCAACCTATTTGTTCAAGGACGAATACAATGTCACCAATTATCCTTTTGTGGGTGGATTGTTGGGCAATGATATCCTCCGCAGGTTCAACATCACCTTTAATTATGCCAAGCAGCAAGTGCATATTCTGCCCAACCTTCATTTCAAAGACGATTTTGATTATGCCTACAGCGGGCTTTCTGTCTATTTTATTGATGAAAAAATTGTGGTAGACGATGTTGTTCCTTCATCGCCTGCAGAAAAGGCGGGGTTTAAAAAAGAGGACATCATTGTTGCCATCAACAACAATACCAGCAACGATATCCAGGCCTATAAAACGATCATGCAGACGCTTGGTCAAAAGCTTAAATTTTTGGTGATCAGGGATGGCATGCCCATGATGCTCTCCATGAAGCCAAGAAGTATTTTGTAATGTATTGATTACATTTGCGTTATGGTGAAGTTCGAAAAATTCATGCTCGACAACGGTTTGAAGGTATTGGTGCACATCGACCAAAGCACGCCCATGGCCGTTGTGAACGTATTGTACGATGTAGGCGCAAGGGATGAGGATCCCCAGCAAACAGGGTTTGCGCATTTGTTTGAACACCTGATGTTTGGTGGATCAGTGAACATTCCGGACTACGATGAGCCCTTGCAGGTTGCCGGCGGAGAGAACAATGCCTATACCACCAACGACCTCACCAATTATTATTGT
>ENA-OUVC01001636-OUVC01001636.1-marine-metagenome-genome-assembly--contig:-NODE-1636-length-13087-cov-8.971483_pt1 | contig 13087 bp, 10 predicted proteins | sample MGYA00248622_ERZ508571 | MGnify/ENA primary metagenome ERZ508571 (study PRJEB26236, sample SAMN06267175) | marine metagenome | isolation source: Columbia River Estuary | place: USA:Columbia River... | reverse complement strand
CGAGCCAGTTTTTCGCGGTGCAAGCTTTTGTAGCGCACTTTTTCGAGTTCTTCGTCCGTCTTTTCAAAAATGCAACCAAAGCCGTCTGTATGTGCCTCTAATTTATTTTCATGATAGAGCCATAGCGTTCCATCTTTGCTCATGCGGACATCGACCTCAACACCATCCATGGTAGGTAAACTCAAGGCCAATTCAACCGCCTCTAGCGAATTGTCGTGGAAGGCACTCATGCCGATGTCCATTCCCATGCCTGCATGACCAAACACATGTACATCTGGATAACTTTCTTGCTTGCGACAACTCGAAAAGAGCATGCTCAAGATGAAAAGAAGAAGCGAATTTTTAAAGAATTTACTCACGGAATAAAAAGTAATGTAATTGGAGCTGGGGGTTAAAAAAGATGGGCTTATTTGGATAGCTAAGTCCAGATAACGATTCCATAGCGAGCCCTGCAAAAAGTGCCGCACCCCATTCATGTTTTGGACCAAATGCCAAACCTACACCACCATAAATACCTTGATGCAGGTCCAAAAAAGTAGTTTTTTGAATATCGCACTGGTAGCGAAACGAATAAAAGGGCAAAACCTTATTGAAAGTCTTCTTGGTGAGCGCATCTATCCAAAAAAGACCTACCGCAGGAGCCAAAGCGCCTTGCAAACTGCGTTCAATTCCCAAACCAAGATCTAGACCTAAGCCACCTAAATCAAAGGACTTCAACACTTTAACACTCAGCACCTGATCATAACGATGAATGGATGCGCCACCGCCAATAAACTGCTGAGCGCGAGTAGTCAAACACAAGCTTAAAAACAAAAAAAATAGGAGTCGAGACATCATGGTGCAAAAATAAAAAAGGCCCTCGAGTGAAGGCCTTTATGGATCAAATTATTGAACTGATTAAACCAAACCTTGGTCAATCATGGCGTCCGCTACTTTCACAAAACCTGCAATGTTAGCGCCTTTGACGTAGTCAATAGTGCCATCTGCCTCTTTGCCGTATTTGACACAAGCTTCGTGGATAGAAACCATAATGCCATGTAAGCGTTGGTCAACCTCTTCTGCAGACCAAGACAAACGCAATGAGTTTTGAGACATCTCTAGACCTGATGTAGCAACGCCACCAGCATTGGAGGCTTTTCCTGGTGAGAACAAGACCTTAGCAGCTTGGAAAGCAGCAATGGCTTCTGGTGTAGATGGCATGTTGGCGCCTTCTGCAACGCACATAACGCCGTTGGAGATGAGCATTTGTGCTTCTTCGCCGTTAAGTTCGTTTTGGGTGGCACATGGAAGAGCGATATGGGCTTTAACCTCCCATGGACGCTTGCCTGCTACAAACTGAGCTCCTGGATATTGTTTCACGTACTCAGAAATACGACCGCGACGTACATTTTTCAGATCCATGACCCAAGCGAGTTTGGCGGCATCGATACCTGCAGCATCGTAGATGTAGCCTTCTGAATCGGAAAGCGTCACGACAGTAGCACCAAGCTGTGTTGCTTTTTCACAAGCGTATTGTGCGACATTACCAGAACCTGATACTGCCACAATTTTACCATTGAAAGACTCGCCTTTAGTCGCTAACATTTCTTTGGCGAAATAAACCGTTCCGTAACCTGTTGCCTCTGGACGGATCAAAGAACCACCCCAGTTGCGACCTTTACCGGTTAAGACACCAGTAAATTCATTGCGCAAACGCTTGTATTGGCCAAACATATAACCAATTTCGCGACCACCCACACCGATGTCACCCGCAGGAACGTCTGTGTCAGGGCCGATATGACGAGCTAGCTCGGACATAAACGATTGACAAAATTTCATCACTTCATTGTCTGATTTTCCTTTTGGATCGAAGTCAGAACCACCTTTACCACCACCCATAGGAAGTGTAGTCAAGGAATTTTTAAAAATTTGTTCGAATCCGAGGAACTTGAGAATAGAAAGATTCACAGATGGGTGAAAACGCAAACCTCCTTTATATGGACCGATGGCGCTGTTGAATTCTACGCGGTAACCGCGGTTGACCTGAACATTGCCGTTGTCATCTAGCCAAGGAACACGGAAGATAATGGTGCGCTCTGGCTCTACAATGCGATCGAGAATTTTGGATGATTTGTATTTAGGGTGAGCCTCCATGAACGGAATAACTGCTTCGGCAACCTCCTGAACTGCTTGCAAAAACTCTGGTTCGTGGCCATTTTTTGCACGAACGCGGTCCATGAAAGCCTCGATTTCTGCGTGATATTGATTTGACATAAATTAGGTGTTTTGTGTTTGAAACTTGGGCAAAAATAAGCCAAAATTAGGTCCAAAAACCATCTTTTTTCAACATTTTATTAGTGTCAATTTGACACTAATCTGAGGTGCGCGTGAAAACCTCTAATTCAAATTTGAAACCCTTCAAAAAAGTCGTTATTTTTACGCACTAGAAAGCAACCCTCAATACAGGTTTTACGTTTGAGTGGAGTACCTTTACTAAGAATACAACCTACATGAAAATAAAAACAACTCTACTAGCCCGCCTTTCAGGTATTTTTTTCGTAGCTCTTCAATTATTGAACGCCACTGCATCCTTTGCTCAAGCACCTGTTACACTCTGCTTGGGTCAAGATGCCACCGTTTGCCCAGGGCAAGCTGTGATCATCAATAATTGCAATACCGGAACCACTCCCGGAACAGCTGCCGGTTTGTATCTCAATGCACCAACCAACGTCACCCTTTCCGACGATTCTTGGTCTGGCGTCGTGAATATCGGTTTCCCGTTCAGCTTTTATGGCAACACCTACACGCAATGTGTAATTGGCTCCAACGGGCTCGTGTCCTTCAACCTTACGAACGCTGGTGGCTATTGTCCTTGGGCTTTGTCAGGTGTGGGGCCGCTTCCGAATCCAGGGTTCACAGCTGCAAAAAACACCATCATGCTCACCTACCAAGATATCAATCCATCTTTGGGCGGTCAAATTCAATACCAAACACTCGGTACAGCACCCAACAGAAAATTTGTAGTTCTCTACAAAAACATCATGATGTTTAGCTGTACTTCGCAGTGTAACTACATGGCTATCGTGATGTACGAAACTTCCAATATTTTCGAATTGCACATCGGAAACAAACCCATTTGTGCAGGATGGAACGGTGGCCTTGCCATCCAAGGTTCAGAGAACAACGCACCTATGCCAACCGCTCACATTACGCCAGGCCGCAACAACACCGTTTGGGGTGCTAATCAAGATGGCCGCAGGTTCTTGCCTACTTCGCCAAGCAATACGGCATCGTACACAATGTCACAAATTCCTTACGTAATGGTCAATAGCCCTGGTAGCAACTTTGTATGGGCCAACACCAACGGGCAAACCTTCCCATATAATAACGGTACCCTCAACGTCAATTTAGTTCCGCCCGGAACAACCGGCTATTACTTATCGGGTGCCGCTTGCGGAACCAGCATTGGTTCCATTACCCAAGATACTACCTGGATTACCCGAGCAAACCCGAGCGTAACTACCACTGTCATCCCCGACGTTTGTACACAAGGAGTTGGTAGTGCTACCGCAACACCAGGAGCGGGCTCACCTACACCTTGCACTTATACCTGGAACCCAGGTGCCATCAGCGGTAACCCAGCCAATAACTTACTTGCCGGCACCTATACCGTCACTCAAATTGACGGCAACGGTTGTAGTGCGACCGCAACAGCTATTGTAGGCGACACCCCAGCGAGTTTTAGTGCCACCACCACTCTGGTTTCTTGTCCAGGTGGAAACGACGGAACGGCCACAGCCAACGTCACTCCCGCCACAGGTGTCATAACCTACCAATGGAGTAACGGCCAAACAACACAAACAGCCACGGGCCTAAGCGCTGGCAACTATTGGTGCTATGCCTCTAATACCACAGGTTGTTCAGATACTATTTATGTAACCATTTCAGAAATACCTGCAATGCAACTCAACATGACGAATGTCATCGACGCAGATTGCTACACCATTGCCAACGGACAAGCAACCGTGAATGTAACCCAAGGCACCGCACCATACACCTACGATTGGGATATCTCCTCATCATTAGCAGCGACAGCCCTTGACTTGGGCGCCGGACTACATACCTGCACTGTCACCGATGCCAACGGTTGTGTTCAAACCATTACTGTCAATATCAACCAACCAAGCCCACTAGACATTACCTTCCTGACGCAAGACACCATGATTTGTTCGGAGTCTAGTATTTTACTTTCCGCAACAGGTGCAGGTGGCTCGAGTACTTACACCTTCTCTTGGACCGAGAATGGCATCCCTATTGGCAATGGCACAAGTATCACTGTTGATCCTATCAACTCCGGAACGGTCTATTGCATCACACTCAGCGAAGCGTGTGGTTCTCCAACTACTACCGAGTGCATGACCATCATCTTCCCACTTGAAATTATTCCGGTCATCACTGCAGTAGACAACCAAATTTGTACGCCTGGTGATTTCCAACACCATAATAATTCAACGAATGGTCAAGATATCGCGAGTACCTCTTACCTCTTTTCTAACGGCGATAGCTACACCGTTCCTAACCAAGATGATTTATACCACACTATCGTACAACCAGGTGTTTATGACTTAAATGTGGTCATTACCTCTATTCACGGTTGTATTTACAATGGCTTCTTCGATGACCACATCACCGTCACTGATAATCCAACTGCGAACTTCACCATTTCAAAAAATCCGGTGACTTGGTTTGAAACGACCGTGCAAACAAACGATGTATCACTCGGAAACATCGCACAATACAATTGGTCATCACCAGGCTCCACAAACATTGCAAGTACGGGCTCAAGTGCCTTAATTACATTTCCAGAAGGTGTGACCGGAACCTACCCTATTCAATTAACCGTCACCACAATAGACGGCTGTTCTGATTCCATCACAATCAATATCGAAGTGGTTTCAGACGTCATCTTCTATGCACCTACTGCTTTTACACCTGACGACGACGAACACAACCAAGTTTGGGCATTCTATCTAGAAGGCATTGACTACGAAAATTTCCACCTAGAAATATACAATCGTTGGGGTGAGGTCATCTGGGAAACCTACGATACAAAAGGTTACTGGGATGGTTATTACAACGGTGTCAAGGTACAACCTGGAACCTACACTTGGAAAGCGTGGTTCAAAGACAAAGACACCGATGGCAAAACAGTCAAAACTGGCATGATTCATGTGATCAGATAGGTCATGAAAAATATATTGACTCCATTTGCACTCGTGCTCATTTTGACACAATCTTCTTGTGCTCAAAAACTACAACAGCTTGCCAAAGATGTACAAATCAAGGTGCCAACCCAAGTGGTAAACCAAACTCCGCAACTAACCAACGAAGAAGTCATTTCTGGGTTAAGAGAAGCCCTTCAAGTCGGCATTAAAAATGCAGTAAACAAAAGCGCTGTTTTAGACGGTTTTTTAGGCAACCCTGAAATCCGCTTGCCGTTTCCACCAGACGCTATTAAAGTGCGTGAAAAAGCCTTGCAATTGGGCATGAACAGCCAAGTCGAGAAATTTGAAACAACCCTCAACCGCGCTGCAGAAGAAGCAGTCAAAGAAGCCCTTCCGATTTTTACCCAAGCCATCCTCAACATGAGCGTCCAAGATGGTTTTGCCATACTGAAAGGCGGAAACGGTGCCGCAACGCGCTTTCTCCAAGAACAAACAAGTCAGCAATTATATAATGCTTTCTTGCCGAAAGTCAAAGATGCCACTGCCAAAGTGAGCCTTACTGCCTACTGGACACCATTGATCAACAAATACAACGCTGCCGTTGCACTGACTGGTGGTGAAAAGATCAATTCCGATCTCGATGCATTTGTCACCCAACGTGCCATAGAAGGTCTATTTAAATTGGTTCAACAAGAGGAAGACAAAATTCGTGCGAATCCTGCTGCGCGCGTGACCGACTTGCTTGCCAAGGTTTTTGGTTCTCTTTAATCATGCACTTTCCTCCTACCGAACTCGTTTTAGATGCAAAAGGTGCGGTCTATCACCTAGGCCTTCATCCCCACCAATTAGCGGGCAAAGTTATCCTAGTCGGCGACCAAGATCGGGTGGCTAAAATTTCTCGTTTTTTTGATCAAATTGAATGCACTATTCAGCACCGCGAGTTTGTTAGCCACACTGGAACATATCAAGGAAAACGCATCACTGCGCTCTCTACGGGCATTGGAACCGACAACATTGATATTTGCATGGCAGAACTCGATGCCTTGGTCAATATCGATTTAGGGCAGCGCCAAGAGAAACCAAACAAAACAAGTCTTGAAATCATTAGAATAGGAACATGTGGCATGCTTCAAGCAGATATGCCCCTGCATTCGTTTGTTGTCTCGGAGTACGCATTGGGCTTAGATAACATCGCGCACTTCTACCCTATCGAATGGCAGCAAGAAGAAACCATGTTATTGGAGCAAATAAAAAGACAAGTCACTTTTCCTGATCATATCCAACCCTACCTAAGTAAAGCCAACCAAGATCTTGTTCATAAGCTAAATGGCCCTCAGATTAGAAAAGGTATTACCGTCACGAGCTCTGGTTTTTACGGCCCCCAAGGACGCTCGCTGCGTTTGCCAAGCCTCATGCCTGAAATCCATCTTTCTTTAGGGAATTTTGAGTACCAAGGGCTGCAAATTGTCAATTTCGAAATGGAAAGCTCGGCAATTTTTGCATTAGGTAAAGCCCTCGGTCACAGATGCACCAGTATTTGCCTAGGGGTAGCAAACCGTCCAAAAGAAATTTTTTCGACGGGCATCAATGAGGCAATGGATGAGCTCATTCAGTATGTGCTCAAACGCATCTGATTATTTTAAAAATTTGTCGAGGGTAATGTGTAGGTTGAGGCCACGGAGCTCTGAACCACTCGCCAAAATGACGCCATTTGCATCCAAAAGAAAGGCGTTCGGGATAGTAGCCACCTGGTAATTTGCGGCAGCCAAGCCTTTTGCATCTAAAACATGGTATTTCCAGCTCAGGTGATCCGAAATAATGGCTTGCTTCCATGCTTCTTGATCGCGGTCTAAGGACACACTAAATACTTCAAAGCCTTTAGCACCTTTGAATTCTTTGGTATGGTATTTTTGATAGGCCTCAACGACATTCGGGCTTTCCTTGCGACACGGACCACACCAAGATGCCCAGAAATCGACCAACACCATTTTGCCTCGCAAACTCGAGAGCTTAAGCGTTTTGCCTTTTGGAGATAACAAAGCAATTTCAGGCGCAGTGGCATCTGTTGGCGCAACAGAAGTTTGTTCTTGTCTAAAACACAGCGCATAGCAAGCAAAAGCCGCAACGAGTGCTATGAAGAGTATACTTGATTTTCTCATCCGATTCTTCTGATGTCAGCTCCGATATTGTTGAGGCGGTATTCGATATCTTGGTAACCGCGGTCTATTTGTTCGATATTGTGAATAACGCTCTTGCCTTTTGCCGATAATGCGGCAATAAGCAAGGAAACCCCTGCACGAATGTCGGGAGAGGTCATTTCAATACCCCGGAGGTCGTGTTCGCGGTTCAGGCCAATGACGGTAGCGCGGTGCGGATCACAGAGAATGATTTGTGCGCCCATATCAATGAGTTTATCTACAAAGAAAAGGCGCGACTCAAACATTTTTTGATGAATCAGGACAGAACCCTTCGCTTGTGTTGCCACCACAAGAATAATGGAAAGTAAGTCTGGTGTAAACCCAGGCCATGGTGCATCGTAGATGGTCATGATGGAACCATCGATGAACGTTTCGATTTCGTATTTTTCTTGAGCAGGTATAAAGATGTCGTCGCCGCGGCGTTCTAATTTGATACCGAGTCTTTTAAATACATTTGGAATGACACCAAGGTTTTCCCAGGAAACGTCTTTGATCGTGATTTCGGATTGCGTCATGGCGGCTAAACCGATGAAACTACCAATTTCGATCATGTCGGGTAGAATGCGGTGAAAACAACCATTGAGGGATTTGACGCCTTGAATTTTGAGCATATTGGAACCTATTCCTGTAATTTGCGCACCCATTGAATTGAGCATTTTGCAAAGTTGTTGGATATAGGGTTCACAAGCCGCATTGTAAAAAGTAGTTTCACCTTCGGCCATAACTGCAGCCATAAGGATATTGGCGGTACCCGTAACCGAAGCCTCGTCTAGGTGAATATAAGTTCCTTTTAAGTTGGCGGCTTCTACAGAATAGAAGTGCTCGCCGGCGTCGTAATTGAATTTGGCGCCTAAAAGCGCAAAACCTTCGAAGTGGGTGTCTAGGCGACGGCGGCCAATTTTGTCGCCGCCTGGTTTTGGGATAAATCCGCGTCCGTAGCGCGCAAGCAAAGGACCGACAATCATGATGGAGCCGCGCAGGGATGAGGCGCGCTTTTTGAAATCTTCAGATTCGAGGTAGGCTAAATCAATTTCTTTCGCTTGGAAAATATAAGTGCCCTTTTCAACCTTTTCAACTTTGACGCCCATGGTTTGCAACAAGGCGATGAGTTTATTGACATCTACGATGTCGGGAATATTTGAAATCGTCACTTTTTCTGGCGTGAGCAATGGCGCGCACAAGACTTGCAAGGCTTCGTTTTTAGCGCCTTGCGGAATGATTTCGCCTTTTAATGGTTTGCCACCGTATATTTCAAAAGAAGCCATGCTTTATTTTTTGATGAATTTTTTCTTTTTGTTCTTGTTGTTCTTTTGCTTGTTAAAGCGCTGATTTTTTTGCTGGTTTTGACCAATACCCATGGTTTTGAGAAGGGTGTTGGTATGCACGAGGTCATCGGGGTTCTCTAAGATGAGTTCACCTTTAGACAGCTCTTTGAGTTGTTGGGCGATCACGTGGTTTTCGACGGTATCGTTATTGTAGGCCAAAAATTGTTTTTTCATGAAATTAGCCATGGTATTCTTGAGGAATTCTTTTTCTTCAGGAACAGCTACCTCTTTGGAGGCTTCTAGGATAGACTGCGTGTATTTACCGTAGTGACCATAGCGAATTTTACTCGATGGATAAACCATGCGCTGTGGTTTTTCATTGAGCACCTCTTGCTTGGGCTTTTCATAGGGTGAATCGACATCGAGCTCAAAATTAGACATCACAAACAAGTGTGTCCAAAGTTTGTGGCGGTAATCTTCTACGTCGCGCAGGTGCGGATTGAGTTGGCCCATGACTTCGATGATGGCTTGAGCAGCGCGGTTGCGCTCCGAGCGATCAGGAAGTTGCATAGCATGCGCAATCATGTTTTGGACATTGCGGCCATATTCGGGCAAAATGAGGTGACCACGCGTGGTGTTGTATTCCATGTTTATTTTTCTAAGTGTGCGCCGAGGGCGTTATCGTAAATGGTTTTGGCATCGGAGATGAAACCAAAATGTTGTTCGTCAATTTGTAGTTTTCCTTTGGTTACGTGGCCTAAAAGCGTCATGTTGACACCGGTTGCCACCATGTATTCGACAAATGCTTCTTCTTGTTCTTCGGTTACAGAAACCACCACTCGGCCCTGCCCTTCGCCAAATAAGAATGCGTCTAGGCGAATGTCTGCATCGCTGACGATATCAAAGCCTAAACCTCTTGGCATAGACATTTCTACAAGGCTCACGTACAAACCTCCGTCGGAAACATCGTGTACGGCGTTGACCAAATCTTCGGAGATGAGACCCTTCACCGCTTGTTGCATTTGGAATTCTTTTTCGAGGTCAAAATAGGGTGCTGGAGACGCTTTGATGCCATGGTAAGTAGCGAGGTATTCTGAAGAAGCGATGTCTTCGGTGTAGTCGCCAATCAAGAAAATGAGATCGCCTTTCTGTTTGAAGTCTAGGGTCATGACCTTTTCTTTGTCTGGGACAATACCAATCATGCCGATGGTTGGGGTTGGGAAAACCGGCACTTCTTTGCCATTCATGACGGTTTGGTTGTAGAAAGAGACGTTACCGCCAGTAACCGGCGTTTCAAATTTCAAGCAAGCTGCAGACATTCCTTTGATGGCGCCCACAAACTGCCAGTAAGATTCTGGATTGTAAGGATTGCCAAAATTGAGGCAGTTGGTGATGGCGCTCGGGTTTCCGCCGGCACAGGTAATGTTGCGTGCTGCTTCTGAAACGGCGATCATGGTACCGACCTCTGGGTCTGCGTTGACGTAGCGCGAGTTGCAGTCGACGGTCATGGCAAGGGCTTTGTTGGTACCTTTAATGTGAACGACACCTGCATCTGAAGGGCGGTTGGTGGTCATGTTGCGGGTGCCGACCATAGAGTCATATTGTTCGTAGACCCAACGTTTAGAAGCAATATTTGGCAAAGCGAGCATGGCATCCGCAACCGCTTTGAGGTCTTGCGGCTCTGCTACTTGGGCAATGTCAAATTTTTTGAATTCTTGGTAATATGCTGGTTCGGTAAATTCTCTTTTGTACTGTGGAGCGCCGCCACCCAAAACGAGTGATTCTGCTGGTACATCGCCGACGAGCTCCCCGCTCATGTAGTAGCGGATGCGGCCGGTGTCGGTCACGTGACCGATTTCTTCGGCGTGGAGGTCCCATTTGTCGAAGATGTCTTTAACGATTTGCTCTTTGCCCTTTTGAACCACGACGAGCATGCGCTCTTGCGATTCAGACAATAAGATTTCATAGGGCAACATGTTTTCTTGACGAGTGGGCACGCGGTCGAGGTAAATTTCCATACCCACATTGCCAGCCGCGCTCATTTCACAAGTGGAGCAAGTGATACCTGCGGCTCCCATGTCTTGCATCCCGACAATAGCGTCGGTTTGGGCCAGTTCCATGGTGGCTTCTAAAAGTAGTTTTTCCATGAATGGGTCGCCTACTTGAACCGATGGGAGGTCATTGGCAGATTCTTCGGTGATGTCTTTAGATGCAAAAGCAGCACCTGCAATACCGTCTTTACCAGTTGCTGAACCGACGATAAATACAGGATTACCTGGGCCTTTTGCCGTAGCGGAGATGATTTTTTTAGTGTCGATGATGCCGGCAGAAAAAGCATTGACCAACGGATTGGTGTTGTAAGATTCGTCAAAAAAGACTTCGCCACCTACAATTGGAATACCGAAAGCGTTACCGTAGTCGCCGATGCCTTTTGTGACACCCTTCACCAACCATTTTGTGCGCGCTTCTTCGATGTTACCAAAACGCAAGGAATTGAGCTGTGCGATAGGGCGTGCACCCATGGTAAAGATATCGCGGTTGATTCCGCCCACACCCGTTGCTGCACCTTGATAGGGCTCTAGTGCACTAGGGTGATTGTGAGATTCTATTTTGAAGACGCAACCCAAGCCGTCGCCGATATCAACCAAGCCAGCGTTTTCTTCTCCGGCTTTGACGAGCATGTGTGGACCATCTTTAGGAAGCGTTTTGAGCCAAAGGATAGAATTTTTATAGGAGCAGTGCTCACTCCACATAACGGAATAAACAGCTGTTTCGGTAAAATTTGGGGTGCGTCCAAGGATTTGTTTGACGTGTTCAAATTCGTCGGCTCGGAGGCCTAAATCGATGGCTTGTTCTAGCGTAGCTTCTTTTTGATGATTGGTTTCCATATAGTTTGAGAATTCAGGAACAAAAGTAACGATTAATCGGATAGCATCTTTCAATTTTTCGCCTTAAATTTGTCCCTTAAAACTTTGAAAAAATGAGTTACGATATCATTGTTGTGGGTAGCGGCCCGGGCGGTTACGTCACTGCTATTCGCGCCTCACAGTTAGGCTTAAAAACTGCAATTGTAGAAAGAGAATCTTTGGGTGGCATCTGCCTCAATTGGGGCTGTATCCCGACCAAAGCCTTGTTAAAAAGTGCCAACGTTTATGAATACCTGCAGCACGCTGCAGACTACGGAATCAACGTCAAAGAAAGTAGCGCAGATTTCGATGCCATGATCAAGCGCAGCCGAGATGTCGCAAACGGAATGTCTAACGGCATCCAATTCTTAATGAAGAAAAATAAAATCGACGTGCTCAAAGGCAACGGCGTTCTCAAAGCTGGAAAAGCTGTAGAAGTGACCGACGAAAGCGGCAACAAAACAACTTACACAGCAGCAAAAGGTGTCATTGTGGCAACGGGTGCACGCTCTCGCGAACTCCCTAACCTACCGCAAGACGGCACCAAAATCATCGGTTACCGCCAAGCAATGACCTTGCCAACGCAACCTAAAAAACTAGTCGTTGTTGGCTCAGGAGCTATCGGTGTAGAGTTCGCATACTTTTACAACGCTATCGGCACTGAGGTTACCATCGTCGAATATTTGCCAAATATCGTTCCTGTTGAAGACGAAGACGTCTCCAAACAACTCGAAAAATCATTCAAAAAATCAGGTATCAATATCCTCACCAACGCTTCTGTTGAATCAGTAGACACCAGCGGCAAAGGCTGTGTGGTAAACATCAAGACGGCAAAAGGCGAAGAAAAAATTGAATGCGATGTCGTACTCTCCGCAGCAGGCGTCGTGACCAACATCGAAAACATCGGCCTCGAAGAACTCGGCATTATCGTAGACAAGGGCCGCATTCTCGTCGACGACTACTATCAAACCAACTTGCCGGGCTATTACGCTATTGGCGATGTAGTCCCAGGGCCAGCCCTTGCTCACGTGGCCTCTGCTGAAGGCATCATCTGCGTCGAAAAAATCGCAGGGCACCATCCAGAACCGCTCAACTATGGCAACATCCCAGGCTGTACCTACTGCTCACCAGAAGTAGCAAGTGTCGGCATGACCGAAAAAGCAGCCAAAGAAGCAGGTTACGAAATCAAAGTCGGTAAATTCCCCTTCTCGGCCTCTGGTAAAGCAAGTGCAGCAGGTGCCAAAGATGGTTTTGTAAAGCTCATTTTTGATGCGAAATACGGAGAACTCCTTGGCGGTCACATGATTGGCGCCAACGTTACCGAAATGATCGCAGAGCTTGTGGCCGTGCGCAAACTTGAAACAACTGGCGAGGAACTCATCAAAACTGTTCACCCGCACCCAACGATGTCTGAAGCCATCATGGAAGCAGCAGCAGCGGCTTACGGCGAAGTTATTCACTTGTAAGATTTCTTTAACATGAATTTAAAAAGCGCCCAAAAGGCGCTTTTTTTT
>ENA-OUVC01001633-OUVC01001633.1-marine-metagenome-genome-assembly--contig:-NODE-1633-length-13106-cov-2.833525_pt1 | contig 13106 bp, 10 predicted proteins | sample MGYA00248622_ERZ508571 | MGnify/ENA primary metagenome ERZ508571 (study PRJEB26236, sample SAMN06267175) | marine metagenome | isolation source: Columbia River Estuary | place: USA:Columbia River... | reverse complement strand
GCCATGTATGCTGTCAAGCAACCTGCGGCCCAGACGGCCGCCGTCAACGTGAGTCCGAGAGGCAAGTCATGAGTATTTTGTTGCCGCGTCCCGTCACCCGTCGGTCCGTCCTGCGTGGCGCTTTGGTCGGTGCCACGGTAGGTATTTCCTTGCCGTTCCTCGACGCATTCCTCAACGAGAACGGTACGGCCCTGGCTGGAACGGGAGCCCCGCTGCCGGTACGTTTCGGAACCTGGTACTGGGGCCTCGGCCATACGCCGGGGCACGCCATCGTGCCGAAGACGCGCACCGCATCCGGCATCGAGTTCCTGACCGAGTGTCTGCCGCTCAAGCGCCATGAAAAGCGCCTGAATTTCTTCGGCGGCTTCAACATGCCGCTTGATGGCCGTTCCAACTACACGCACTTCAGCGGCTGGGTGGCCTCGCGCACCGGTTCAGCACCCTCGACCAACAGCGAGATTCCGGCTCCTACGCTCGATCTGCTGGTGGCGGATCACATCGCCCGCGGCGCGCGTTTCCAGACTCTCGACGCCACGGCCTGCGGTATTGCGCGCGAAAACTACAGCGCGCGCAGCACCAACAGCCGGGCTGCCGCCGAGGCGTCGCCCGAGAAGCTGTACTCGCGCGTGTTCGGCGTTGAATTCGCCGATCCCAACAAAGCCGATTTTAAGCCCGACACTCGCATGATGGTGCGGCGCAGCGTGCTCTCGGCGGTAACCGACGAGCGCAAGGCGCTGCTGCGTCGGGTCGGCACGGCGGACCAGCAGCGGCTCGACGAATACTTCACCTCGATCCGCCAGCTTGAAGGCCAGCTCGAAGCACAACTGCGCAAGCCCGAACCCAATCAGTCCTGCGCGATCCCGAGTGCACCGCGTCGCGATGGCGCAGAGCAGGATATGCCGCAGGGTCTCGAGGTCGACACTGTGGTGGCCAACCACAAGGTTATGTCGCAGATGATGGCGATGGCCGTCGCTTGCAACCAGACCAAAGTATTCAACATGGTCTTCAGCGACAACTTCTCGCACATGCGTCGCCCGGGGCAGACCTACACCCACCACTTGCTGACGCACGAAGAGACGCCGGATAAGGTGCTCGGCTACCAGCCGGTGGCGTTCTGGTTCAACTGCCGCACGATGGATGCGTTCGCGACTTTCATCGATGCCTTCGCCAACATCCGTGAAGGCGACGGCTCGCTGCTCGACAACATGCTGATCTTTGCCGCCACCGAGACCAACTATGCGCGCGTGCACTCCGTCGACGGCGTGCCCGTATTCACGGCGGGTAACGCCGGTGGGCGCATCAAAACGGGTCTGCATGTCGTCGGTAATGGCGATCCGATCACGCGCGTCGGCCTGACCGCGATGCAGGTGATGGGTGTGCCCATCGATACCTGGGGTACCCGCTCGCTGCAGACCTCGAAGACCATCACCGAAATCCTCGTCTGAGCGAGCAGCGGCCCATGGTGCGAAACGCGTCGATCCGTCGACCCTTTGCAGGCGGCCTCGCCGTGGCGATGGCCACGATGCTGCTGGCCGAGTGGTCGGCAAGCGCGGCACAAGCCACGTCCGGCCAAGCCGGTTCGGCGCCGACGAGCGCCGCGGCGGTGGCGTTGCCGGCCGGCATTGCCACGCGACCGCGCGGCGACGGTCTCGTGTTCACCGATGCGCGGGGCATGACGCTCTATTTTTACGATCGTGACGAGGGCACGCCGGGTCGCTCGGCTTGCGAGGGTCCTTGCGCGACGAACTGGCCTGCCGTGCTCGCTCCGGCGGGCGCCAACCCTCCGCCCGGATGGTCGATGGTGCAGCGTGCCGATGGCAGTTTGCAGTGGGCCTTTCGCGGGCGCCCGCTGTATCGATACACGCTCGACGATGCACCGGGCGCGTCGTTTGGCGACGGCGTTGGCACGGTGTGGCGAGCGGCACTCAAGCAAATTCCGCTGCCTCGCGAAGTCCGGATCCGTCCGACGTATCTCGGCCAGGTGCTCACCGACGCCAAGGGCCTGACGCTCTACGCGAGCGGGGACGACAAGCCCGGCAAGACGCCAGGCTGCAACGATCGCGATTGCCTGCGATCCTGGCAGCCGCTGGCGGCGCCTTGGGGCGCGACGCGACAGACCGGCGATTGGACGACCGTCGCGCGTGCCGATGGTTCACGGCAGTGGGCGTTTCGCGGCAAACCGCTCTATCGCTACAGCAGCGGCGACGTGTCGGCGGGCGAGACCTTCGGTCATGGCGTCGATGGCTGGCAGGCGATCGTGCTCGAGCCCGCGCCGCCGTTGCCGCCTTGGGCGACGGTGCAGCCGTCCGACGCGGGGGAGTTGATTGCCAACAAGCAGGGCATCACGATTTATTCGTTCGGTGCCAATGCGCGTGGCTCGCGCGTGTATCGCGGCCCCGGGGTGAAATGTCCCGATGGCACCTGCATCGATGCACAGTGGAAGCCGTTCTACGCATCCCCAAGCGACAAGCCGATCGGCAGTTGGGGGGTCGCCCGGCTCGAGAGCGGCAAGCTGCAATGGACCTACAAGGGCATGAAGCTCTACACCAACGTGCTCGACGAGAAGCCGGGTGACTTCAAGGGCATCCGCTTCGGCGGCGATCGCTCCTGGTCTGCGATCATGCGCAGCGGCGAACCCATGCAGGGCGTCACCGTCGGCGGTTGAGTCAGTGCTGTAGCGCGAAGCGCGGCTTGCCGAGCGTCCCCGTCACCACCGCACCGAAGATCATCGCGCCGGTTGCGAAGTACAGCGTCGGCACATAGCTCTGGTAATGGTCGTACGCCATGCCTGCAGCGAGTGGGCCGATGGCAGCACCCAGATAGAACGAGGTCAACTGCCAGCCGTAGATCTCACCATACGACCGCATGCCGAAATATCGGCTGGTGAGATAGGCGACAAGATCGACCTCTGCGGCTGCAGCGAGGCCCAGTGACAACACGCTGATGCCGATGAGCCAGATCGACGCATCCGGCATGGTCAGCGCAAGGCAGCCGAGAGCGCACAGTCCGAGCAGGATTCGGGCCACCGCTGGCGCAGCGAAACGATCGAGCATAAAGCCGATGGCGACGCGCCCGACGAGTACCGCGATGCCCATGACACCCGCGATACTCGCAGCGCTTTGCTGCGCGAGTCCGCGATCCACGAGCAGTGGGATCAGATTGATGATCAGTGCCGCGATGACGGCTGAGACAAAGAAAAAGCCGACGGCGATTTTCCAGAATGCCACTTCGCGCAGCGCCTCGGCGAGAACGAGGCCCGGCATCGGCGCGGCAGGCTCTTCTGCCTTGTCGGATTGAGATGCCGTCACCGCCGCCGTGGGGCGCTCCTGCAGCAGTACCGCGATCGCGGGGACCGAGACGATCAGGATGAAACCGCCGAGCGCGAGGTAGCCTGCTTGCCAACCGTAGTCCGCGATCACGCGACTGATCAGCACCGGTGCGAAGATCCCGGCGACGCCCGAGCCGGCGAGTGCCACACCGAGGGCGAGCCCACGACCGCGGTCGAACCAGATGTTGACCGTTCGCGTCCAGACGACGGGCGTCGTTCCGCCACCGATCAGCGACAGAGCGAGCCATGCGGCATAGAACACGCCGAGCGTACCTTCCAGTTGCGTCAGCGCCGCATACACGAACGCGAGTGCGATCATCGAGGTGATGCCGACGCGGCGCGCACCGTAGCGGTCGATGACCGAGCCGATCAGCGGCGCGGTGATCGCCGTGCCGATGATGAGGAAACTTGCCGCAGTGGACACCTCGCCACGCGTCCAGCCGAACGCGGCGGACAGCGGCAGCACGAACACACCAAACGTGTAGAACGACAGGCCGCTGAGACCAGAACCGTTGCCGATGGCCGCAGCCAGCAGCGAACGCCAGCCGCGCTTGAACTCGAGTGCAGTGGGCGACATGCGGAAACTCCGTCAGGGTTGCGAAACAGGTGGTAGAGCGAACGCGACGATCGCATCGGCGAGTTCCGGGCTGACGCGAGCGTTGCCGCCCGCGGCGATGACGACGTACTGCCGGCCATCGGCCATGTAGCTCATCGGCACGGCCATGCCGGGTGCGGGCAGATCGTGACGCCAGAGCTCGGCACCGCTTTTGACGTCGAACGCACGCAAGCGACGATCCATGGCCGCGGCGACGAACACGAGTCCGCCCGCCGTCACCATGGGCCCACCGATGTTGGGTGAGCCCCAATCCAGTGAAGCCGGTGCCGTGAGCCCCTTGTAGCGTGCTTGGCCGAGCGGCACCTGCCAGCGCAGTTTGCCGCTCGAGAGGTCGATGGCGCTCAACGTGCCGAAGGGCGGTGGCGTGCACGGCAGGCCGAGCGGCGAGACGAATAGCCCCATCTCGGCGCGGTAGGGCGTATCGACAAGATCGGCACCGACGGGTTTGCCCGAGGCATCGATTTCTTTGGCGCTCTTGCGGATGAGTCGTACGCGAAGCGCGAGATTCTGACCTTTGGCGATGAGCAGGTTATTGACCCGGTCGTAGGCGACGCCACCCCAGTTGCCACCGCCGAAGGGAAACACGATCGAGCCTTGTTCGCTCGGCGGCGTGAACGGGCCCTCGTAGCGCAGCTTGCGGAACTCGCGGCGACACCACGCGCGGTCGAACCAGCTGAGCCCCCACAGATCGTCTTCAGTGAACGTCTGTCGCGAGAAGGGTTCGGGCAGCAGCGGGAAGGGCTGCGTGGGTGCGGTACGTTCGCCTGGAATGTCCGAGCGCGGTGCCGGCCGCTCCTCGATCGGAAACAGCGACCGGCCGCTCGAGCGGTCGAACACGAACACGCGTCCCTGCTTGGTTTGCTGGATGGCCACAGGCACGCGTTGTCCCTGGTGCAGGATGTCGACGAGCAACGGGTGACCGGGCAGATCGAAATCGAACAGGTCGTGCCGCGTGGCCTGAAAATGCCAAACGGGTTCGCCGGTGGCGGCTGATAGGGCCACGGTGGCATCGGCATACGGAATGTCGAATTGGCGTCGCACGCCGTAGAAGTCAGGTGACGGATTGGTGGTCGGCACGAAGATCAGGCCGCGTTCGGGGTCCGCGCTGAGCGTTGACCAGGCGTTCGCCGCGCCGGTTTCGTGGGCATGCTCGCGCGGGATCGGGTCGAACTCCCAACGCAACTCGCCGCTGCGCACATCGAAGGCACGCACGAAGCCGTTGTTGGCATCGGTCAGCGAGTCGCGCGCGCCGGCGGTTGCGACCACCATATCGCCGATGACCAGCGGGCCGGAGGTCATCCCCCGTGAGGTGTCGCCCGTGCCGCGCGAGTCGAAGTCGGCATGCGTGACGTAACCGGGGTGGCCTTGTTTGGCGCCAAAGTCGCGGCAGCTGCGTCCCGTGTCGGCATCGATGGCGAAGACGTGACCGTGCACGTCGCCCTTGAAGATGCGCTTCTCGCAGGCCTTGCCCGCTTGCGGGGTGGTGGCTTGCCAGTATGCGACCGAGCGGCAGATGCCGCTGCGCCGGGGCGCCGCGATGAGAGCGGCGCCGCCGTCCTGCGCTGCGTGCGGGTCGAACGCCCATTTCTGCCGCCCCGTGGCCGGATCGAGGGCAATCACGCGGTTGAACGGCGTGCAGTAGTACAGCGTGTCGTTGACATGGATTGGCACTGCCTCGAGCGCCGTCGCTCCTCGCGGGTCACCCTTGCGGGCGACATCGCCTGAGCGGTGGATCCAAGCCACCTTCAGCTTGCCGACGTTAGCCGAGGTGATCTGGCCCAGGGGCGAGAATTGGCTACCCCCGGGATCATTGCCGAAGGCGGGCCAATCGCCGGGCCCGGCCGACGCCGCGGCGCTGAGTACACCCCAAGCGGCTACGACGATCACCGTTCGCCAGCCCTTCGATAAGCCCATCTGTCCCCCCTTTAGCCGTCCTATAATCGCACAGTCATTTCCCGGAGTGAGACCGCCACCGTGAGCTCTGTCCAAGATTCTGCTGCTGACGACACCTTGCCGCGCCGCCGCTTCCTCGTCTCGGTGGTGGTCGGTGCATCCGGCGCACTACTGCTCAAGGAGGGTGTGTTCGCGCATGAGCCGGCCGAGACGCCCGCCGCGCCTGCGAAGAAACCGGCTGCCGGCAGCCCGTTTGCCGCCTACGTCGAAATTCTCGCTGACGGCGAGGTGCGCATCGTCAGTCCGCAGCCCGAGATCGGTCAGGGCATCTTCGACACGCTGGCGATGATCATCGCCGACGAAATGGACGCTGACTGGGATCGCGTCACGGTGGTATTGCCGCACGCCAATCTCGCCTTCGCCAATCCCGCCAATCAGCGGCAACGCATTGGTGGCAGTGATTCGATCGTCGCGTATCGTGAACCCTTGCGCCAAGTCGGCGCGGCTGCACGCGAGATGCTAATCACAGCCGCTGCGGCACGCTGGAACGTCGCTCCTGAGACTTTGACGACGGAGCGCAGCCGCGTGCTGCACGCGGCGAGCGGCCGCTCGATCGGCTTCGGTGAACTCGCGGCCGATGCTGCCGTGTTGCCGGTGCCAGCCAAACCCAAGCTGAAGGACCCGTCAGCGCTGCGTCTGACCGGGCGCCGTCACGTGCGCAAGGACACGCCATCGAAGGTCGACGGCTCGGCGCTGTTCGCTGTCGATGTCCGTGAGCCCGGCATGCTGTTTGCGGCGCTGCGTCGCTCGCAATCCCTGCGCGGGTCGCTGAAGAGTTTCAACGCAGCCAGCGTCAGCTCACGCAAGGGCGTGGTGGCCGTAGTGCCGCTCGATGATGCGGTGGCGATCGTGGCCGAGTCGTGGTGGGTGGCGCGTCAGGCTGCCGAAGCGTTGGAGGTCGAGTTCGACGAGTCGGATCTGCGCGGTTTGTCCTCGGCCGGGCTCAACGCCACGATTCGCCGCACTCTCGCCGACGATGCAAAGGCCATCGAGTTGCCGCTCGCGGTCGCGGGCTCCAATCCGCCGAAGCGAGTACCCGCTGATCGCGCTGCGGTAGAAGCTGCGCTGCAGCGCGCCGATGCCAAAAAAATAGATGTGTACTACGAGGTTCCTTACCTCGCGCACATGACGCTCGAGCCGCAGTCCTGCGTGGCCAAGGTCACGGCGGATTCATGCCATGTATGGGGCGGTCTGCAACAACCGGACTTCGCGCGCCGTTTGGCCGCGCAATTGACGAAGCTGCCGATCGAGAGTGTGCGCGTCGATGTAGTCTTCGGCGGCGGTGGTTTTGGTCGCCGTTGGGAACTCGACAGCGTGCGCCAGACGGTGAACATCGCTCGCGCCGTGCCCGGTCGCGCGATCAATCTCATCTGGACTCGCGAACAGGACATGCAGCATGACTTCTACCGACCGGCGCACATGGCGCGCTATCGCGCGAGCATCGATCGCGAGGGGCGGATACTCGCCGTGCATGGGCGCACCGCCGGACAGTCGCTGCTCGGATACAAGGGCATGCGACCCGATCCAAAGATGCCGGACTTCTCCTCAGCCTTCGGCATCATTCCGGTCGAGTACGACATGCCGAACCGCTGGTCCGATTGGGTGGAAGTGGCGGCTCCGGTGCCGGTCGGTTTCTGGCGGGCCGTCGGCGCCTCGCAGAATGGATTCTTTGCCGAATCGATGATGGACGAATTGGCGCATGCTGCCGGGCGTGATCCGCTGGAGTTCCGTCGCGGACTGCTCGGCAAAAACCCGCGTGCGCTCGCTGTGCTCGAGCGGCTGGCCCGGGAGTCGAACTGGTCCTCACCGCTGCCCAAGGGAAGCGGTCGGGGCGTGGCACTCAGCACCGGCTTCGGCAGTATCTGCGGTCAAGTGTTCGAAGTGTCGGCCAAGGGGTCGTCGATCCGCATCAATCGCGTCACCTGTGTCTACGACTGTGGCCCAGTGCTCAACCCGAGCACGGTCGAGGCACAGCTCGAGGGCGGTATTTCCTACGGCTTATGCGCCGCGCTCGATGGCGAGATCAGCATCGAGGGTGGCAAGGTGCAGAACTCCAACTTCCACGACCAGTCACTGCTGCGTATCACCGAAATGCCGCAGATCAAAGTCGTGCTGCTCGAGTCCGAGCACCGCATTGGCGGTGTGGGCGAGGGCGGAGTTCCGCCCGTGGCAGCCGCGCTTGTCAACGCCATTTTCGCGGCGACCGGCAAGCGCTACCGCAGCCTGCCGCTGCGCAAGGTCGGGCTCGAGTTCAGCGTACAACGCGCCTGAGGCGCGCGTCGTCAGCTGAACTCGCCCTTGTCGGGCAGGGCCACCATCAGGAAGTGACAGGGCTCTTCGCCGACTACCTCGATCTTGTGGCCTTGGCCGCGCGTATCCCACAGCGTCAGCATGTCGCCGCGCACGAAGTGTCGCGTGTCACCATTGCTGACCGTGAAGTTGATCTGTCCCGAGAACACGGACATGAACATCAGATCGGGGACAGTGGCGAAGTCCACCTTGTGACCCGGTTTGGCCAGGCCCATTTTCCAATACAGAACGTTCTGGTTTTTCGAAGAGATGCGCTGCGCTGTGCCGTACTGCGGCAGGTCGATCTCTTTGAAAAAAGAGTGACCCTGCTCGTCGACGTCGATGTTGACGAATTTCATGCGCGCGGCCTCACTTCTTGAATTCGTAAACGTTGGTGCCAGGGAAGGTCAGGCTCAAGGTGATCACCGGTTCGCGACTGCGCGCGAACGACGAGTGGTGCAGGCTCGGCCCCGTGACGACCACGCCTTCGCCCATTCCCGAGCGGCGGATCTCGCCGCTTTGCAGCGTATTGTCGAGTTGACCCGACATCGCCCACACCATGCGCGGCTGGTTGGTGAGGTGCATTTCGTTAGGCCCACCGCCCACAGGCTCGCCTGGCTGGTTGATCGAGATGCCCCAATATGCGCCATCCTGTTTCGCGGTTTCCGCATAAAGCGGCGTTACCTCGCGAAAGGGGATTTCGGTAACCGTCCAGGTGGATCGACCATTGGCATCCATGCCAAAGGTCTTCATGCGGATCACGGCGCCACTCCGTTGGTGGCGATGAACGAGGAGGGCTCGAGGATGTCCCAGAACACCGGAATGCCGGCCGGTTCGCGCAGCGCATCGCCGGCCTTCACTTCGAATACCTCGTCACCGAGATGCAGGTTCATGCGTCCCGAGAGCAGGTAGATCAATGCGTCGACCTTGGGCACTGCCGTGGCGTTGCGACCGGGCCCCGACAGGCGTGCGACGCGGATGGAGTTGCCGTCGTAGGCGTAGCGCTGCACGCTGACCTTGGCGGGGCCTTCGCCCGCTTTTTCGCCCGCCTCGATGACCGCGGGCGGGTTGTCCTTGCCACGCACGACAACGGCCTTGGGATCCTTCACCGTACTCTTGATGGTGTAGAGGATGACGGTGGTGTCTTCGGCCCCGGCCGCTGCGGTGCGCAGCACGCCGCTCGGCAGGTTGACGACATCACCCGCCTGCAGCTCAGTGCGCGCGCCTGCGACATCCACCGAAGCGGAGCCGCTTGCGACGTACAGCTGGGTTTCGCTCGTGATCTGGTGCAGCACGCCACCTGCCGCCTTGCGGAACTTCAGCACGCGGATTTCGCCGCTCGGGAAGCTGAAGGTCTGCGAGTCGTAGCGCACGGCATTGGCCGGGGCCTTGGCGAGCTCTTTGTCACCCGCGGCGATGAGGATTCGGGCGCCCGTCTGCTCGCCACGACCCGTTTGCAGGATTTCCCACTCGGCCATCGGCACGACTGGCACTTTGCTGCCGTAGCGCATTTCTCCGGCCAGCGAGGCGGCTGAGGCGTTCGTGGGCAGCAGCAGGCCCATGGCGAGCAAGGCGACAGGAATGATTTTCGCAAACATGATGACCCCCCTTCAGGATCGGTTGTGACGGACAGCACCGCCGAGACGCTTCGAGTGTAGCCTCGCGACCGTCGTCTACCGCCGTCTTGGCCGCCGTGGTTTACAGCGTGGACATAGAGCCTGAGGACCCACGCGGGTTTCGACTGCGACCTAGAATGGATCCAGTTTCCGAGGGTGGGCGGTTAGAGCAATGATCAAGGCACGAGCGGATTGGCGTCGGTTTTTCGTCTCCGTCGTGGTGCTGATCGCAGCCGCGACCGAGGGAGCGAGTGCACTGGCACAGGATGCCGTGGCTCGCGGGCGCTATCTCGCCACGGCGGCCAACTGCCAGACTTGCCACACACGCTCGGGTGGTAAGCCGTACGAGGGTGGTTTGCCGTTCACCACCGATTTCGGCGTCATCTACTCGACCAACATCACGAGTCACCCTCAGGCCGGCATCGGCCGCTGGACGCTGGCGCAATTCGTGCGCGCGTTTCGTGAGGGCGTGGACGAGCAGGGCCAGCATCTGTATCCGGCGTTTCCCTACACGGCCTTCACTCGCCTGACCGACGCAGATCTTGCGGATCTCTACGCCTACTTCAAGACCGTTCCGGCCTCTGCCTATCGGGCACCGGACAACGATATGCGTTTCCCTTTCGGCCAGCGGCAATTGCTTGGACCGTGGAAGTCGATGTTTTTCGAGTCGGCGCGATTCACGCCGCGGCAGGATCGCAGTGCCGAGTGGAACCGGGGCGCCTACCTGGTCGAGGCGCTCGGTCATTGCGGTGCCTGTCATTCGCCGCGCAATCTCTTGGGTGCCGAGAAGACCGATCAGGCGATGGCCGGCGGGTGGTATTACGACAAGATTCCGGGCGGTGTCGTGCGTCGCTGGAGCGCGGTCAACCTGACTCAGGCGCAAAGTGGTCTGCGCGCCTGGTCCATCGGCGATCTGACGTCCTACCTCAAGACCGGGCATGGCACGCGGGCCGGATCGTTCGGCCCCATGAACGAGGTGATCGAGAACAGCACGCGTAACCTCAGTGACGCTGACGTGCGTGCGATGGCGGTGTACCTGAAGAGCCTGCCAGCCGTCGAGCGCAGCGACGAACAGAGTCTGTCGGATCGGGAACGCGGCGCGGGCGAGACGCTGTACACCATTCACTGCGGAACGTGTCATTTGCCCACGGGCGCCGGCGCCAAGCCCGGCGAGGACCTCGGTCCGCCGCTGGCGGGCAGCGCCGTCGTTCAGTCGCCCGAGCCCTACTCGCTCATCAATATCATTCTCTACGGCACCCAGGTCATCACGCCGACACCGCCGAAGGCCTGGAAAAACATGAAGCCGCTCTACGACTCGCTCGACGATGACGAGGTGGCGCAGATCGCCAACTATCTGCGCAGCAGCTGGGGCAATCGTGGCGGCAAGGTCACTGAAGCAGACGTCGCCGAGCAGCGCAGCGACGACGAATAGCGTAGCGACGACGAATGAGAGTGACGTCGAACCGTCACCGAACGAGCACGTAGGAGGGGGTTATGGCAGTGTCACGGCGCACGGTGTTGCGCACATCTCTGGCCGCCTTGTCGTTGGGTGTTTCCGCCACGCGCGGTTGGGCGGCAGCAAACCGCACCGATGTCATCGTCATCGGCGCAGGTTTTGCAGGTTTGCATGCAGCACGCCTGCTAGCCGCTGATGGACTGAAGGTGCTCGTTCTCGAAAGTGATCGACGGGTCGGCGGACGTTCGCACACGGCGTACGAATTCGATTCGCGTATCGAACTTGGCGCTTCCCAGGTTGGGCGTATGTACGCACGCATTCTCGATACGGCCCGTGCGCTCGGCATCGGGATGGCACCCGGTGCGCACATCAACGCCCCCTACTCTTTTGTGCGTGGCGACGAACTGATTGCTGCAGCGAATTGGGCCGCGTCGAAGCGGAACCCATTACAAGGGCCTGAGCGCAGCGTTCCACCGCACGCGCTCGGAGCGTATTACATAGAACAAAGAAATCCCTTCCAAAGCCTCGAAGAGCTGCTCGCTCCAAAAGCCCAGGAGTTCGATCTGAGTGTGGCGCAATGGCTCGAGCGGCAAGGCGCATCGGCAGCCGCGCGCGAACTGATCAACGAAACCTTGGGCGCACCGGGTCTTGAGAATCAAAGCGTCCTACGCATGTTTCAAGAAGCGACGCGTATGCGAGTCGAGAATCGGGCGCGTGCGACGGCGCAGGAGCCGTCGGGGAAGGATGCCTATGAACGAGCTGCGCTCAATTCGTTTCATGTCGTGGGCGGTTCGTCAAAACTGACCGATGCCATGGCCCTGAGCCTCGGCGAGCGTGTCATCACTGGCAAAAAGGTTATCGCCATCGATATGACCAGCTCCGGCTGCACCGTGCGCTGCGAGGATGGGTCACAGTGGCGATCAGCGCGGGTGATCTCGGCTTTGCCCTTCACGATGCTCAGGCGCATTGCGATCACGCCGTCATTGCAGGGCGCGCAGGCGCAGGCTGTCGAAAGAATGCCCTATGGCAACCAAAGCCAGGTGTGGTTGCGTGTCAAAGCGCCGTATTGGGAAGCCGACGGCATCGAAGCCTCGATGTGGACCGACGGGCTTTTCACCTTGATCCGTCAACAGATCGAACATGACGGCAAACGGGAGCTGATCAGCGCCTTGGCTTTCGGTGCGAAATCGTACGAGCTTGATCGGCTCGCGCCGCGGGATCGCGGTGAGCTTGCGATTCGATACATCGAACAGCGTCGACCGAGTACTCGCGGCAAGCTTGAGTTCATCGGGGCGCATTCCTGGGCACAGGCACCGACCATTGGTGGTTGCAGTTATGGTTTACAACCGCACGTGGCGTTCGATTGGAATCAGCAGATGTCGAAGCCGCACGCGCGACTGCATTTCGCAGGTGAACACACTCGACGATTCGAAGTCGGTATGGAAGCCGCGATGGAGTCGGGCGAACGTGCAGCACTCGAGGTGCTGCAAAGTTAGCGTTTGAGTCGAATGAAACCCACCGTTGCCAGCAGGAACACGGCGGCGATCGCGAGTGCATTCAGGGCTGCGCTTGCATAGCCGAGTTGGCCAACGTCGATGAAGTAATAGGGATAGAGCCCCGTTGCCTCGCCGCGGACGGCGAGATAAACCAAATAAGCTGTCGGCAACGTCATGCACTGCCAGGCATCCCGCCAGTCCACCGAGGTTTTCGGCACTACCTGCCACCAGAAATACGCAAATAGCGGTGGAAGCAGATAGTGCAGCAGCAGGTTGGTGAGATGCTCCAGACCCTGCGGGTGGTGAACCCGCGTCAGCAAGGTCACGTAGAGCAGACCCACCATGAAAATCG
>ENA-OUVC01001626-OUVC01001626.1-marine-metagenome-genome-assembly--contig:-NODE-1626-length-13144-cov-2.147547_pt1 | contig 13144 bp, 8 predicted proteins | sample MGYA00248622_ERZ508571 | MGnify/ENA primary metagenome ERZ508571 (study PRJEB26236, sample SAMN06267175) | marine metagenome | isolation source: Columbia River Estuary | place: USA:Columbia River Estuary... | reverse complement strand
TTGAACCAATATTCCTCGTTGTACACAACAACAGCAGCGATATCATGCTCCTTACCAATCTTGGTATTGTAGTTCACGCGGCCATTGAGCAAGGTCTTGAAACCAGTGCTTGTGCTGTTTGAAATACCCGCATTTTGCCCAACATAGACCCTGCTGCCAAAAGATTCTGTTTGAAAATTGTAAGCTTGGTTGGGTGTTGCGGCAGACCATGAGAACTGGTTATAATAGTTCAAAGCATAGTCAATCCTTGCAGTAAGCCCCTTGATCGGCGTCCAGTCATAATTCAATTGCGTATTGACCTCTTGCCTGTTGTTCTGGGAAGGACTGTTGATGTATAATGTATAAGGGTTATAGGCCTGTGGATCTTCTCCATATGCCATCACACCGCCATAATATCCAGTTTTAGGGTCATAAGGCAACATACCAGCAATGGCATATTGCATGTCATTACCTGCGGTGTTGGATGCATCCGGATCATTGAAACCCTCAGACAATCCAAACCTGAAGGTTGACCAGTTTCCGTTAAAACGGAAACCAACGTTCATGTTGTTCTTGATTTTAGAATCAAAGTTGAAACGGGCATTGTATTGCTTGTAATCATTGTTGATCTGCAAACCTTTTTCATCCTTTACCCCAGCAGATACAAAGAAGTTGTTGTTATCACTTCCTCCGGTGGCGGAAAGGTTATAATTGTTGTACATACCAGGCCTCAGGATGATGTCCCATACATCTGTATTGGGGAATTTAACCGGGTCAATCATGGATTTTGCCATCCATTCATCAACAGTTCCCAACTTAAACAATTGATTGCCAGCCAAGGTACCCACCGCAGTCCTTCGTTGCTGAACTGTAAGAGACCTTGAATAGTCTTCCATGAAATCTTGGCCCCTTGTCGGTGCAACTACTGAATTATTGCTTGTGAAATTCAAAGATGTTTTCTTTGCACCTTTTCCGCTGCGCGTAGTGATGAGGATAACCCCATTCGCAGCCCTTGATCCATATACTGAAGCGGAGGTTGCATCCTTCAAAACAGAAATGGTCTCCACATCATTGAGGTTGATCCTGTTGATGTCAACATCCGGCATACCATCCACCACAATCAAAGGGCTTGCATTATTAACCGTTCCAAGACCCCTGATGATAAGGCTTGCTTCGTTATTACCCGCCATACCCGATGACTGTACTGCCTGCAAACCAGGTACAAGACCTGTCAAGGCAGAAGAAACGTTGGGCAATGCACGGCTTACAATTTTATCATCAACATTGACCTGAGATACAGCGCCAACAAGGTTTACCTTTTTTTGGCGACCATACCCCACCACAACAACATCATTCAAGGCAGATGTTTTGGGCTTGAGGGCAATGATGTATTCGTTTCGTGCATCCACTTTCAGCGAAAATTCTTCATGACCCGCTGATGTAAAGAGAATTTCATCTCCTATGGCAGCACTGATTTTGAAGGTTCCCTTTGCATCAGTGGTTGTTCCTGTAGTTTTCTTTTTAATGACTACAGAAATGTTGGAAAGCAGCTCACCGGCATCATCCTTTACCGTTCCGGTGATTGTTTTCTGCTGTCCAAAACCAATAACTGGGAGCAGCATTAAAAAAAAGGGAAGAAACTGGAGATGGGATTTCATCCCAGTCCTTAGACTTGATAAGATGGACATAAGCAATGTTTTGTTCTTTGTATGAGAATCCAATAATAGGATATTTTTTTTAAAGAAAAAAAAACTGTCAAAGCAGCGTTTTCAATCAATTCATATAAATTGATCAACTGGATTTGAACATGCGCAGCCGGTTGAGTGAAATTTTATTACCTTTATTCCCCAAGAAATCTAAATTGAATCCATGGGAGACAACAACTCAAGACAGTTTTTGGATTTTGAAAAGCCAATCAAGGATCTTTATGATCAGATAGAGCAGCTCAAGCTGACTGCAGAGAAGAACAAGATTGACCTTTCTGACTCCGTTCGTCAATTGGAGGAAAAAATTCTGGATAAAAAGAAGGAAATCACACAAAACCTCTCCAGTTGGCAGAAAGTGCAGCTGAGCAGGCATCCTGATAGGCCATACACCTTATCTTATATAGAAAGGATTTGCACAGACTTTGTGGAATTGCATGGCGACAGGAATTTCAAAGATGACAAAGCGATTGTGGGTGGATTTGGAAAAATTGATGGGAACACCGTCATGATCTTGGGTCAGCAGAAAGGAAACAATACCAAAACCCGACAACTGCGGAATTTCGGTATGGCCAACCCCGAAGGCTATCGTAAAGCCCTCAGGTTGATGAAATTGGCAGAAAAATTCAACAAACCTGTTGTTACACTGGTTGATACCCCAGGAGCATTCCCAGGCATTGAAGCAGAGGAAAGAGGGCAAGGAGAAGCCATTGCAAAAAATATTTTTGAAATGCTTCGCCTCAAAGTTCCCGTCATTTGTGTCATCATTGGTGAAGGGGCAAGTGGCGGTGCAATGGGCATAGGCGTTGGAGACAAGGTATACATGATGGAAAACACCTGGTATACTGTCATCTCTCCGGAAAGTTGCAGCTCAATCCTTTGGAGAAGCTGGGACCACAAGGAAAAAGCTGCCGATGAACTCAAATTAACCTCTGAGCACATGCTTGGATTTGGGTTGGTGGATGGCATCATCCCTGAACCGCTGGGTGGTGCGCATTGGAACCATGATGAGGCCGCTGCCATGATGAAAGAACAGGTTGTGAAAGCCATAGCCGAGCTAAAGGAAATAGATCCAGAAACCCGCATTGACCAGCGAATTGAAAAATTCTCCAACATGGGCAGGTGGGAAGAAAATACCAATCAAGTTTCATAATTATTTACGATGACCAAGCATCCATTTTCGGGCACAGGTGTCGCCATTGTGACCCCATTTTTAGAAAACGGAGATATCGATGAATCAGGAATTGAGCGATTGGTGGAACACCTGGTCAATGGCAAGGTGGACTACCTCGTTGCCCTTGGAACAACTGGTGAGAATGCCACCTTGAACAAGGAAGAAAAACAACTTGTGTTTACCTTGGTCAACAAGTTCAATAAAGGCCGGTTAAAACTTGTAGCCGGTATAGGCGGTAACGATACAAGGGCCGTCATAGAGGCTTTTTCAGCATTTGACCTTGCTGGCTATGCTGCCATCCTTTCTGTAAGCCCATACTATAACAAACCCAATGCAGAAGGTATTTTTCAACACTACAAAGCCCTTGGTGATGCAGCGCCCCTGCCATTGATCATGTACAATGTACCCGGAAGAACCGGTATGAATGTAAGCACGGCCACTACCCTTCGGATTGCGAATGCCTGCAAAAACATCATCGCTACAAAAGAGGCATCAGGCAACATGGAGCAGATCATGCAAATCATCAAAGATAAACCTGAAGGATTTGAGGTGATCAGCGGAGATGATGGCATCACCCTGCCACTCATCGCCTGTGGTGCAATCGGTGTGATATCGGTTTTGGCCAACGCATATCCAAAGGAATTCTCTACGATGGTCAATCTCTGCCTCGAAGGCAAGTTTGCTGAAGCGCGTCCAACACACGAAAAAATGATTCCCGTGATTCAATCCTTATTTGCTGAAGGAAGCCCAAGTGGTGTAAAAGCCTATCTGGGAGAGCTTGGCGTTGTCAAAGACACATTCCGTCTACCGGTAGTGGGTGTCAGCGCACAACACAAAGAAACCATCAAAGCCATCATGAAAAGCCTCTAAGCCTTGATCATTTTAAAATCCACTCTTTGTAGCGGTGCATGGCTTCCAGGAAATAATAATCGCCGTAAGTCAACGGTTGATCTACTTCTGAGTTGGCATTGAAGAATCCAACCCCATGTTTCAGCAGAAATCCGCCATTTTCACCTGGCTTAGCGAGGTATTCTTCTGAAGCCAGTTTCACAATGATCTGTCTGGCAGCATCTACATAATTACTGCTCTCCTTTCCTTTAGTATACCTGGACAATTCAAGCAAACCAGAAGCGATGATAGAGGCCGCTGATGCATCCCTCAATGCATTGGGAATAGTGGGTGCATTGAAATCCCAATATGGGATCTTGTCTGTGGGCATGTTGGGATGGTTCAAGAGGAATTGCGCAATGTCACGCGCCTGCTGAAGGTATTTCTCGTCTTTTACGAACCTGTACATCATGGTAAATCCATAAAATCCCCATGCCTGGCCACGGGCCCAGGCGGAAGCATCATTGAATCCCTGGTGGTTCTTGCCAATAAATTTTCCAGTCTCCAGGGTATAATCCAATACATGAAAAGCACTGTGATCAGGCCTGTAATGGTTGGCCAGTGTGCTGTTGGCATGGTTGATGGCCACCTCACGGAAGCGTTGGTCTCCGCCATTTTGCGAAACCCACAACAACAGCTCAAGGTTCATCATGTTGTCAATGATCACCGGGCAATTGAAGTTCTGGTTCTTGTTCCAGCTTTGGATGGATTTAATTTGTGGCCTGTAGCGGGTGGTCAGCGAAGCTGCTGCTGTATCGATGGTAGTCTTATCCCCTGGCTTCTTGAACAACCTGTATGCATTACCGAAACTGCAATACATCATGAAACCAAGATCATGGTTACCGGTATAATGCTTTTCCTTTTCCTGGATGGCCAGTCTTTTTTGTGCAATGTTGAGTACATCCTGATCATTGGTATGCTCATAAATATACAGCAAGCTGCCTGGGAAAAAACCACTGCACCACCACTTGGTATTGCTCGACTCCACCTTGCCAGTATTCTTGTTCACCGTTTTGGGCATCATGGAATCAGGAACATTTTTTTCCAGGATTTTATATTGATTGGCCGCCAGCTTGAACTGCTGATCAATCATCTGTGCCATGTCTTTTTTGCTGGACTGTGCATTGGCAAGGCTACAGAAAAAAGAAATGAATAAAATAATTACCGAATTGTTATAGATAAACTGCTTCATCTGAAATATTTATTTTAATGGATATATTCCTGCCTAAATTAAGCAATACAAACGATGATTCATGAATCACCATTATGGTTTTTTGGGTAGATATGCACTGATTTTTGATTTCATGAGAGTAAGCACTTCAGCATAGCCTGCATCTGTGGCGAGATTTACTTTCTCCAGCGGATCTTTTTCATAATCATACAATTCAACTGCGATGACTTCGCTTCCCTGGTGCACGGGCTGGTTTCTGAAATTTTCTTTGTACCAAATAACACAGCGATAACGGTCAGAACGAAGGGCATATCCCATTGTTTGATCACCCCTTGGATATTGAGACTGTGCGATGTCTTTGACTTTTACCTGAGGGTTTTTCAAAACAGGAGCCAGGCTGGTACCGGACAACCCAGATGGTTTTGGTATACCAGACAATTCACAGAGGGTAGGAAAAACATCTACAAACTCAGAGAGTCCTTGGGCCTGCTGCCCTCCCTTGAATCCTGGTGCTGCAATGATCAATGGAGCTCTTGTAGCCTGTTCAAAATTGGTATGCTTGTTCCAGATGCCATGATCCCCTAAATGCCATCCATGGTCACCCCATAATACGACAATTGTATTCTTGTCAAGGCCCAATTGTTTCAACTGTTCGAGCAGGTAGCCCACCTGGGCATCGGTATAACTAACAGCTGCATAATAGCCCTGTATCAACATGCGTTGGGCGTCATCAGTTTGCAAGGCATAATCAGCCTTGAACCTTGATCCATCAGGAAGTGAATAGTTGTTGACCAGTTCAGCTGAAGGTTGAAAGGCATACTGTGGAGCTCCTTTGGTGAGCTGTTGAAAGGCTGCCAACTGAATGGAATTTCTGTCGTATTTGTCCCAATATTTTTTAGGAGATACAAATGGCAAATGTGGTTTGCTGAATCCTACTGCCAGAAAAAAAGGCTTGTCTTGGTTTTTCAGTGAAGCCAATATTTTTCCTGCTTTCCGGGCAATTGCTCCATCGCTGTAGGCGTCATCCGGAACATCACCAGCTTCTACCACAACACGGTGTTTGTCCATGAAGTCTTTGGTCTCCGCTTCATTCAACCCCTTGTCTTTTGCTTCTTTTTCAAAACCAGCCAACAGGTCCAACGTAGATTTCGCCTGGTATTGACCGCCTACTGGTTTCTCATACCCCTTCGCATAGTCATCATCATTCAGCTTTTGATAGGGAATGCTCCAGGAAGGAGCATCCAATTGTTTGTCAACAGACCGGACATCAAATACCTTACCGATTCCGGTGGTGGCATATCCCTGTTGAACAAAATATTGAGGCATGGTAACAACATTGGGTATCATGTCACGCAACTGTGTTTTAAGGTCCCAAACCTTGGTAACATCAGGCCTCAGCCCGGTCATCAAACTTGCCCTTGTTGGTGCACAAACGGCCTGCTGACAATAATTTTTAAGGAACACCGTTCCGCGAGCGGCCAGTGCATCAATATTGGGTGTGATGATCCTTGATTCTCCGTAGCATCCAAGCATGGGCTTCAGGTCATCAATAGCAATCATGAGTATATTCGGTTTCTTTTGCTGTTGAGCATGTACGATTGATTGGACTGTTCCAAAAACCAAGATTGAAATGATGCATTTTTTTAACATGGGGAGTATTGTATGATTAGAAAGTAATTTTATGCTTAAATTCATTGGAAACGGACCATAAGTTAGCGATACTTATCAAAATTAATAACAACACAGCAGTTACATTTTATTTTTTTAAAATAGGAATGGAAATCATCATCAATGAAGTAAGTATCATGCGCGGAGGCAACCTGTTGCTCGACAACATCAATCTTACAATGGGCCATGATGGACAATGGGCCATTACAGGACCAAGCGGTTCAGGGAAATCCACCTTGGCAAAGGCCATTGCAGGCAAGATTTTTCACAGGGGAAAAATAACATTTGCTACCCTTGAAGATCAGGAAATTCAACCCAAGGTTCTACTCATTGAGCAACAACACCAGTTCAAGAACAGAAGCAATGTGCAGCAATTTTATTACCAGCAAAGGTTCAATTCTTCTGATGCAGAAGACACCTTAACTGTAGCAGAACAGTTTGATGAGACTGACCAAGATTTGAATGAATATTGGATCAATTTCTTCAATTTAGGGCCTCTCATCAATAAGCCACTGATTCAGTTATCCAATGGTGAGAACAAAAGACTGCAATTGGCAAAGGCCATGACGCAATCCCCGTCCTTATTGATTTTGGACAATCCATTTGTGGGATTGGATAAAGCAGGAAGGTCAACATTTCAGGATGGATTGAACAAGATTGTGCAAGCAGGAACCAAAATTTTACTCTTTGCATCACAGGAAGATCTTCCATCATGTATTACGCATAAAGCAATCATCAAAGAGGGAAAAATAATCTTTGATGGTTCCAAAAACAAGCAACAAACCCTAGATGAAGCATCTGATTTCGATGCGATTGTACCATCTCTCTTTGCCCTGCATAAACATTATGCAACTCCCAGCTTGGCTTTCAATCATGCCGTTAAGATGAGAAATGTCAACATTGCCTACAATGGAAAAAAAATCTTGGAAAACTTCAATTGGGAAGTCAAAAAAGGAGAAAGATGGTGTGTTACAGGGCCGAACGGTGCAGGAAAGTCAACCCTGCTGAGCCTGATCAGTGCCGACAATCCGCAGGCCTATGCCAATGATATTTTTCTTTTCGACAGGAAAAGAGGAACCGGAGAAAGCATTTGGGACATCAAGAAAAATATTGGCTATGTTTCACCAGAATTGCACTTGTTTTTTGACCTGGGCATAACCTGCCAGGAAGCGGTTGCTTCAGGACTGTTCGATACCATTGGACTGTTCAGGAAGCCAGGCCCAACCGAAACAAGCACTGTTTTGGAATGGATGGACATCCTCGGCATTTCAGCCCTAAAAGAAAAAAGATTGAACCAATTATCCTTGGGTGAACAGCGACTGGTGATGCTGACAAGAGCCCTGGTAAAAAGTCCACCCTTGCTGATTCTTGATGAGCCTTGTCAAGGACTTGACAGCCAACAAACAGCAAGGTTCAAAAATACTATAGACCAGATTTGTGGATCAACATCAACAACACTGATTTATGTAAGCCATTACAGCCAGGATATTCCTTTCTGTATCACCCACCACCTGCAACTTAAAGCAGGCAAAAAGGTAGAGGATTGACTATTTTACGGTAAGCGTAGTACCACTGATTTCAACAGTTCTTGCCGACAGTCCGCTTGTTGCGGGAGAGACGGTAACAGCACCAGCAATAGAGAAAGTTGAGCCATGGGCAGAACACCAGAAATCATTGCTGCCTTTCCTGAAAGTAACAGCAACCCCTTGGTGAGGACAGGCATTGACGAATGCAACGAAACTGGAAACAGTGTTTCCCGCTGCCTTTCTGACCACAATAATTCCTTTGTCTGAAACAAAGTCATCAATGGCAAGCAGTTGGCTTGTCAGGTTGATGGTAAGGAGCGTACTTCCTGTGCCGCCTCCGCCAGTATTGCCACCGCCGGTATTGTTTCCTGTACCTGTAGTACCCTCTTTTGAACAAGCTGCCATCATACAGGCTACACACGTAAATGCAAGCCCACCGCTGATTTTGTTAAAAAATTCTTTTCTTTCCATGGTATAAAATTGTTTGTTGTGTTGGCTTATAACGGCCTTATAACGAAATTTCATGCAAATTGTTTTACAAATTACAAATCAAATCTGAAACCAAATACTGGAATCCTTCCCAAAAGATATGAATAGACAATTCTTCCAGAACTGGCATCATAGCGTTGACTGACCCTATTCTTTGTATTCAATGCATTCTGAACCCCGAGGATAAAACTACCCGTCATCTTGCTATACTGCAGCTTCCATTCCATCTGAACATCAAGCCTAAAAATGGATTTCAATTTTTCTCCATAGATCTGTGAAGGTACAAGAACAGTGGTTTTCTGCAAGATGGACTTGGGCAAGTCTATAGGGGTAACCCTCACACCACCACCAGAAATCAGTTTTATATCCAATCCCAAAGAAGAGGGACGCTTGGTTTTGAAGGTCCATTCCTTCCCGAGCAAGAAAGTAAATGATGTATTGGAATTGTACCGGGTATCGCGCCAAATGCCATCGGAAGGTTTGTAGGTAGACTGATACAAGCTCAGTGTACTGAGCAGATAAAACTGATCATTCCAATACCTGTCTAGTGTAAATTCAAGTCCATAATTCTGACCTCTCCCCCGGTTGGCCAATATCTCAATGGCATAATCATCTTCCAGGTTGATAACGCTGTAACTGCTGATTTTACTTGCTTGTACCGGAATCCTGTAAAGCCATTGGTAGTAGGCTTCTGTTTTCAGGTTCCAATTCGGAGACAGCTGAATGGCGTATCCCAACACATAATGAATGGCCCGGCTAAAGCCCAGATTCATATTTGGGGTGATGGTATCATTGCCAACCCTGATGCGCGCAAAATAATTGCCCAATGGCTGAATCTGTGTATGCAAACCAGCGCCAAAAGAGAGGTATTGTCCCTTGAAGGTCATGAACCGAACGCCTGCGCGGGGTTCAATAGAAGATTTCTTGTTAAGCCCAAGCACCTGTCCATGAAGTCCCATTTGCAAGGCTACCCTGCTGTTGGGATCCCATTTCCATTGTGCAAAATAATTGGTCAACCGGGTTTGACCGTTGGCCCTCAGCCTGTCCTTTAAAACATTGCTGACCGCTTCCCGCTGCTTCAGGCTAAATGATTTTCCAGTGCTGTATATGCCTGTTTTGATCAAATGGTGTTTGTTGAACTTATGGCTTGCAACTGAAGAAATGACGGAGTTCCATTCTGCAAAGCTGTTCTTGCGCGTAACGATGACGGGGCCACTGAATTTATCCAGTCGCTCATCCTCTTCTTTATACGCCATCCCATTCAGGCTCCAGATGGTTTTGATCAATGTTTTTTTTCCAATATTGAACTGGTGTGAAACCCCTGCAATACCAGTATTGGCGCCATCCAAAGAGCCTGTTCTGGAAGAAGTATTCCTCAACCATGTCAATGAATCCTTGGCCAATTCATCACGTTGCTGGCTCAGGCCTCCAAATCCAAAAATGGAGAAATTGCCCAGTTTTTGGGTAGGCAAATGGATATTGAAAGAGAGGTCTTGAAAAGAGGTGGCAGCATCTGAAATATTGAATCCCAGCTTTTGCATCAAGGTCAAAAATCCGTACCGGTAGTTAAACAGATAGGAACCCCCATACCCTTTTTTAAAATAGCCCTCTGTGGCAAAATCAATGCCAATTGTACTCAATGAAAACGTGTGTTCACGCTTATCCTTGTTCCCTTTTCTTAACCTGATATCAAAAACACCCGACACTGCATTGCCATATTCTGCTGGAAATGCACCGGAGATAAAATCCGAATTCGCCAACAATTGTGCACTGAGGATAGAGATGGCCCCTCCCGAAGTGCCTACCCGTGCAAAATGATTCGGATTCGGAATGTCAATGCCTTCCATCCGCCACAACAAGCCATTGGGCGCATTGCCCCTGATCACAAGGGCATTGCCATCGCCGCTTGCGGCAGTGACACCAGCAAAAGCAGTGGCTATCCTGGACGGATCATTCAAACCCGCGGCAAATCTTCTGGTTTCTTCTACACTGAACATCCTCCCACTTACCATGGCCATTTCATTGATTGGCCTGCCCTTGTTGGATCTCGCCTTAACGATGATCTCATTTTCCATCGTCAAATCGTCTTCCATTTCTACCACAATCACCAACTCCTTTCCCGATTCAACTTGCAGGTTGTTCAATGTGATGGGCTTGTAACCGACATGGCTGATTTTGATGGATTGACGGCCTACAGGAATGCCACCCAGTATAAAATTTCCTTTCCCATCTGAGATGGATATTTTCCGCTCGGCTCCGATCCATTCAATGGTTGCACCGGCCAATGGAGTTTTGATGAAACGATCAGCAACTGACCCCTTGATGGTTTGAACCAGCAATTGTTGGGCATTGGATTGCAATCCCAACAAACTAAAAAAAACAATCAACCTTAGATATGTATTTGCCATTTTCTTAGAAGCAATTTAATCAGGCTGTGGTAGATTTCAATAAAAAAATGCTAATTGGTATTTTTATATTGCTGCTTTGGAAATAGAGGCTAAATTCCATGTATACTTCAAGAGGTCAAAAGGCAGTTAAACTCCTATTTCATTGATTACAGGAATATAAGCGCCATTTCTTAACAATTTGGTAATCCGAGGGTGGAAATTGAGCCTCTAATTTGGTTAAGGATTGTTTAATATTGCAATTCATATTATTGAAAAACCATTATTATGGCGATAAATACGTTCTTCAAAATTTTCCTTCCAAAAGACAAAGTATTTTTTACCCTTTTTGAAAACATGGCAGAGGTAGTCGGTAAAATGGCTACGCAATTGCAACTGATGGTAAATGAATCCGATGAAGACAAAAGAGCTGAGATCGCAGCCATCATTGAAAACCTGGAGCACAAGAACGACGATTTTACGCATAATGTATTCACCGAATTAGGACGCAATTTCATCACGCCATTGGACAGGGAAGATATTCATTACTTGGCTACAGCTTTGGATGATATTGCAGACTACATCTATGCTACGGCAAAAAAAATCAACTTCTACAAAGTCAACCCCAACGACCTTGGTATTCATAAATTGGCAGAACTCGTTCTGCAAGGAAGCATAGAAATCAAGAGAGCCGTACATGGCCTGAGAGACATGAAAAACCTCAGGGAGATGACTGAAGCCATTGTGAAGATCAACAGCATTGAAAACCAGGCTGATGATGTATTTGACATGAGCATTGATCGCCTGTTTAACAATGAAAATGACTTTAAAGAGGTCATCAAAAAAAGAGAAATATACCAAGTGTTGGAGATAGCTACTGACAAATGCGAAGATGCGGCCAATGTAATTGAATCGATCATTATCAAGTATGCCTAATTTAGGTGACGGCCTCCAAAATAATTGCTCATGACCCTTCTCATTGTTATCATTGTACTTGCCCTGATTTTTGATTACATCAACGGCTTTCACGATGCTGCCAACTCCATCGCAACCGTTGTTTCCACCAAAGTACTTACTCCATTTCAAGCGGTTATCTGGGCTGCTTTTTTCAACGTGGTTGCTTATTTCATTTTCCAGGACCACGCTGTTGCCAATACCATCAGCAAGACGGTCAACAAAGAGTTTATTACCCTCAATGTGATTCTTGCAGGATTGATTGCTGCAATATTCTGGAACCTGCTCACCTGGTGGTATGGTATTCCATCATCTTCTTCCCATACCCTGATTGGAGGATTTGCTGGTGCAGCCATTGCCCATGCCATGATGACCAAAGGCCTAACCATCTCCTGGTCAAAGGTGGTTGAGAATGATACCATCATCAAAACGGTACTTTTCATCTTTTTTGCACCGATGATTGGAATGATAATATCCATCTTCATCAATATTGTTACCATATTGCGCAACATGTGGCTGAGGATGGGCATCATCATTTTGGCTACTGCATTGACCGTATTGCTTTTCGATAGGTTTGAGACAAATAAAATGAACCAGGGACTTGAAAAGTTCATCAAACTGGATAAATACAAACTTGAAGTTGCAAAAGCTGAAGAAACACTTGAAAAAGACAACAACAATGAGAAAGCAAAAGAAGACCTGGTAACTGCTGAAAAGAAACTGAGTGGGGCTAAAGATATTTATGCTAAAATTGTTCCCTTAATAGTAGAATTTGATAAAATTGGCGCCGACTCTATTGCTGCATTTGCCTACCACAATGGCTTACTGACAGATATTGAAGTAAGCAAATTAAAAGACGAAGTACGCAATGCCAATAATTTCCTTATACTCGAATCCCTCTCTGCAGACAATGCAGAAAAGAAAAAAGAATACGATGTTGCAAAGGTGGAGACGGAGAAGTACAAAGGCCCCGTTAAGCAATTGCTGAAAAAGGAAATCAGTTTGGACAGTGCGCTCGTTGCCTTCAATGCCATTTATCCCATTGATCCTGCCAATGCAAAAAAAGTAAGATCAAAAATTGAAAAATTTGACATCCAAGGCTCATTCAAGAAAGACATCGAAAAGTCTGAAAACCATGCCATCGTTTGGGGCATCGTACTGACTTCGATTCTCTTCATGCTGGTTTATCTTTATGTAGAGAAAATCAA
>ENA-OUVC01001625-OUVC01001625.1-marine-metagenome-genome-assembly--contig:-NODE-1625-length-13147-cov-3.242158_pt1 | contig 13147 bp, 6 predicted proteins | sample MGYA00248622_ERZ508571 | MGnify/ENA primary metagenome ERZ508571 (study PRJEB26236, sample SAMN06267175) | marine metagenome | isolation source: Columbia River Estuary | place: USA:Columbia River Estuary... | reverse complement strand
CCTCGGGGTTGGTGAAGTCAAAGTTACCCTCGGAGTACTCGACGAAGCCGACGAGTTGCTCCACCGTGCTATAGCCCGCACCAAAGCTCACCGAACCAGTGCTGCCCTCTTCGACGATGACGCGGAGGTCGCTTTGGTTTGGGACTGGCGAAGGCACCGGGACGAGCCGGACCTCTTTAAAGAACTGCGTGTTGCGCAGGCGGGCCTCGGAAACGCGGACGCGGGCCAAGTCAAAGACTTCGCCGGGGCTCAGCGCCAACTCACGTGCAATCACGGTGGAACGCGTCTTAGTGTTCCCCTGGATATCCAAGGAACGGACGGTAAAGCGCTCCCCTTCCTGAATTTTAAAGGTCACCGCGATGGCGCCCGTCTGGAAGTTGGGTGCACGGAGGGCTTCCACCTGGATATTCTGGTAGCCCATCTGCCCGTAATACTCCCTGAGCTTCTCGGTGGCGGTATCTAAGGCCACCGTTGCGAAGGCCTCACCCGTAATGAAACGGTCGACTTCAGGGCGATAGGCCCCACGACGCAAGGATGGCGAAGTGACCACCTGCTGCAGCGCCTCAGTCGTAAAGACTGGGTTCGTCGCTCCGAGCTTATTACCCGAGATGTCCAAGGCTCCGATGGTGTAGCGACGGCCTTCCTTTAACTTGAAAATGACTTCCAATTTACCGGAGCCATCCTTCAGGTCCTTTTGGCGACATACCTTCGCTGGATCGAGGTCCTCGACTTCGACGTCCAGGAAGCCTTTGAGGCGATAGAAATCCCGGATGCGGTTGCAATCCCGGCGGTATTCCTCGGTGTCGAGGTTGGTACTGAAAAAGACTCCCCCGAAAAGGCGCGAGAAGAAACCTGGCTTCTCCGTCTTTATTTCCGCGCCTTCGATGATCTCGTTCTCGGTGAGGGCCGCGGCGCCCTCAATGGTGATAAAATCAATCGTCAGGCGAGGGCTTTCACTGGCGGTCAGCTCGACGCGCACACCCGGCAGTCCCTTAGCCTCGGGCATGGTCTTTGCTTCCAAGACGACGAAAGGGCGTTCCTTGCGGAGCTCTTTCTGTAAGGCCAGCACCGCCCGCTGCATCGCGGCGTCATCGAGCGGTTCACCCACGCTGAAACCAGCGACCTTCAAAGCATCGGACTCGAGGTCGATTAACTTCCCGCCCGCGATGATTTCCCGGAGGATTGGGCGTGGCTCAACGGTAATCTCTAAATTGACCTGTCCGGTCTGCGGATCCAACGTCGGCACCACCCTAACCTGGTTAAAGCGGCCGGTGGCGTAAAGCGAACGAACCGTGCTGGTGATGGCATCTTTCGAAAATGGCTCACCCGCCCGTAAGGCGACATGTCCGAGAATAAAGGCCTCTGGGGCCGGCAGAGTTTCACTCTTATTTTTCTTTTCGTCCTTTTCGTCTGGAACGATTCTCTCCGCTTTAATCGTCACTTTGCCGACCATCAGCGGCTTTTCGAGGGTCGATGCATTTACCTGGGCAAGACCGGCTAAGGGCGCCAAGGCCAAAGCGAAGCAGGCAGCCCGAAGGAAACTTCGGCATGTGGTCACATCATTCATTGGAATGGCTTTTGGCAGGTGTTTCGAACCTTGTCAGCCCTGGATTCCAGAGCAGGTCGAGGTCATTGGTTGGACCGTTACGGTTCTTAGCCACGATTAATTGGCGGGCATAGCACCCATCTTGGCCCATTTGCTCCGCCTCGGCTTCGGCCGCCTTACTTTGGCTGACATTAGGCCGGGAAATCAGCATCACGATATCGGCGTCCTGCTCGATGGAGCCCGACTCGCGTAGGTCGGACATCTTCGGCTGGCGAGCCTCGTCCTCGGACTTTCGGTTGAGCTGGGCGAGGGCGATGATGGGAATCTGGAATTCCTTGGCCATGGCCTTGATACTGCGGGAGACCTCGGCGATTTGCTGTTCACGCGCTATGCTGGAGTCCAAACCGTTGATGAGCTGGATGTAGTCGATGACGACCATATCGAGCTTGCGGCGGCGGGCGATTCGCCGGCACTTGGCCCGGATCTCGAGAATCGTCTGGCCGCCGTTGTCATCAACAATCAGCGGCTTACCCCGGTATTCATTGGAAGCCTGCACGAGGTCGAGTTGCGTCTGGGCGTCGGGCCGACTGGAGCGCATCTTCTGTAAGTTGACGCGGGCGCGGGAGCACAGGAGGCGCATTGCCAATTCCCGGGCCGGCATTTCCAGGGAGAACATCACGACGTGCGCGGGTTCGCGGCCAGAGTTAGGCGGCGGGAACATGGCGGCTTCGATAAAGTTGAGGGCGATGGAAGTCTTACCCATGCCTGGGCGGGCCGCGACGACGATCATCTGGCCGCTCTGGAAGCCATAAGTAAGCGTATCGAGCTCGCGGAAGCCCGTCGGCACGCCTTGAACCCGGCCGTTTTCCGCGATCATCCGGGCGACCATCTCCATCGCCTCTTCAATCGGCTTGTCGATCTGTTGCGACGTTTCGGCGATGCGGCTTTCGCTAATACGGAAGAAGGATTGTTCGACGTCCTCGAGGAGGCGATCGATGCCTTCGGTGTGCGCGTGGGCCTTCTCAACAGTGCTGACCGAAGTGGAAATCAGGCAGCGCAGGAAGTGTTTCTCGCGCACGATGACCATCCAATGCGGGGCGTGCGCCGACGAGGCCACCTGGCCGGTCAGTTCGTTGACGTAGGCGGCGCCACCGGCGGAATCCAAGCGGCTATCGCGGCGGAGCTGCTCGGTCAGCGTAATCTCGTCGATGCCCGTGTTGGCCTGCGAGAGTTTGACCGCGGCCGCATAGATATCCTGGTGCTTCGGGTCGAAGAAGAAGTCGGGCGTGATTTTCTCGGAAAGGCAGCGCTGGAGCGTTTCGCCATCGATGATGATACTCGCAATCAACCCGCGCTCGGCGTCGAGGTTATGGGGCGGCACGCGGTCACCGTAATTAGGCTGGGTATCGCGGCGGTTGCGGGGGGACCGGCCGGCGGGGAAATCACTCATAGAAGGGATGGACTTTGCGGGGGGACGATAGGGCTGCACAGCCCGAATTAACGGCAAGTTACCCCCAGCCCTTTGTGAACAAAGTGGTAGGCCATTGTCACAAACGCCATAATTTCAGGCTGCCGAGGGGTACGTGACAGTCCGGTGGCAAAAAGGCACCCAGCAGGTTAAACCCCCGGGTCATATCTCCAATAGAATAGACCCCGAAAACAGTGGAGTCTGAATGTCTGGTATGTGGTTTCACTTTGTCATGCTGGCGGCGATTCTACCGGATCCGGAGGCCATCCCCGTGACCGTGAAGCTGATGAGTTTCGACGACCCTCAGCGCGAAGTCGCCGTCCTTAATGCCGCCGGTAAGCCAGTGGCCATTCAGCTTTATTCACACAGCCTGACAACCGCCATCACCAGCCAGGTGAAAGCGGGGAAGTTTAGCGTGTTCGGGAAGCCAGCCGACCAAGACCCGAAGAGCCCCTACCCCGTCCTTGCCTCCGCCGCCCTTCCCCCCGGTGAAAGTAAACTCATCGCCATCGTTTCGGGTACCGGCGCCGCCACTCGGCTAAGCCTAGTCCCCGATAAAACCACTACTAACTCCGCGGGGACGATTCGCTTCTTCAACCTGTGCCCCCAACCCGTGGGCCTGAGTATGCCCGGCGAGAGTCGAGTGATCCCCTCAGGTCAAGATATCACACTACAACCTAAGGTAAAACCGTCCGAGTACGGACAAGCGCAATTTTTCCTGCCCAACGAAGACGACGGCTGGCAAGTGGCTGGAGGGTTACGCTGGCTCCAGTTAGCAGATATCCGCTCCCTCCTCTTCCTCTTGCCCGCTCCGGGCGATACGGGGATGATTGTGGTTCGGGGCGTTGAAGAGCGCATCGTCGAAGAACTCGCGCCGTCCGCCGCTCCGCCCGGGGGTAAGCAAGTTTCCAAAAACAAGGCGCTGCGCTAAAGTGCGGTCCACGCCGCCAGAGCCCCGCCAGACGAGGCAAGGATTCACCCTCGTCCTCTCCTTGACGATCATGGCCATGATTGTCCTGACGATCTTGGTGCTGGCCGCTTTTATCACCGTGGAAATGCGGGCCTCCAAATGGCTGGCGCTCAAGGCGCGCTCCCGGCTAAACGCCACCATGTCCGCCCGGCTGGCGTTAGCCCATCTCCAGCAAGCGGCCGGCCCGGATATCCGGAGCACTGCCACCGGAGAACTCGCCTGCACTCCGGCCCCAGTCAGCCCCTTTGATCCCAATCTCGCTTGGAGTTTACGACTAGGCCAAGGTCAACGGCATTGGACCGGTGTGTGGCGCACTGACAAGCCTGACGAACCACCGCAGTGGCTCATCAGCGGTCGCGGTGAGAAACCGCTGGACGATTCGATTCCCTATCTCCTGCAAACGGTCAACCTAGCTGGCAAGACGGACTATGACCTAGGCTACTGGGCCCCTTGGCAGACGGACTATCCCTTGGCCCTCTCGGCCGGTGGCGGCGAATCCTTCGCAACCCTGGTCGGCAATGGAAGCGCCACCTTGGACCTCGGGCCGGACGGGCTCATGGATACCAGCGATGACGTCGATGGTCGGGTGGCGCTACCGAAAATTCCGCTGCCGGGAGCTTGGGCAAACTCCACCACCGGGAATTTCGCCTACTGGATTGGCGACGAAGGCGTGAAGGCTGCCATTCACCTCAACGAAACCCGCGACCCTGCCAAAGCGGCACCGGCGTCGGTGACGACTGCCACCACCCTGCGTTCCCCAGGTCGCCGTGGAACTGAACTCCTCCTCGGCCTGAAGAGCGTAGACCCTTACGAGGCGACCCGACCAGCGATCATCTCCACCTCGACACTCCCACTACTGAAGGGGTACGACGTGAATGACGCCGCGGCCAACGGCCAGCCGGCCCATAAGTTATCTTTCCATCACCACACGCTGTGGTCAGCCGGCGTCCTTGCCGACAGTTACCGCGGTGGCCTGCGCCGCGACCTTTCGCTCGCCTTCGAAATGGACGACGCCCAGTTCGATAAATCCGACTTCGGTTCGGGCGCGGGCCATGAGACGGTCACCGAAGCTTACACGGCCGACCTATTACTCGGCAAACGGCGTTCATGGTTCCCCAGTTACGGGACCGCTAAGGTCAACCCCGGCTTCATCACTTCGCCCGATCCCCGTCCGCGGGTCTGGGTCCCGATGTATGAAGTGAACGCCGATAACCCGAGTCGAAACCTAGGCAACAGCGGGACCAAATACTTGCCCTGGTCGCCGGTCTTCATTCGCGAGGACGAGATGGGCCAGCCGTTGACCGATACGAGCAGCACTCCACCGACGACGACCGTGAATTCGCTCTGGGATAAACAACCGCGCCGGCTCGTCGGGCCGCTCTGGCATCTCGTCCGCGACTACTACCGCCTCTACAAAGACGTCGACTGGGCTGGCAATGTGCCAGCCTTAGGCGCCCGCGCCTTCTACCCCAATACCAACCAATTGGACAAAGGCGGCTACCGCATGCACAAGTATGCACGCTTCGATTTGGACAACGCCTTATGGTCGGGCGGCGGTAAGGCCACCACCCCGTTCACCGACTTTTACGATAGCACCCCGGATCCTTTGGGCTGGATTAATGGACTCAAAGGCGGCGATCTCACGGGCGGCGGTAAGGGCCGCTTCATCCCTCGGGCCGTGCGCGGCGCCTACATGCCGACGGTGCACCGGTTCTCGATGGTGTTCTCTTTACGGCGGGTGAACGTCGGTGCCGATTACACGCTGAAGCTGGTCTGCACGCCCATCCTTGTCCTGCACAACCCCTACAACGTCCGGATCAAACTCAAGGAGCCGGCGACGGCTGAACCCGACCTCCGCGTCAAGGGTGGGCTGAAGCTGGTCTTCTCGCAGTTCGACCAGATGCGCCTACAGATCTTCACCCACAACGGCAACGACCCAGCCCAGCCTATCGCCGCCACTGCCACAACGCGGCTGATCGACTCGCTTTATAACTTTACGGCGGCGGCATCCTCCGCCACGGGAGCGAACGCCGAAAACTTAGTCGCCGTCGTGCCAGCGACCACCCTCGAGCCCGGGGAGTTCGCGGTCTTTACCACCCAAGACCTCGTCGATGCCTCCACGTTGGGGCGCTCCAATGAAAGTACGCCCATCCCAATCCTCAACATGCAGCGGGGTTTTTACTTCACCGGTGGCTTCCATACGGACATTAAAGCCTCGACCGTCTCCGCCCCTTACAAATTCGCCGCCGCCGACCAGGTCAAATGCTGCATCGACCTCACGAGCTCGATGTATTGGCACCACTGGATCTACCTCAACTCGGGCTGGAAAAAATCTCTCCGCGCGGACACCGTGAGCGCCGACGGGCAAGACCTCGGCTTCGATGAAGTGCTGGGCACCAGTCGCAATAATTCCTACGCCAGCTACGCACACTACATCAACGTCGGCGGCAGTAACTTCGGGGTCACGCAACTCGGTGACGGTGGTAGCGTGACTAACCCCGTGATCGTTGGGCCCGTTTCCGCCATCCGTACCATTAGCGAGACGGCGCCGGGGCCGGTCATTGCGGCCTTCGACACGCGAGCCCGCCTCCCGGACACGGCCCGGACCACCAGCCATAACCGCACCGTTCTCTCTTGGTTCTCCGCGCAATCGAGCCCAGTGCCCGCGGCCCACCCCGTCTGGGTCTTCTCCAACCCTCTGCCGCAGACTTCTTCCAACCCTGCGCTCAATGGGCTACCAGGTATCGGCACTGCGAGCCTGCGAACGCAGCTCTTCGGTGGCGACGAATTAGGGCTCAATGGCGTCGCGACTTCTTGGAGTCCCTTACTGCAAGTCGACGCCGCGAACGCGAATGGGGGCAATGCTTTGGGCGGCTCATCGCATGGCGCCGCCGGCCAGGGAAAATCTACGGCGGTAGAGATTCCAGTGACGGCGCCCACTTCCCTTGGCCAGTTAATGCATGCCAATCTGAGCACATGGGATTGGATGCCCTATCGGACGGTCGGTAATTCGTTCCCCTCGATGGTCGTGCCCCTCGATAAAGCTTGGACGCAAGGGACGCCCCACACCAACGCCAGTTATATCGGCGGCCACACTTTTGGCGACATGAGCTACCTGATGAACAATGCGCTCTGGGATAGCTTCTTCTTCTCCGGGGCAGCCCCGAGCATCGCCGACAATGGTTCCCGCCAAGGCAACTATAACAAAGTCCGTAGCCGGACGCTGGCCGAAGTGATGAATGATTTTGCGAGCGGTGCCGGCACGTTGGCGAATCCGCGCATGCTGCTCTACCAAACCAGCGACAACTCAGCGGCGACGGCTATCACGGCCGATGGCTTCGCCACCGATAGCACTGGGGCAGCCACGGATGGCTACCGCAAGTTTGCCAGTTACCTGCTGAACGTCGGCGCGTTCAACGTCAACTCGACGTCCGTCGAAGCTTGGACCGCCCTTTACGGCTCCCTCAAGGGGCTGGCGCTGGGCTCCCAGTCAGCCAACGCCCCAGCGGAGACGAACAATGCACGTTTCCCGCGTATCCTCGGCGACACGTCGCAAGGCCCGACGACGCGCAACATCGCCGATGCCGCGTATTGGAATGGCTACGCCAACCTCTCCGACACCCAGATTCGCGCCTTAGCGGTCGCGACAGTCGCCGAGGTGAAAGCGCGGGCGCAGTTCTTCCAGCGCACCGAGCGGGATCAGGAGTACCTCCCCGCCTCGCGGCGCTTCCGCGGCTTCCCGGCAGCCCAAAACCCAGGCACGCCGTTCCTTGGTCTCGGCGAGTTCGTCAACCGCTACCTGGGACCGACCCACACCGCCGGCGCGATGGTCAGCAACCTCGTCACGTTGAACCGCTCCTATTACCCCATCGTCAATACCGCCGCCAACACCGTGTTGCCCGCAGCGGCACAGAACGTGCGGTGGATGTTCCGCTCCGGAACCTTGGAAGCAGCCATTGCCCGGGCCGATAAAACCCTCGGCGCGGAGAGCCTCGCCAAAATGCCCGCTGGGGGGAAGATGATCGACCCATCGGTTTCCCATAATTGGCTCTACCAAGGGGTCGCCGGCGGACGTACTGGAATGCCGCCCGGGCTTTACTTCCGAAACGTTGAAGTCCTGGATCCGGATAACGTCAACCGGACTCATAATGGCTTCGGGGCCAATGGCTGCCTCTTCCAAGGCGATCTCCTGCAGGCCCTCGGGCCCATCCTCGCCGCGCGTTCTGATACCTTCCGCATCCGCGCCTACGGAGAGGCCGTCGACGACGCCGGCACGGCCCAAGGCTCCGTCCTGGAAATGGTCGTGCAACGCACCCCCGACTATCTCGACCCCGTCAACGCCGCACACGATCGCTTGAAGGATTCCGCCCGCTCGCCCATTAATGTACTGCTGGGTCGACGCTTTATCATCCTATCCTCTAAATGGCTTTCGCCTGAAGAAATCTAAATCATGGAACCCCTCCACCTCCGTGCCATCTGCAAAAGCTATCCGTCCCAGCCGCAAGCGGTGCAGGTACTGAATGGCATCACCCTCACGATCGAACCAGGTGAACTCTTCTTCCTGCTCGGCCCCTCCGGCTGCGGAAAGACTACCCTGCTGCGCTGCTTGGCCGGCTTGGACTTCCCCACCAGCGGCGCGATCTTCTTCGGTGAACGCGACGTCACGCACCTCGCGCCACACCTCCGCGAGACTGCGATGGTCTTCCAGAACTATGCCCTCTGGCCGCACCTAACCGTCGCAGAGAATATCGCCTTCGGCTTGGTCGAGCGGAAGATTCCGACCGCGGAACGGACCCAGCGGGTTGAACAAGCCTTACGGAGCGTACGACTAGAGGGTTTGGGAAATCGCGCCATCGATCAGCTCTCTGGCGGGCAACAGCAGCGCGTCGCCTTGGCTCGGGCCCTGGTCGTCCGCCCGCGTTGCCTCCTGCTAGACGAGCCACTCTCCAACCTCGACGCGCAGCTCCGTATCGAGATGCGCCGCGAGATCCGACGCATCGTCAAAGAAAATGGCCTCACCGCGGTCTACGTGACCCACGACCAAGAAGAGGCCTTGGCGATGGCGGACCGGATGGCGATTCTGGAGAAGGGCGTGGTCGCCCAAGTGGGCACCCCCGAGGAAATCTATCGACGCCCAACGAGCACCTCGGTTGCACGTTTCATCGGCGAGACTAATCTCATCCCGGCTGAACTCCTCGAGGCGAGGGCCGAGCACATCCAGGTTAACACTGCGGCGGGCATCTTCACGGGACATGGCGCAGGTGCTCCGCTAACCGCAGCGGCGGGCACACCAGTCACCCTCTCCGTCCGCCCCGAAGCTTGGCAGCCCGCCGCGGACAGCGCCCCTAATTCAGTCACCGGTCAAGTCGTCGAACGAGTCTACCTGGGGGCCCGCGCCCAACTCACTTTGGCGAGCCCACTGGGGCCGCTCAGCGTCATCATCCTGAATCCGCCCACCGGGTTGACGACAGGGCAAACCTTGACCGTCGCGGCGGCGGTCCAAGATATTGTGGTCCTACCCTGCGTATGAAAAACGTGCGGGTATGGTGGCTAACGCTGGGGTGCATCGGGCTACTCATCGCCTTGCCGTTGGCACTCCGCAAGGACTCCACGCAGATGCCCACCGCCGGTACGCGGCGACTCGTGATTTACACGCCCCATAGCGAAACTATCCGGAAGGAGTTTGCCGAGGCCTTCTCCCTTCATTGGCGGAAAACCCATTCGCAAGACGTCTACATCGACTGGCGTAGCCCCGGGGGAACGTCGGAGATCCGGCTGGTGCTCGACGCCGGCTTCAAAGCCGCCGATGAGGGTAAACTCGCCGGCATCGGCGCCGATCTTTTCTTTGGCGGGGGCGAACCCGACTTCGCTAGCCAGGCTAGGAAAGGCCGCTTGGTCCCGTTACAAGTTTTCCAAAGCCACCCCGAGTGGTTCGCACCCGGCGGACCCATCCCGGAAATGTTCACCGGTGAGCGACTATGGGCGAAAGATCGGACGTGGTCCTCTTCTTGCCTCTCCCGCTTCGGCATTTGCTGGTCGCCCGGTCGCTGGCAGGCCTTGGGCTTAAGCCCGCCCACGCGCTGGGCTGACCTGACTCACCCGAAACTCCGCGGCCAACTCGCATTGGCAGATCCGACGAAGAGCGGCTCGGTCGCCCGCACGTTCGAGCTGATTATCCAAGCGGAGATGCAACGCAGCCTGAAGGATCCAGCGCGCCAAGGGTTAACGGAAGCCCAGCGGTTAGCCCTCGGCTGGACCGATGGCTTACGCCTCTTGCAACGTCTCTCTGCAAATGCCCGCTACTTCTCCGATAGTTCCACTAAGGTCCCCCTCGATGTAGCCGACGGCAATGCCGCCGCCGGCATGTGCGTGGATTACTACGGGGCCGCCTTCGCCCACCAAGTTAACCGACCGGGCACGACTCGCTTAATCTGGACGGCTCCGGCCGCGGGCACCACGGTCAGTGGCGACCCGATTGCGGTCCTCCGTGGGGCCCCCGAGCCTGAGCTCGCTCAAGCCTTTGTGAAATTTGTGCTGAGCCCGGAAGGGCAAGCGCTCTGGAGCTCTCCAGTCGGCGCCCCGTATGGTCCCCGCGAACGGGAACTCTTTCGGCCACCGGTCCGTCAGGATGCCTACGAGTCGCTGCCCGCTGAGCGGGCCGCCCTCTCGCCCTACCGCACCGGCGATCACCTCCAGTATCGCCCCGAGCTTACTTCGGCCGCCTTCGGGACCATCCGTCGGGCGGTGCGGGTGATGTGCATCGATACGCACGAAGAACTCAAAGAAGCCTGGACGGAAATCGTGCGCGCCGGCCTGCCCGCGGAAGCGCTAGCAACGATGGCTGACGTCAGCGCTTTCCCTTACCGTGAAGGCGGGAAAGGGGACCTGGGCTTAGACAGCACCGACCCACTCGTCTCCGCCCGACGCATGTCCGAACTCGCGGAAATCTTCCGGCAGAATTATCGCCGGGCCGCCGAGCAGGCACGGCAACACCCGACCGCCCGCTAACATGCACCGCCGCACCGCTTGGATTCTTTGCGCGACCATTGGCTTACTATTGGCCGTGGGCTTTATCTACCCGGCCGCCAGCGTACTCAAGGAGGCTTTCGTGGACCCGTACGATGGCACCTTCACTTTCGGCTTTCTCTTCGCCGTCCTCCGCGACCCACTTTATCGGGAAGGCCTGACGAATGCGTTGCTGCTTGGGGTGGCCAGTACGTTCGTAGCGGTCCTGCTGGCGCTGCCGCTGGCCCTCCTCAACCACCGCTTCACCTTCCCTGGGCGCGGCTTCCTTTCACTGGCCTTGCTCATCCCGATGATTCTGCCGCCGTTCGTCGGGGCAGTCGGTATCAAATGCATCCTCGGCACGGAGGGCTCACTCAATGCGCTCCTGATGTCGCTAGGTTGCATGGACCCCTTACACCCGTACGACTGGATGGCGGAGCATCGCCTACTGGGCATCGTCGTGATGAATGCGCTGCACCTTTACCCCATTCTCTACCTCAACGTTGCCGCGGCCCTCGCACAAGTGAACCCAGCGCTGGAACAAGCGGCCGCCAATCTTGGCTGTCCGCCGGGGCGAAGGTTCTTCCGCGTGACACTACCCTTAATCATGCCGGGCTTATTCGCTGGTGGAGCGCTCGTTTTCATCTGGGCATTCACCGAACTTGGCGTCCCCTTAGTCTTCGACTTCCCGCGGGTCGCTCCCGTGCAGATTTTGGATGGAATAAAAAACCTGGACCGCAACCCCTTGCCCTATGCGCTCACGACCATCGTGCTACTCATCGCAGGCGGCGTCTTTCTCGCCTCCAAACTCGCCTTTGGTCTAAGCCAGAGTGGCGCAGCGCCACGTCCCAGCCAACGCACCGAGCCGCAAGCCCTCCAAGGCTGGTCGGGCTGGGCCTGCTCAGCCTTCTTTGCAGGCGTGGCGGCAGTTGCCTGCCTCCCGCACTTGGGTGTCTTGCTTATGTCTGTTTCTGGCTACTGGCATCAATCCATCCTACCAGTCGAATTCACGGCAGCCCATTGGCAAGAAGCCTTAGGCAGTGCCTTGGTCGTGCCCTCCATTCAAAACAGTTTGGCTTACGCAGGCTTGGCGACGTGTCTGGCCTTGGTGATCGGTACCGCCGCTGCTTGGGTCATTACCCGCTCGGACCTCCGGAGCAGGCACCTCCTCGATACCTTGACGATGCTGCCGCTCGCGGTCCCCGGTTTAGTGTTAGCCCTAGGCTACCTCTCGCTGTCCCAAGAAGGTAAGCCCTTTGCGATCCTCGTCGGTGCGGGTGGGAGCCCCTTCCTGCTCCTCAGCGTAGCCTATGCCATCCGCCGACTGCCTTACGTCACTCGAGCTGCCTGTGCTGGCCTGCAACAATGTGACCCCGCACTGGAAATGGCGGCGCGTTCGATGGGGGCATCGCTTTGGTCGACGTGGCGGCGCATCACCCTACCCCTCCTCGCAGCCCATCTGGCCGCGGGCGCGGTCCTGGCGTTTGCCTTCTCGATGCTCGAAGTGAGCGATAGCTTGATCCTCGCCCAACGGGCAGAGCACTACCCTATCACGAAGGCGACCTTTGCGCTGATGTCCGCCCTCGGCGACGGCCCGCAATTGGCCGCGGCACTGGGCGTCTGGTCCATGGCCTTCCTGTCCGCGTCGCTCATCGGGGCCGCCCTCCTGAACGGACGACGCTCTGGACTCGGCGGCAACTAAGACCAACGCGACCGAACTTTAAGCCTTAGGGGCGGACTGACGGCGGCGGCGCACGGCGACGAACGCCAAGGCCAAGCAGCCAAGGCCCAAGCCATAAGTGGAAGGCTCAGGAATTGCCGAAGCATAGGCGAGGCTGATGGCCGCACCGTCATAGGCTAGCGACCAGTTCGCGAGGTCGGCCTGCGTGCCATCAGTGAAGCGGAACTGCGTGAGGTCGTAGGCGAAGAGATCCGTGATATTATTCGTCGAGCCAGGCATCGTGATGGACGCCACGTTCGCCAAGGTGAACGTGCGGGCCTGGCCATTGGCAAAGGCCGTGGAATTGCCAAACACGGCGTCGCCCGCGTTGGCAAAGGAAACGACGCGGATGGTTGCCTTATTCGCGGCCGAGAGGTTGCTAAGGTCGAGACCCAAGCCGAAAGCGAAAGTATCGTAACCAATGCCAGCGAGGCCGGC